>OOCF01000434.1_pt1 | contig 20300 bp, 20 predicted proteins | sample 1671001 | NCBI WGS metagenome assembly OOCF01 (sample SAMN06348112, study PRJEB24527) | human gut metagenome | biome: human gut; feature: ankylosing spondylitis patient; material: feces | host: Homo sapiens | place: China | collected 2015-10
TTAAAAAAACCGCGTAATTGACTATATTTCAATAATTTCAAAGAACTAATTATCCACTTTTACGGGACAGTAGTGATAGTGTTTTATAAAGAAAGTCTTTATCTACAAACCAGTCTTCGCCATAAATTTCAAAACTGTTTCTGTCCACATCAATTCGTTGGTCGTAGAGATAAACAAAGTCCTTGTCGCGCATCCATTCATCTTGAAGTTCGCCAAGTCTGTAGATAAAATATTCCGCGGTTTCGACATCTATGCCACTGTGTGAAGGCCTGATATAATCTTCATCATTTGAAGAATCGCGTATATAGACACTGTTTTTATCAACTGCAACTCCATACTGATTGATATGGAATGAGTTTACATCTGTATTTCTTACAATCTTATTATCATGCCATACATGATTGACATCTTTTGCCCATCCCTCGGCCAAAACCCTGAAGGTCTGCACATCTACATCATCCAAATATCCCCAGCTGCCATGATTGAACAATGCGGGAGCATTTTCAACTGAGATATAATATATTCCAAAGACGTTTTTGTAGTAGGTATAGTAATTGTTGTCAACCTTACTTCCGCGCGGTATTGGAAATCCAAAGAATAAAAGCATACAGAAGTATATGCCTATCAATGATGCTATGACAATTACCATTTTCGATGTTTTATTTGCACCTTGTCTTTTCATCGCTTGCCTCCTTTCTCGTTGGTTTTGGCTGAATGTACCGGAGCTGGTCTGACAGCATCATTCGGCATCATATTTTCAAGCGTACATCTGAATATGCAATTGTTATTCTGTTCTAATAAATTATCTATTGTCAAATTATCGTAAGGGAGTGTAAAGTTTAAGTAAACCGATTTCCCTGAGCTTTTGACATCATAACTCTCTTTCTCATCATCATTAACGGTAATGACGACAGTTACATAGGAAACCGATGCCTGTTCCCGCCATTTTACAAGAGCCTTGCAAAAATCAATGAATATGGAATCCGTTGTGTTATCCACGTAAATCGGTGTCGAATCTCCGCTTAAAGTGTCTTCTATATAATCAGCAGGGCACGACATAAAGGCATTAAACTGAAAAGCATCTGTCAGGGGACTGCTTGCGCTGTATTCGATTGTAGGTCGATTGTTGTCTATGTTGGCGAATTCTTTATCAAAATAAAATGGAGGCAATGCTGGTGCATTTTGAAATGACAACCGAAGTTTGTCGATTGAACACCACCAATCATCAATAAAATTCTGGAGTTCTCCGGTTTGTATCGCTTCTTTTAACGTTTCCACAATATTGACAAGCACATCGCAATTAGATGATTCATCTGAAGGCGACCATGTTGCCCCGATGCTGTCATTTGATGCGATAAAATAATACATCACACCATCCAGTCCGGCAGAAAAAGTTGGCATTGCCTTTTGAACGGCAGCATCAATAAGTTCGGCAACGCTTTTGCCAAATTCAGAATCAATGGCTACCTTTACTGCTGGAATCTCTTTGATATTCACACTATCAGGATAGACAATTCCATGCGACCGTTTTTCAATAAGTGTCAGACTATCACATTTCGTTGACAAACTAATGCCATATCTGCTAGAGAAGGAAGGCAAGACGATTATTCCACACCTGCGTTCCTGAGTGAGTAACGACTGACTATATTGTTCCGCAAACTCCCGGCTGTCGTTTACCGGATCAAGATGACTTTGCGCCCATAGGTTACAGGAGAGAGCAAAGCCAACACACAAAATCAATATCTTATAGAGTGTTGCCATACGCAAAGTTAAGCAAAATAATCGACATTCGATGTGCCAATCAAGATATTATTATGGGATAATTCCCCTAATGTCAGGAATTTTAGCTAACTTTGCATTAGCATAGGCTGTTTGTCGGCCTACTTTTTAATATGGCTAAACGAAACTTTGTATCGACATATAGTCTTTTATGGGTGCTTGTAATAGCTTTTATTACAGGCTCTGTATTTTCATGCACTGACAATTCGGAGGCAGAGAAACGGTTGACGAGTGCGGAGGCACTGATGAATCAGCATCCCGATTCGGCGTTGGCTATTCTGCAAGGCATAGGCCGTTCATCCCTCAGTTCGGACAAGGGGAAAGCCCGATATGCGTTGCTGATGTCGCAGGCCCTCGACAAGAACTATATCGACACAACCACATTTGATATCCTCCAGCCCGCGATTGATTATTATATTGATAAAGGCAATCCCGATGAAAAGCTAAAGACATTTTACTATCAGGGGCGTATCTATCAGAACAAGGGCGATGAAGATAACGCCATGCTTTCTTTCATAAATGCACGGGAAATAACCGGTGTCACCGACACCCTGACACTCGCGCACCTCCTTGTGGCTCAGGGGACATTGTATTTAAGACAGTATAAGATATCGGATTTTGTGGCTAATAATCTTGAAGCGGCAAAATTATACGGCTCTATCGGCAAGCATGTTCTTGAAATTGACAGCTACGCCAAAGCGTTGAACGGATATGTCATCATGGATGACAAAGCGGCGGCAGACAGTGTCATGTCGGTCTGTGTCCCTTTGATAAGAGAATTTCCTGATGGCGAAGCGGCCTTGTTTCCGGCCATGCTGGGATACACGATAGATTTTTGCTCTCCCGATGAAATAAAAACATTTTTAGATAATTACAAGGACTTTGAGTTAGGACACGATGAAACGATGGATTTCGCCCGTGGCTATTCAAAAATCGGAGAGTTAGACAAGGCTTTGGAATTTATTTCATTGATCAATCCGGCACCCAATACCCCAGATTCTTTGAAATATGCGACAGTGAAACTGGGCATTCTTGAAAAACAGGGGAAGTATGAGCAAGCATTGAATCTATATAAGGACTATTCCGCGATGCTTGAACGATACCAGTATGAACTTCTCACCCAAGATCTGTTGTTCGCAGACAAGAAACATCAGCTTGAGGTGAATGTTCTGCAAGAGAGAACGCAAAAGGAACGCTTCGTCTGGATTGCACTCGGTATCATACTGCTGCTGGTAATCATATATCAGATGTGGGTGAGGAAATTGAGAATTGAGCATGAGAATGATTTGCTTAAAATCCAGACCTTGCAGCAAAACCTTTTTGAAAACGGACAAAAACAGAACGAGGCGAAAGAAAGAATCCAAAAATTGTTCCAGTCCCGTTTTCATCTTCTTGACGGACTCGCATCTTCTTACTTTGAGTCAAAGGAAACCGGACAGGAACAGAAACGTATATTCGCAGAGGTCAAGGAATCCATCAGTAATTTCAGTTCCGATGAAACGATTACGGAACTGACCGAAATTGTAAACGGATATAACAACGGGCTGATGGATCGTTTCAAATCCGATTTCCCGAAATTGTCCAAATCACGTTTTCGGTTTGCCCTTTATCTTTTCTGCGGATTCTCCCTGCCTTCAATCAGTATTTTCACCGGCATGGAATTAAGGAATGTCTATGTCCATAAATCTCGCCTGAAGTCGGTGATTTCCGGTAGCGACTCTCCATACAAGGCCGAATATCTCCGATATTTTGAGTAATTCACCCGGATGCAAGGTGATGCAAGAAATTATTTTTGGCCCCTATTGATTATCAGTATCTTATAAGAGCAGATGCAAGGTGATGTAGTTTGAGGTGTCCTTGGATTGGAGTAATTTTGTGTCGTAAAACAACCAAAAATTACTCATGAAAGAATCCCTCAAATACGGACTCCTGACAAGTCTTGGATATTGCGCGATTGTCGGCGTGATACACCTCGTGGGCCTGTGCATAGGATACATTGCCGGAAGTATTGACAACTTCCTTTATTCATCGAGGCTCTATCTGTATTTTGCGATAGCCGGATTGTGCGGCTCATTCATCTGCGGTTTCCTTTATCCGATAATTCTGTCGAGATATGTATCCCGGTATATGTCGGAATATCCTGATGTGCCGACTCACTATATAAAGGAGATTAGTCGTGGGAAACTATTGTCAAACTATTATCACATCATTGCTCTGGTATGTATAATCTGCGGTGTCGGATTCCTGCACTCGATTGACAGATTCCCCCTGTTGGTGTGCGTTCTTTTGTCTGGTGGCTTATCATTCCTGTTCTTATACATCAAGAATAAAAAACGCTATCAAAACATATAATCATTTAAGATAAACCGTAAATAATATGATAAAGAGAAAACTATTAATAACTGCTGTGTTCGGAGTAGGCGCACTCCTTGTCGGGTGTAGCGATGACAATACAGTTTTCAATGAGCCGGAAGTGATCAGAGCATACGAAACTGATGCGCAGGTAATGGCTCAGTTTGTAGAAGTTGACCGAACTACGGGCACTTATGTTCTTAATCCGGATAAAAAGGTGACAGCCTCCGATTATATACTTAATCGAAGCAGAGAAGAACTTATGGCTGTTAACCAGATTAACAGAAATCGTTTCTTCAAAGAAATGGAGGCTGTAAACCGCCAACTTTCGGCAGCAAAACGTTCCGGACTGGCAAGTGCCTTTGTTTACTCCACACAGACATCAAGCCTCGTTATTGATGGCAATGATGATGATTCTTTCCAGATCGCAAAACTTGACGAAAATACTAATTGTTTGAGTCGAGTTGCCTCTCTGACTTTAGAGGATGGCAAAATCCGGAGTACCCGTTTCTTCACTCATTCAGACATAACAATGACCGTTAATTCCGGAAACGGCTCTACATTCTATTGTGCGCAGGTATCGCTGGGAGATCAGAGCAATGAAAATGCCGAGATTGTCTTCATATCAGGTGTAAAATCTTTTATACCTGCTCATTCCTATCTGCTTATCGCACCGGCAATACTTGACGGAAATAAAACCATAAGCGGAATATCATTAATCGGCGATAGCAATGTAACTGTTTCTATTACATTATGAAGCTTTTGAATTATCTTGCATTGACTTTGGTTACATTTGTTCTCGTTTCATGTGAGGAACGAACCGGTTATTATACCAATGAGCAGCAAGAAATAATTGCGAAACTGACTGCGAATGAATGGAGATTGGTCTATGAACATATCCCAAACTTTGAACCTGATGAACTTCAAGAAGAAGGATGGGTATATAAATTCAATGCTAATGGCACAGGTTCATTCAAATGGATGAAATGGGAAGACGGAAGTATCAATGACGAACCTACATATTTTCATTGGACTTTCACAACTGATAATTTCAACGTAATATACATTGACAAAACGGAGCGGTTCTTTTTGATAGATAAACTGACAGCAAAAGAATTATGGGTTTATAACTCATATCAAGACCCTGTATTGTATCCAAATGCCGATGAAGTGTTTTGGAAATTTGTAGCACAATGATTTGGTTATACTTAGAATGACAGTATTAAACGTAAAGAAAAGGAGAGAAGTATATATTGAATTTTGTCATTGTCAAGTCCGATAGCCTTGCGATAATAAGCAAAAGCGACTAAAAAATATGTCACTTATGAATAACCGTATCATTACAACAATATACTGCGCCATTATTACGATAGCGGCAATGGCGCAGACGGAAACGCCCGACAGCGTAAAGACACAAGAACTTGACGAGGTGGTTGTCGAAGCCCAGATGCAGCGCACTAACGCTACATCTTCAACATATACCCCGACCACAAGGCAGAAATCGTCCGCGCAAAACGCCATTGACCTTTTGCGACAGCTCGCCATTCCGCAAATCAACATCAATCTTGTTGACAATGTTGTTACGACACCAAGCGGTCAGAATGTCGCGGTCTATATCAACTATATCCCTGCCTCGGCAGAGGAAATCGAGGGTATTATGACATCTGATGTGCGGCGTGTCGAATATCTCGATTTCCCTACCGACCCTCGTTTTCAGGGCAACGAGCATGTAGTCAATTTCATCATGCAGAAATACGAATACGGCGGCTACACCAAAGCGACGGTAAATGAAAATTTCCTTGTGGGAAAACTGTCAAGCCGTGCTTCAATATATTCAAAGTTCGCATATAAGCGAATGACATACGATTTATATGCAGGTGCGTCAAATCACGACATCAGACATTCAGGTACATCAACCATTGGGAACTATACTCTTGAAAACGCCGCCGGCGAACCGTACCTTATTACGCGAAACGAAATATTCGACAACTCTCATTTCAGGTATAACCAGTACCCCGTTACGTTCAGAGCCATTTACGATTCCGACAAAGTGCAGATTGCAAACACTGTCGGCTTTAACTTCGATCAGTCGCCGACGGCTGAAACATCCGGCAAGCTGTCGTTTGTACCCCGACAGGCAGAAGACTACCCATATAGCAGATACGAGCCTTACACCAGCCGTTATATTATATGGTCTGGCAATTACTATTTAATTCTGCCTCGAAATTTCCATCTTAGCGTTTCGCCCGGCATAAATTACGGACACACAAACAACAATTACCGCTATCAGATTTCAGCCACCGATGCCATAGTAAACGACTCCAAAGAAAATGTATGGCAGTTCAGAGGAAGCGCCACTCTTTACAAGATATTCACAGACAGACAAAACGGCTTCTTCCGCGCTTATTACGGTTCCACATCCAATGATGTGAGCTATTTAGGCACATCTCCTTACGACAATGATTTCCTCGACACCTATGCCGGAGCCGCACTCGGTTACAGCTTCTCCAACAATCAATGGAATGTGAGTGCTGATGTGGCTCTGCAATGGGAGAAGAACAAAATCAACGACCAGTCCGTTTCAGAGGCCTATCCTCTCGCTAATGTATCAGCCGGATTTTCTCCTTCTCAGAAACATTCTTTCCGCGCATACTTCCATTTCGGCGCGAACTATCCCGGTGCAAGCGAGAAAACGCCGAATATACTGCAACAGAACGAACTGATGTACTATACCGGAAACCCCGAAATCGGACTTTCCCGACAGGTTACGTTCAACTTGTCTTACAACTGGATGCCGTCTAACAAATTCTCGGCTTCGGCTTTTGCCCAATACTTCGGAGAATATAACCTGTATGTGCCTGTTTACGAGCCATACGACGGTGGGAGTGCTTTGCTTCGCACTTTTGAAACTGACGGCGATTATAACCGTACTCAAATCGGAATGTCGTTTAATTACAAACTGTTAAATGGCAATCTTCAACTTGCGGCATCGCCATCAATTTCAATCTATCGTATGACCGGATTATTTGACATTAAACGGAGTCCGTTCACTTGCAACGCATCGGTTACTTATTATCTTGGTAATTTCTACTTTCAGACATCGTATCAGACAAGAAACCTGACAGTGCAGGGCAATCGTGGAGTAATATATAAAGACCGTGATTTCTACCAGATACTCGCAGGATGGAGCCGGGCAAACTGGAATATCAGGGTAAGCGCGATGAATCTATTTCGCAATGACTGGCTCTGTGCTACTAATACGTTGTCAACTCCTTTATATTCAGAAACACGATTCGTTGATGGAAACAACTTTCATCGCCGTTTGAACCTTTCGGTGACATACACTTTCGGTTACGGAAAGAAAGTACAACGGGGCAACGAGGTCGGAGAACAATCAGGCGCATCTTCAGCTATTATGAAATAAGCAACACCAATATTATCGGTATTAATAACATAAAAATAACTTAAGATGAGAAAAGTCGTCACATTAGCTTGTCTCATATCCAGTGTTATAAGCATTAATGCTCAAATCATTGAAACAGGAGAATCTAATCTTGTATGGGGTGTGCGTGCTGCCTTTGATGTAAATCTGCCGGGAAAGGTGCATGGCAATGTGATCGATGATCGAATGTTCCGCAATGGTACAGGAGGAACAATCGGCGCAGTCTGTAATATCTTTCTTAGAAACAAATTCTATCTTGAACCAGCCGTTTCATTGTTTTATGACACGTACTCCTATAAATATAACGGAGTAACAATTACTGGAATAGATTTTGAAGAAAGCGATCCGACAGTATATAAGTTTGGCATCCGTATTCCGGTAGTAGTCGGATATAGCATCTACTTAACCGACCGAATTTCTATTGCTCCATTCACTGGACCGGAAATGAGCTATTCTTTTGCCGGGGCAATAAAGATACATGACAGGAAAAAGTTGGAAATTGATGATACATCACTATTCGGAAAGTTCGGTAATCAACGCCGTTTTGAATGTGGCTGGAAAATAGGTATCGCTTTCTTTACAGGTTTGTGGAGTTTTAATATTGATGGTACAATAGGGATGACAAATCTTATGACCAACGGTACAAGATTCCACGAAAATCGTGGAAGTGTGAGCGTTACCCGATATTTTTAATTACTATTCTTCAACAATACATTATGCGAAAAGTTCTTTTTTATCTTTTGATAACATTATCTTTAGTGAAAAGTAATGCTCAGTCATACGACGAGCGACTTGCTGCTGCAATGAACTCAGGTGACTGGTTTGCGTTGGACTCCATATACAATGCAACACCCAAAGACTCAATATCCGATTTTATTGAAGTATATTCGCGATGCTTAATTGGCAACCGTCTTAATCGTCCCGATGTTTCTATACCGGCATTTACCGAATTATTCAATAATCAAGCATCACAACTTGACTTGAACAATATCCTGAATTCAGCAATGATGTTTGCGATGGATTTAGGCAGAACCGGGGATAATGCAACGGCAGGAGCCGTAATAAACTCAGTGCTTAACAGCACAAAGCAATATCTGGATTCCGCGACAATCAATACATTTCAACAGCAGATCAATCAGTACACGGCCCTATCTCATTATAGCCCATATACTATAAAATTCGAGTCTGAAAATGGAAAAATTCCATTTACGATAGCCTCTGTCGGTAAAGAAGGACACGAATCCGTGTTGATGCGCCTTACTGATTCCTATATCAATGGAATGAAAACAGATATAACTTTTGATACCGGAGCTGCTATGAATATCATTTCGGATTCATTAGCCCGAAAATTCAATCTCATTCCGCTTAATGATAGTGGCAATGTGACAGGCATTGGGCAGGCTTCAGGTAAGTTGGCAATAGCCAAAGAACTTAAAATAGGCAACATAAGTATTACTGATGTTCCGTTTTTGGTGATAGATGTAACTTCTAATAACGAGGAAGCGGATAAGTTTATGGACTGTTTCAATATTGTGGTAGGTAGTGAACTGATGCTTCGTCTTAAAGATTTGACGCTTGATTTTGTAGATAGACACATCTACATCCCTGCAAATCCTCCCTGCAAAACTGACATTCCTTCAAATATTTGTTTTTCCTCTCAAATGAATTTATTGACAAATGGAGTCATTCACAATAATCCAATGCTGATGTGCATTGATTCCGGTGATGCTTCTTTTGGTTCATTAGGAAGCAATTTCTATGATAGAAACAAAGATTTTATTACATCAAATTTTAAGACGGACACTATCCGTACAGCAGGTATTGGTGGAGTACATTTGTCAGAATGTTATGAAATGTCAGGTCTGAAACTCACACTTGGCAACAATTCAGTTGTTATTCCCAAAATAATTGTGTTATTGCAAGACTCTCCTAATGGTTATGACTGCAATTTAGGATTAAAGACGTTAATGCTTTTTGATAAAATAAGGTTTAACCTTGTAGATTTTGTGCTGACAACAGAACCTTCTCAGTGCAACTCAGTCGATTGTCTCAAATGAGGTAGTATTATATACAGCCCAATTTTAACAAACTTAATCCGCATAATATATTAAGAAGAAATTATCATTAGCAGTAACTGATATACTATGATACTAAAGAATATTAAAGTTGTATGAAAAAAGTTGGCTTACTTATATTCACATTGCTTGTCTTTTGGGTAAGTGCTTGCGATGATGACACTCCGGACTATCCTGATACCAAACTAATCAAAGGGCAATGGCAATTAGTTGAGGACGAGGGCAATGATAATCCGCTTATATACCGTTTTACTAACGGCGGCGAAAACACTTGGTCATGGGGTGGACTCGTCACATATTACCTTTTGCCGGACGGAACAGCCGATTTCTATAAGAGATACACATGGCACGTTTCAGATCCTGCGAATGAAGAAGACGGAAAACCGCGCCTCGAACTCACTTGGTATGACGCTCCCGACAGTGACGATTTATGGGATGCAACGGAATATTATATAGTCGTAAAATTGACACCGACAGAAATGTGGCTGAAGCCACACCAGAAAGGTGTCCCCGATGACATCAAGAAATTCATTCGGCGCAATGACCTCCCCATACCCTCACTACAATTCCTCAACCCGTAAACAGTTTTTTCATACAAACCTCCGGCCCTCGGCAATCGTTGCCGGGGGCTATTGATGAAATAGAAACCCAAAATGAAATACAATATGTTTAACCCAATCAACAACAGACATGAACAAAGTTCTTATCGTTGATGCCTCCGACTCTGACCGTCGGCTTATGTCGGGCTTGCTCACGCGAGCCGGATACGAGCCGATTGATGTTGGAAGCATGGAGGCTGCCAAAGACGAGGTGGGAAAACTTCCACCCGGCGCGGTCGTGGTAACGGCGATGAAATTCGCTCACGGAACTGCACAAGAGTTAATCAACTGGCAAAAGCGCGAGGGATACAAGTTCCCCGTTATTGCCATAGTGGATAACATGAATGCCGTGGATCTTCTCTCGGTGATGCGCGATGGCGGTGCCGTGGATGTTATCCAGCGACCGGCTATCGACAAGCAGCTCATCGAAACCGTTGGCAAATATGCCAGGCCGGAGAGCGTTGTGATTCAGCTTGACAATGCGCTGATTCCACGACGGAGCGAGAAGTTCAAAGAGATTGAACAAGCTATCGGACGCATCGCCCAGACAAATGCCAACTGCATTATCTTCGGCGAAAGCGGTATGGGCAAAGAGCAGATTGCACGGCAAATCTATCTTCAAAGCTCACGGACGCAGAAACCGATAACGGTAATCGAGGCAGGCGGGGCCGAACTTGTAGGACTTCATGACCCGAAATCAGACCGTAACGAGATGTATAACCGCATCAAAAGTTACTTCCAGAACGCTGCCGGCGGCACAATCATCCTGAAAAATATCCAGCTTCTCAACTTCGAGAAACAATCGGTATTCCTGCATATTCTCTCGGAGGAGCATCCCGATGTACGGGTGATATGTACCGCAGAGCCAGAGTTACTAAAGATGGTATCTGAAAAAAGATTCCGTCCCAACCTCTTTTACATTCTCCGTCAGGTGGATATTGCCGTACCGCCGCTGAGAGAGGTATCCGAGGATATTGAATCTTTGTCGGATTACTTTCTGACTCTCTATGCCCATAAAAGAGAACAGGATAAAAAACGGCTCGATGTCTCTGCGACAAAAGCCCTCAAACTTCATCAGTGGCCCGGCAACGTGAGGGAGCTGAAAGATGTAATCCTGTTCGCCGCTTTCCACACATCAGATGATGTCATAACCGCATCCGACCTGAATTTCAGCCAATCGGAACCGGAACCTGACACGAGTCTTCGATTGCAGGAGCCTGAAAAGGATAAAGCAAAAATCATCGCTGCCTTGCGACAGGCAGAAGGGAATAAATCCCAAGCGGCAAGGTTGTTAGGAATAGGCCGTTCAACGCTTGATTACAAACTCCGACAATACGGAATCAAATAAAGGGGCGTGTGAACGCCTGTTAATTCGCAAAAAATTAGTAATTTTGTAGCGAATTTAGGAGTAAAAGCAGTTGGAGAGCCAACTGAAACACAATACAGTATAACATAACTTCGCAGAAGTTCTCTTGTAAATCTGGAAAATTAACAATAGACAGGACAGACGCGATGCTATGCTATGCGTCCGCATAGCGTGCATCAACTTCCTCTGACTGTCTAAGGTTATTCCAGAACCTTCAAGAGTAAAGAGAAAAAGGGATGTGCGCTTTTTATTGTTCTTGACTTACCAATTTGATACACATTTACCAAGTTCATACATAGTACGATTTTAACTGTCTTAATTTTAATACCTGCCCCACCTTACATTTTTACTGATACTCAGCCGATTCGCAGTTTAACAGTTCTGGTTGTAATCCATTTGTAACGGTCTGCGGTTTATAAGGACGAAACAAGAAACATAATGTTGAACCCTTAACCCCCAGCCCGATAAATGAATATATTTTCACTTACCGAGACCGAGTTCTTCCGAAAGCTGACCGAGGGGAAGAACGATAATCTGCACATAGCCTATAAGGATTTTGTGCTTCAGGTCAGCGAGTTGTGCAACAAGGAGCCACACAAAGGCTGCGTGATAAGCGCATTGCTCTTTGTGGAGGTGGAGATAAGCCACTTACAGACGGCGGCACAACGCCGAGAGGTCAATGACGCACTCGTGTCATTCATCAACAAAGCCCTGTGCTTTGTGCGTCAGACCTTATCCCACTACAAGGAAATAGATTTCCGAACCGTCAGCGAGGAAAATATGCTCGACCGTCTCGGACTTGACTGGAAAGCCAACAAGACAGACCTTATAGAGTTAGGCTACGCCTTCAAGGTTGCCAACTGCTTTGGCACCAAACTAAGCGCGAAAGATATAATCGGAAGGCTCGCCCGTATCTTCAAGGTAGATATGACCGAAAGCTACATCTACAAGAAATATTCGGAAATGAGGATGAGAGGGCGCAACAGCCGTACCTACTTCATGGACACTCTGATTGACGGACTAAATAGTTTCATGTCAAAACAGGATCAGGAGGACTGACCGCCTCAGACCGATGTCCAACCACTAATCCATCCAAAAAATATTTTATCTCTTTCATAAATAAACAGTGAATCCATCATTACTGCCTCTGCGACAGCGGCGTTTATGAAAAATGATTCTACGGGTTAATATTTCACAACAAATCCCGGCCACTCGTGATGAATGGTCGGGATTGCCTTTATATGCCTATGCCGGTTTCATGTGCAACAGATGCCGTAGATTTGGGTCTGCCGCGATGCGTTCAAGCTCCAGCCGGACAATATCCTTGACATCCTGCTTAACCTTATCATAGTTACGTTGGATTGTGGCTTTCATCTTTGACTTGTCGGGCGTATCGTCTTTGAAATCGGTTATCAGCGGTATGGGCTGGTATGCGGCTGTCTCTGCTGCCACTTTCTTGGTGTCCACCACAATCTCGGCATGAAAAATCTTCTGGCCGATGCGCTCGTCGAAGTTATCGCTGACGGCCCCGACAAACATCCCCTGCGTCAGAGTGGAAATCTTACTCGCCGGAATAAGAGAATCCATCTGCGTGTTGATCGAGTGGCTCACATCCTGACGGTTGATGCTCATGGACTGCCTCTGTTGGAGAACCTTGCCGAACCTCTCTGAAAGCGTCTTGGCGGTCTCGCCTACAACTTGTCCGGAGAAGATGTTACCCACGGTATTCATCACCACCGCCGCCTCCTTGTCGCCGTAATCTCGTTTGAGCTGTGAAAAGTCCTGAAAGCCGAGGCATACGGCAACCTTGTTACTTCTCGCTGTGGCAATAAGATTATCGAGACCCTTGAAATATATGGTCGGTAGCTCGTCTATGATGACGCCGGACTTCAACATCCCTTTCTTGTTTATCAGCTTGACGATTCTGGAATTGTATAGACCGAGTGCCGCGCCGTAGATGTTCTGTCTGTCGGGATTATTGCCGACACAGAGTATCTTCGGTTCTTTCGGATTGTTGATGTCGAGCGTAGAATCATCGCCCGTCATAATCCAGTATAGCTGGGGAGAAATCATGCGGGAAAGAGGAATCTTTGCCGACGCAATCTGCCCGGCCAACTGTTCGGCTGCGCCTCCCTGCCAAGCGTCGATAAACGGGGAGAGATAGTTTTCCAGCTCTGTGTATGATGTGAGGATAGGAAATATATCCTCATACCGGCGGCAAAGGAACTCAATGGCATGTGGGAAGGTGCAGTATTTGCCGTTCTCGTATATTTTGAGATACCAGATAATTGCGGCAAACAGCACTATCGGGGATTCCACGAAGAAATCACCCTGTTTCTGTATCCATGTGCGGTTCAAGTTCATCATAATGGTGTATGCCGATTCGTATGCGTCCGCAATATCCGACATGAAATCAGGATATATCGGATTGCACCTGTGGGAGTGTTCCGGATCATCGAAATTTATGACGCAGAACGTGGGTGGATTCTTACCGTAACTGTCGGCATGGTTGAGCATATGATTATACGCAATCAGCGATAAATCAGGGAATTTGTAGTCATACACATAAAGCCCGAAGCCCTTTTCTATCTGCTGTTTGATGAAATTATTGACGACAGCGAATGACTTGCCGGAGCCGGGAGTGCCGAGGACTATCGAGGCTCTGAAGGGGTTTACCACGTTTATCCATCCCTTGTTCCACCGCTTTTTATAGTAAAAGCGTGTGGGTAGGTTTACTGAATATTCATTCTCCATCAGTTTGGTCTCCTGCATGAACGATTCGTTTTCCTCGTTGAAACGGTCGTCCATCATGTTGTTCTTCAGCAGACGGCTCATCCACACCCCTCCGAGCAACAGGCACACATATCCCGATATGGTGGTGAATATATAGGTGTAGTACCAACCGAGAGATACCATCCACCAATCGAGGAAAAACAGCACGGCACCAATAGAGATTATGAGCCATATCTGACCCCATTTGATTTTCTCGTTCTTGACACCTTTGGTGCCAAAACAAGATAGAGCCAATAATAGCAGCGTCCACCATTTCGCGTTCCACGGATTGTGGAACAGGCTCCCGGCCTCATCAAGACCGCGAAGAACCTTCATGGTCTGAGGGTGAAACTCCCAGCCCGACACGAGGGGCTGGCAGAACCAGTAAATGTTTGCAACCATCACGGCGATGCTGACACCACGGAGTAGATCCATGATTTTCGACAACGCCCTGAGGTCATCTTCCTGTTGTGACATAATAAATCTTGTGTTTGTAGTTTGACAAATTATAGTTTGGGGCCACGGCGTTTTTTCTTCCTGCGCCGCTGCATCTCGCGGTAGAAGGCTTCCTCCTGCGGGTCGAATCCGGGGCCTGTCTGGAACAGGTCAAGACCGGGTAGCGTCGGTGCATCATCGTAAATGGAAGAATTGTTCTGCCGTGTCCGGGATTGAGGCTGGCTGAACCTCTGATTTTGAGAGGAACCTGAACTGCCGCCGGTCGTACTTTGCCCGCTGTATGCGGAACCGGTCTGCGTATTGCCGGATTGGGATTGACTGTTGTCTGACTGCGATTGTCGGGTATCCGGCTGTGGCTGTTCCTGCTGAACATCTGGTGCAACGGGTATGACCGAAGGCTTTTCTCCGGCGGTGAACCACTTTTCAAGTGAGTTGGCGGAGAACTCCTTGCCCAGACGCGAACCGTTGAGAACTGTCTTTGTATTGTGGTCTATGAATGTCGCGCCGTATATGCGCCCGGCATCGGTATAGCGCAGAATGAGGTCGATGTTCCGCTCCTTGAGCTTGGCGATGAAATCGTCCTTACCCGAAGATTCCGCCATTGCCTCTGATACAGATTGCCTTGTAGGACGGATGTCGATTTTGTCTTTTGCCCTTTCCATTCTTCCGTCTATCGCAGTGCGACTGGCGAACTTGCCGAGGCGCGACGCCTTGAACGGCGATGCTATGGTCTTGCCGTTGTCGTCAGTGGCGAAATACACCAGACCGTGATACTCCCTGCCGTTGACCCTGCCGTCGGTCTGCTCACACCTGATATTATACAGACCCAGTATGGCGTTATACTCGCCGATGGTCTGGAACTTGTAGCGCATACCGACCATTTTGACCGTGTTGGCAACCTGTCGCTTGATGTCGCCAGACGGATCAATCTTCTTTATGGGCATATCTGGAGTGATTTTCTGACGCTCGGCGGTATGCAGCCCGTACTTTTTCTCCAGCTCCCGTGTTATCTCCTTGCTGCGGTAGAAATTGTTTTTGTCGGAAATACAGGAACCGTCAGGACGGACACGGAGTGCCACGATATGTATGTGGTGGCGGTCAATGTCTTCGTGTTTGACTATTATGTACGGCATCTCGGCAAACCCCATCTTCTCCATATACTCGTGGGCGAGTTGCGTGTACTGCATCTCGCTCAGAAGGTCGTCGGGATGGGGGTTGAGGGAGATGTGCATCATAGTTTTCTCGGCTCTGGTATGTTGGGGCATCCACCGTTTGAAATCCTCGAAAGCCCGGTGTATGTCAATATTGCCGGAACCGTCATTATAGATTTTGTTGGTGTCGAGGACACGACCCTTTTCCTTGTTTATCTTCTCGCCGTTATATACAATCGCTCCGTATAGTGAGCTGCCTAAAGAGATTTTTGCAACCATCGTGCATCGAACTCTCTGGCGAGTGCGACAATCTCGCGGTTTGTTTTCACCAAGTCAATGGTAACCTGTTCCAATCGGTAGAGTGCGCTCATGGCTTGCTTTTCGGTGAAGTTATCCCGTAATGTCCTTACAAGAGTGTCGTAATCCACCACCAACGTGCGGTAGTGGGAATTGAGAGAGGATAGTTTGTCAATGAAAATCCGTGTGTTTTCATCGACCACAAAAACCTTGAAAGGTTTTCCGAGTAGAACACTTTTTATAAATGCCGCCTTGTTGACGGCTCCCGATTTATCGAACAGGGAGAGGAATACCGTGTTCTCCGCCGCGTCGAATCTCACGACGTAGCGGTGGACAGACGGATTTATCTTGTGAGGCCGTCCGCCTTGATTAAAGTTCTGTTTCATTTCTGGGATAAAATTTAGTGGGTGATGAGGGATTGCCAACCGCAGGTTTCATCGTGGGTATTTCGACTTTGGAGAAATACCGGCTCCATGCAATGGCAAGGGTTTCGGGGCACAATCTTGGTTACAAGTGCCTCGGAACATACCTTGCCATGCACGTTTGTGCATCCGAACTGATAATGAGAATATTGTAATCGGAACCCGCCTTGAATGTTGTACGAAAGTTGTACGCAATGGTGGGCGATTCATAATATCGGTGCCGATTCATACCGATATTATAATGGTGTGCAGTCCTTGAAGCGGCGGTCAATGAGAGAAAAACCGCGTGTGTCGGCTCCCGCAGATATAACAATCGGGTATGGTCGTTGAGTTTTCATCGAGAAAAAAGTGGGGAAATGTTGGGCAACTTTGCGGAAAGGTTGGGAAGTACCTGACAATCAGAAATCTTTTCAGACACAGCCGTCGTTCTACTTGCACAGAGACTCAAATGCCGGAGGCGACAACGCCGAGACATTCGGGCGTTCAGACAAATGACCGTTCAAAGGTTCAATCAAATGTTTGTAGGTGTGTACGAACCTTTGTTTGCTTGTTTGTTTGAGCAATCAATCAAATGTTTGTTTGAATATCCGTTCTAACGCTCGTTTGAACAATCAATCAAACAATCAATCAAATGCTCGTTTGAGCATACGTTCTAACGCTTGTTTGAGCAATCAATCGAACAATCAATCAAATGTCCGTTTGAGCATACGTTCTAACAAGCATTTGAACAAACATTCAAACAAACATTCTAATGCCCCCGTCTGTAAACAAGCCGATTCACGGAAACGGGGCAGCCTGACCCGGACACGGTTATCAAGCCGGGCGGAGAATGGTGGCGACACCATATCAAATCAACTCCAAATTTAATCCCATCCAATTATGAGCGACACAATCTATGTCGCCTTCGCTACCCAGAAGGGTGGCGCGGGCAAGTCCACCCTGACCGCTCTTGTGGCGAGTTATCTCCGCTACGTCGAAGGGGTGGAAGTCGCGGTCATAGACTGCGACAACACACAGCACTCGATGAATGTCTATCGGGAACATGACCTGCTGGTGACAAACGAGAATCCCCGTCTCAAGCGCATCATGCACAAATTCTACCTTACCCACAAAATCAAGCCTTATCAAATCCTTATGACCTCACCGGGCGACGCGGTGAAGGTGGCGGAGGATTTTGTAAAGGCGGGGAACAATCCCAAAGTGGTATTCTTCGACATCACGGGAACCATAAACAACCGTGATATTGTAAGCCTCATCGCCAAGATGCACTACATCTTCGTGCCGATAACGACCGAGACCGGGGAAATGGCAAGTTCAATATCATTCGCCAACAATGTCTATAACCGGATGATCACAACCGGCCAGTCAAGCATCCGGGAGATGCGCCTTGTCTGGAACAAGGTCAACTCACGCGACAAGCCGCGCCTGTGCGAGATTATCGACAACTACATGGAGAAACTTGGACTAAGCTCCCTCGACACCGTGCTTGTCAAAAGCAATAAATTCGAGAAGGACGGTATGGAGACCGGCAACGGGGCGATATTCCGCTCCACGATGCTCCCTCCCGACAAGCGTCTTATGAAAGGCTCCAACCTTGAAGAACTGGTGAAGGAAATCCGTTCCATAATTAAGGTTTAGGCGTATGGCAAAGAAAAAGAACGATGGATTTGACCCCGACGGCTTCATCGAATCTGTAAGGGCTTCATCCGTGCCGACATATCACACCGCTGGGGACAGTCAGGCACCAGATGCACCTCCTATAAAGGAGGACATAAGCACAAGCCCCGAAACGTATGATGATTATGATACTGAACGGGACGCGAGATATTCCGAACTCAACATGACCGCCGATGAGATTGACTTCATCAAGAAATTCATCGCCGACGGCAGATTCCGCAGGGTATCACGCAACGGCAGGCAGGTTTTCATCAGGGAGCGGCACCTCTCCATGATTCTCAGGCTGCTCGGTATGCTGGACGAGGAAGCCAATATCTCCACCTATATTGACAAGGTGCTTACCGAACATTTCAGGAAATACTATCCCATCATTCAGGGCATATCCAAGAAATGCCCCTCAAAAATCCTATAATAAATGATACATACAAAATTCTGTGACCTCCGTACCTGCAACAAGGTGAAAGGTGCGGAACCGACCATAGCCCCGGACAACAAGAAGGTAAGGGCGTATTCGGACAACTATCTGGCTCCGTCGAATGTCGGGGCGCGCAAGGGGATATTCGTTCCCCGTGAGCTGGTAAACAAACTCTCCAAACTGGTATCCCTTTACGATGTCGAGGGTCTGACAATCGGTGCCTACGTTACCAATATCCTTGTCAGACATCTTGTGGAGAACCGGGATATAATCAACGAACTGTCCTCGCTGGGCGAGAAAACCGTGGAGCTATGACAGGCACATCGCTTTTCCTGCTCGGTATGGTGGCTCTCTCAAACATCGGCTTTCTGGCTTACCTCCTGCTTGACCGCAACAGGAAGATGCGGCCTCCGGCTGACAAACCGCCTGAAAATGCTCCCGCAGAGGAACCGCCTCCACCTGCGCCTGATACACCTGCGCCACGGTCGCTGGTCGGCAAAAGCAAGTTCAACATAGACGATGAGCTTGAATCGCGCATAGACCGTCTTGTTGACAACGCTTTTGACCGCAACATACGCCGCATAAAACTGACAATGCTGGGCGATGTGCATCTGAACGATGTTGAGTTTGGCGATGAAAGCTCTGCAACGACAGCCGTACCAACCGTGAATGAGATTCGGAAGGACAGTCCTCCGATGCCGGAACAGCCCGTGAAAAATGCACGCATGACACCGGAACAGGAGATGTCGGCGTTTGAGGATGTCCGCATCGAGGATGTGGAGCCTGACACCGTTTCGGCTCCTTCAGCGACAGGGGCGACGATGGAGGATATTGAGGAATCCATCAGTACGGCCGTCAATCCCGATGCCACTCCCGAAGATAAGGCAAACGCCGGAAAGTTGCTTGAATCGCTCATGGACACCAACCTTATGGAAGGTCTTATGTCATACGAGGAAATCTACAAGGGCATACAGTCTTGTATGACTGAGTTACTCCGGGAGAATATCGCCGACAAACAGGCCCGGAAGCCTGACGGAAAGGGAAAGGAGGCTCAATCCGTTAAAAATCCAGCCTCGGAGAAACACACCTCCACTTTCAAAATCGCTACCAACATAGATGATTTTGACCCAGCCGATTTATTGAGATAACCGGCAAAACCACTAATCCGCGTCCGCAAGGACAAAAATCCAACATCCAATTTATCAACCCGAAGTGTGGGCTGCTCCCATCTGCGGAGCGGCCGGGGGCTGCCTATGCTTCAAAAAAATGAAACAAAAAGCATGAAAGAAACAATCAAGAATCTTAAAAACAGGTATCTGATTTTCAAATGCCGCCTCATGGTGGCGATCCTCGCCGGATTTCTCGGCGGACTGAGGGCTGCCGCCGCCGGCAACGGCATGGCGGGTATCAACGAGGCGACATCAATGGTAACCTCGTATTTTGACCCCGGCGTGTGACACGTAAACTGTGTAAGTGATTGTGCAACTTTAGCTTAGA
>OOCF01000436.1_pt1 | contig 20282 bp, 26 predicted proteins | sample 1671001 | NCBI WGS metagenome assembly OOCF01 (sample SAMN06348112, study PRJEB24527) | human gut metagenome | biome: human gut; feature: ankylosing spondylitis patient; material: feces | host: Homo sapiens | place: China | collected 2015-10
CATGATGAACACAACGACGCCCACATTGGCGACCTCGTGAGTATTATGGAAACTCGGCCTCTGAGCAAGACCAAGCGCTGGCGTCTCGAATCCATTATCGAGCGCGCCAAGTAAGTAAAGTTCGGCAAGGCTCGCCATTTACCGGGGCATTATGGGCAACCACGATGCCCCGGTAAATGGGGAGAACCAGCTCGGCTAAGGAGAATCAATGATTCAGCAGGAAACGCGGCTTCATGTCGCCGACAACACGGGTGCGAAGGAACTCCTCGCCATCCGCGTGCTCGGCGGATCGAAGCGACGCTATGCCGGCATCGGCGACGTGATCGTCGCCTCCGTCAAGGACGCCATCCCTGGCGGGTCGGTCAAGAAGGGCGACGTCGTCAAGGCTGTCGTCGTCCGCACTGTCAAGGAACACCGTCGTGTCGACGGCTCCTACATCAAGTTCGACGAGAACGCCGCCGTCATTCTCGGCTCTGGCCGTGAACCGAAGGGCACTCGTATCTTCGGACCGGTCGGTCGTGAACTGCGCGACAAGCGCTTCATGAAGATCGTGTCCCTCGCCCCGGAGGTGATCTGACATGGCAGCCAAGATTAAGAGCGGCGACCTGGTCAAGGTCATCCGCGGCAAGGATCGCGGCAAGGAAGGCACCGTCAAGCAGGTGCTCAAGGACGATCGTCTGATCGTCGAGGGCGTGCAGATCGTCAAGAAGCACGTCCGCGCCACGCAGCAGGGCCAGCAGGCCGGCATCGTGGCTGTCGAGGCTCCGATTCATCGCTCCAACGTGATGGTCATCGATCCGGAGACCAAGCAGCCCACCCGCGTGCGCATCGTCGAAAAGGAAGAGGCCCGTGACGGCAAGGTGAAGACCGTGCGCGTGCGTGTCGCCAAGAAGTCCGGAAAGGAGCTGGCATGACCGATACCACTGTCGAAGCGCCGGCAACTCCGCGCTTGAAGCAGAAGTACAACGAGCAGATCGTGCCGGAGCTGGAGAAGGAATTCCACTACTCCAACCCGATGCAGGTCGCTCGCGTCCAGAAGGTCGTCGTCTCCATGGGCGTTGGCGCCGCAGCTCGCGACTCCAAGCTCATCGAAGGCGCTGTCAAGGACCTCACTCTGATCACCGGCCAGAAGCCGAAGATCACCAAGGCCAAGAAGTCTGTCGCGCAGTTCCACCTGCGTGAGGGCCAGGCCATCGGCGCCTACGTCACCCTGCGTGGCGAGCGCATGTGGGAGTTCCTGGATCGCCTTCTGACCATGGCTCTGCCGCGTATCCGTGATTTCCGCGGCATCAACGGCGACCAGTTCGATGGTCAGGGCAACTACAACTTTGGCCTCACCGAGCAGTCCATGTTCCACGAGATCGATCCGGATTCGATCGATCACCAGCGTGGTATGGACATCACCGTGGTGACCAGCACCAAGGACGACAAGGAAGCTCGCGTGCTCCTGAAGCACCTCGGCTTCCCCTTCAAGGAGAACTGATATGGCAAAAACCGCTCTTAAGAACAAGGCGGCCGCTAAGCCGAAGTTCAAGGTGCGCGCCTATACGCGTTGCCAGGTCTGCGGTCGTCCTCACTCCGTCTACCGCAAGTTCGGCCTCTGCCGCATCTGCCTTCGTGAGAAGGCCCACCGCGGCGAGCTGCCCGGCGTTACGAAGTCCAGTTGGTAAATATCGACGCTGAAGGTCCGCGGCCCGATCGCCTCTAAGGCGTGAGGGCGGCGGAAACCATGGCGAGAAAGGGCGTTAGCCCAAATGACAATGACAGATCCGATCGCAGACATGCTTACGCGTCTGCGTAATGACAGATCCGATCGCAGACATGCTTACGCGTCTGCGTAATGCGAGCGCGGCAAAGCACGAGACCGTGGATATGCCGTACTCCAAGTTCAAGGCGAACATCGCTGAGATTCTGAAGCGTGAAGGCTACATCAAGGACTTCACCGCCAAGGAAGCCAAGGTTGGCCAGACTCTTGAGGTCACCCTCAAGTACGGTCCGAACGGCGAGCGTTCCATCCAGGGCATCAAGCGCATCTCCAAGCCGGGCCTGCGTCGTTACGCAAAGTCCGATGCTCTGCCGATGCCGCTCGGTGGCCTTGGCATCGCAATCATCTCGACTAGCTCGGGACTGCTGACCCAGAAGGAATGCCTCGACCGAGGCATCGGCGGCGAGATCGTCGCTTTCGTTTGGTGAGAAAGGAGAGCTGAAACATGGCATCGCATATTGGTAAGCTCCCCGTCACCATTCCGGCTGGCGTGGAAGTCAAGATCGACGGTCAGTCCTTTACCGCCAAGGGCGCTAAGGGCACTGACTCCTACGAGATTCCTGAAGGCATCACCGCAGTGGTCGAAGGCAACGAAGTTGTCCTCACCCCGGCTGATGACCTGCGTCCGACCCGTGCAAAGCACGGCCTGGCTCGCTCCATCGTGGCGGGCATGGTCAAGGGCGTGCACGAGGGTTATGCCAAGACTCTGGAGATCGTCGGTACCGGTTACCGCGCCCAGATGAAGGGCAAGGGCATTGAGTTCTCCCTCGGCTATTCCCACACCATCACCGTCGAGCCGCCGGCAGGCATCGAATTCGAACTGCCGAACCCGAACCAGGTGATCGTCAAGGGCATCGACAAGCAGGCTGTTGGCCAGTGCGCCGCTAACATTCGTAAGCTTCGTGCTCCGGAACCCTACAAGGGCAAGGGCATCAAGTACGCGGATGAGCACATTCTGCGCAAGGCTGGAAAGGCTGGTAAGTAATGAGCGTCCAGATTCTCGGTAAGGGCAAGAAGGTCGCGCTTAAGCGTCGTCACGCTCGTCTGCGCAAGCACATCAGCGGTACCCCGGAGCTTCCGCGTCTGGTGGTTACCCGTTCCAACCGTCACATGGTTGCCCAGATCATCGATGACACCAAGGGTGTCACCCTGGTGAGCGAATCCACTCTGACCAGCGATTTCGCCGGTTTCGAGGGCACCAAGACCGAAGCCGCCAAGAAGGTCGGCGAACTGATCGCCAAGAAGGCTCAGGACGCTGGTATCACCGCGGTCGTGTTCGATCGTGGCGGCAACAAGTATCATGGCCGCGTCGCAGCTGTCGCTGAAGGCGCCCGCGAGGGAGGTCTGGCACTGTGAGCGACAACGAAAAGGAAACCCAAGTGGCTGAAGAAACTCAGAACACTCAGGCTGCCGCTGAGTCCAACAACGAGGACCGCAAGTCCCGTCGTGGCCAGCGCGGTGAGGGTCGTCGTGGCGAGCGTCGCAACCGTCGTGAGGAATCTCACGAGAACGAGATGCTCGATCGCGTGGTGACCATCAACCGTGTGTCCAAGACCCACAAGGGTGGTCGTACGTTCAGCTTCGCCGCCCTCGTGGTGGTTGGCGACGGCAAGGGCACCGTTGGTGTCGGCTACGGCAAGTCCCGTGAGGTCCCGGCTGCAATCGCCAAGGGCCAGCTGGATGCCAAGAAGCACATGTTCACCGTGCCGCGCATCAAGGGCACCGTCACCCACCCGGTGATCGGCCACGATGCCGCTGGCACCGTGCTGCTGCGCCCGGCTGCTCCGGGTACCGGCGTTATCGCCGGCGGTGCAGTCCGCGCCGTCATGGAATGCGCTGGCATCACCGACGTCCTGACCAAGTCGATGGGCTCCGCCACCGCCGTCAACGTGGTGCGCGCAACCGTCGACGCCCTCAAGAAGCTCGAAGAGCCGGAAGAGATTGCCGCACGTCGTGGCATGTCTCTCGAAGAGGTGGCTCCGGACGCGCTGCTGCGTGCTCGCGCCGAAGGCATCGCCGAGGCCCGCAAGGCTCGTGAAGAGGCTCAGGCCAAGGCTGCTCAGAAGGACGGTGAGTGATGACTAACCTGAACATCAAGCTGCACCACGGTCTGGTGAATTCCACTCCGAAGCAGCGTGCTGCGGCTCAGACTCTGGGCCTGAACAAGATCGGCAAGACCGTGACTCGTGAGGACACTCCGGCCCTTCGTGGCCAGCTGCAGGTCCTCCGTCACCTGATCACCGTCGAGGAGGCTGACTGATTATGGCAGACATTCTGCAGATGCATGACCTGAAGCCGGCTCCGGGTGCCAACAAGGATCGTATCCGCGTTGGCCGTGGTGAAGGCTCCAAGGGTAAGACCTCGGGCCGTGGCGACAAGGGCACCAAGAAGCGCTATCAGGTTCGTCCGGGCTTCGAAGGTGGCCAGCTGCCGCTGTACATGCGCCTTCCGAAGCTGCGTGGCTTCAAGAACCCGTTCAAGAAGGAATACCAGGTCGTCAACGTGGCTGTTCTTGCGGAACTGTTCCCGCAGGGCGGCGAGATCACCGTGGCTGATCTGGTTGCCAAGGGTGCCGTCCGCAACGGCTTCCCGGTCAAGGTCCTGGGCGACGGCGAGGTTTCGGCTGCCTACACTCTCAAGGGTGTCAAGGCTTCCGCTTCCGCCAAGTCCAAGATCGAGGCTGCTGGCGGCTCCATTTCCGAGGATTGATTCCAACGGAATGTAGCTGACTGAAGCTCAGACATGAGGCTTCCCCCGCTTTAGAGCGGGGGAAGCCTCATTCGTTTGCAGTCAAAATGCAATCATGCATGGAAAAACAAAAAACAGACGAATAATGACGAAAACGCCATATCGGTAGACGCCGTACGCTAGACTCGAGCGTTAGAGTCTGTTTTTGCACGTGTGCGCAGGTGCGCACGACGATGGAAGGAACCCCAGGTGAGGACGTTAATCCAGGCCTTGAAGACCAAGGAATTGAGGAATAAAATCCTCTTCACCCTTGGTATCATCATCATTTATCGTATCGGTTCATTCATCCCGACCCCTGGCGTCGATTACACCGTCGTCCAGCAGTGCGCCGGCAAGATGAACAACGCTTCTGAGAACTTTATCGGTCTGGTGAACCTCTTCTCCGGCGGCGCCATGCTGCAGCTGTCGATTTTCGCATTGGGCGTCATGCCGTACATCACCGCATCGATCGTCATCCAGCTGCTGCGTGTGGTCATCCCTCGTTTCGAGGCACTGCACAAGGAAGGCCAGTCCGGCGAAGCCAAGCTGACCCAGTACACCCGTTATCTGACCATCGGCCTTGCCGTGCTGCAGTCCACCACCATTCTGGTGACCGCACGTTCCGGCGCGCTGTTCAACTACCAGTGCTCCCAGGTCGTCCCGGACGGTTCCGTGTGGAACCTTGTGGTCATGGTGCTCATCATGACCGGCGGCACCGGCCTCATCATGTGGATGGCCGAATTGGTCACCGATAAGGGCCTCGGCCAGGGTATGTCCATCCTTATCTTCATGTCCATCTGCTCCGGCTTCCTGCCGCAGCTGTGGGAGATCGGCTGGGGCACCAACGGCACCGATGGCAACTGGGGCAAGTTCGCCGCGGTCGTCGGCACCCTGCTGGTCATCATGATCCCTGCTGGTCATCATGATCCTTGTCATCTACGTCGAGCTTGCCCAGCGTCGTATTCCGGTGCAGTACACCCGCCGTATGATCGGCCGCAAGATGTACGGTGGCTCCTCCACCTACCTGCCGCTGAAGATCAACATGAGCGGCGTCATCCCGCCGATCTTCGCATCCTCCATCCTGGCCGTGCCGACGCTGATCGCGCAGTTCGGCAATTCCGACCAGTCCTGGGTCAAGTGGATCAACTCCAACCTGGCCAACACCACATCCGTGTGGTACATCGCACTGTACGCGCTGATGATCGTGTTCTTCTGCTTCTTCTACACGGAGATCACCTTCAACCCGGACGAGACCGCCGACAACATGAAGCAGTACGGCGGCTTCATTCCGGGCATCCGCGCGGGAAGCGCCACCAGCAACTACCTGAGCTACGTGATGAACCGTCTGAACACGGTCGGCGCCGTCTACCTGCTGTTCGTGGCGCTTATCCCGACGGTGCTCATCATGGCGCTGAACCTGAACACCAAGCTGCCGTTCGGCGGCACCACCATCCTGATCATCGCAGGCGTCGGCCTCGACACCCTGCGCCAGGCCAAGGCCCAGACCGAACAGTTCCAGTACGCTGGCTTCCTGTTCGAGGACACCGATCACAAGGAAGGTAAGTAACCACTTGAATCGTGATGTCGTTTCCGTTGATCGGGAGCGGTATCACGATTTTTATGTTAAGTAATCCATCATCCGAAAATCCCCGTTGAGGGGAATGAACGAAACGGAGAACAACACATGCGACTGCTGATCATGGGCCCGCAGGGCGTAGGCAAGGGCACCCAGGCCGCTCTGCTGAGCGAGCACTACGGAATCCCGGCGATCTCCACCGGCGATATCTTCCGCTACAACATCAAGAACAAGACCGAGCTCGGCGTCGAAGCGCTCAAGTACATCGACAAGGGCGAGCTTGTGCCGGACGAGCTGACCAACAAGATCGTCAAGGACCGTCTGGCCATGGACGACGCCAAGAACGGCTGGATTCTCGATGGCTATCCGCGCAACGCCTCCCAGGTCGAGGCTCTCGACGCCATCCTGGGCGAACTGGACACCCCGCTTGACGCGGTCGTCGCACTGGATGCAGATCACGACGTGCTCATGGAGCGTATGAAGAAGCGCGCCGAAATCGAAGGCCGCTCCGACGACACCCCTGAGGCCATCGCCAAGCGTCTTGACGTGTACGCCAAGGAGACCGCGCCGCTGCTGGACATCTACCAGAAGCGCGGCCTGCTCAAGACGTTCAATGGCGTCGGCGCCGTCGACGAGATCCAGGCCACCATCGTGGCGGAGCTTGGCTGAAGGAAAAACCAAGCAGAATAACATATTTCCAACGAAAGCGGGAATCGCGACACGCCGAACGTGTCTTGATTCCCGCTTTCGTGTATTCTTGCAAGTTGGTGTGTCTTCGGGCACGCATAGTAATCGCCAAGGAACGGAACGAGGCTCATGGCTAAAGACGGTGTGATTGAAGTCGAAGGACAGGTAGTGGAAGCACTGCCGAACGCGATGTTTCGTGTTGAACTCGAAAACAAGCATATCGTGCTCGCAACCATTTCGGGCAAGATGAGGAAGAACTACATCCGCATCCTGCCGCAGGATCGTGTTGTGCTGGAGATGAGCCCCTACGATCTGAACCGCGGCCGTATTACGTACCGTTACAAGTAAAGGTACACAAGCAAAGGAAAACCATGAAGGTCAGCCCTAGTGTGAAGAGGATCTGCGAGAACTGCCGCGTGATCCGTCGTCACGGCCGCGTCATGGTGATCTGCGTCAACCCGCGCCATAAGCAGCGTCAGGGCTGAGAACAGATCCAGCGGCATAAACAGTACAGGCGCTGAGTCACAGCCCGTGAAAGCGGGATGAACCCCGGGTACGCAGGCCCGGGCCGGGAAACCGGACGACTCGGTGCAAGACCTGCGGAAAACAGAAGGAATCGCAATGGCACGTCTTGCCGGAGTCGACATCCCCAATGAGAAGCGCATCGAGATCGCCCTCACCTACATTTTCGGTGTGGGTCGCACTCGTGCCAAGGAAACGCTTGCCGCGACCGGTATCAATCCGGACATTCGCGTCAAGGATCTGACGGATGAGCAGCTGATTACGCTGCGTGATTACCTTGAGGGTAATTACAAGATCGAGGGTGATCTGCGTCGTGAAATCGATGCGGACATCCGCCGTAAGATCCAGATCAACTGCTACCAAGGCCAGCGTCACCGTAAGGGACTTCCTGTGCGCGGCCAGCGCACCAAGACCAATGCTCGTACCCGCAAGGGCCCGAAGCGCACGGTCGCCGGAAAGAAGAAGGCCACCAAGTAATCGGTGGCTGACAGTTCAAGCCACGAGGCGTAAGCCTCATCGTTTGAACATCAAAGCAAATTCGTTATTAGGAAACGAGGGTCAATGGCAGCTCAAAAGCAAGCCGCGCGCAAGCCGCGTCGCCGCGACCGCAAGTCGGTCCCGGTTGGGCAGGCGCACATCAAGTCCACTTTCAACAACACCATCATTTCGATCACCGACCCGTCTGGCGTCCGGTGGCGATGTCGGCTTCAAGGGCTCCCGTAAGTCCACGCCGTACGCCGCTGGCATGGCCGCCGAATCCGCAGCCCGCAAGGCTATGGAGCACGGCCTCAAGAAGGTCGACGTGTTCGTGAAGGGCCCGGGTTCCGGTCGTGAAACCGCCATCCGTTCCCTGCAGTCCGCCGGACTCGAAGTCGGTTCCATCACCGACGTCACCCCGCAGGCACACAACGGCGTTCGTCCTCCGAAGCGCCGTCGCGTCTGAGCACTAGAAGAAATCATCAATCCAACGCCGCTTATGGCCGGTGAGTGCACCACCGGCCTGAAGCTGAAAGGATAACCACAGTGCTTATCGCACAGCGTCCGACACTTACCGAGGAATCTCTCAACCCTCAGCGTTCCCGCTTCACCATCGAGCCTCTTGAGCCTGGTTTCGGCTACACGCTTGGCAACTCGCTGCGCCGTACCCTCCTGAGCTCCATTCCGGGAGCGGCTGTGACTTCGGTGCGTATCTCCGGCGTCCCGCACGAGTTCACCACTCTGCCGGGTGTTGAAGAGGACGTTACCGAAATCCTGCTGAACATCAAGGGCATCGTGCTCACCAGCGAATACGATGAGCCGGTTGTCATGTATCTGCGCAAGAGCGGCAAGGGCGAGGCCACCGCGGGCGACATCACCCCGCCGGCCGGCGTCACCATCGCCAACCCGGACATGCATATCGCTACCCTCGCCGAAGATGGCGAACTCGAGATCGAGTTCACCGTCGAGCGTGGCCGCGGCTATGTGCCCGCCCAGATGAACAAGCAGGATAACGCCGAGATCGGCCGCATTCCGGTCGACTCGATCTACTCCCCGGTGCTCAAGGTGAGCTATCGTGTGGAAGCCACCCGCGTTGAACAGCGCACTGACTTCGACAAGCTCATCCTGGACGTGGAGACCAAGCCGGCTATCTCCCCGCGCGATGCAGTCGCATCCGCAGGCTCCACCCTGGTGGAACTCTTCGGTCTGTGCCGTGAGCTCAACACCCAGGCTGAGGGCGTCGAGGTTGGCCCTGCTCCTGTGGCAGAGGAAACCAACCCGGAGATGAACATCCCGATCGAGGACCTGAACCTCACCCAGCGCAGCTACAACTGCCTGAAGCGCGAGGGCATCCACACGATCGGCGAGCTGGTCGCCCACACCGAGCAGGATTTGCTCGATATCCGCAATTTCGGTATGAAGTCCATCGATGAAGTCAAGGAGAAGCTCCAGTCTCTGGGACTCGCCCTCAAGGCTTCCCCGCTGGGTAACTTCGATACCAATAATCTCGAAGGTGGCACCTTCTTCTCGCCGGAAGACGAGTGATCCGCCACTTTTGACCTAACCGCTTCGTTGGATTCGGACGTTCGGGCAACTGCCCACCTGAATCCAACGGGGCTTTCAAGGAGAAACAATGCCTACACCAAAGAAGGGTCCGCGTCTGGCCTCCAGCCCGGCTCATGAGCGTCTTATGCTCGCGAACATGGCCACCAGCCTGTTCCAGAACGGCCGCATCACCACCACCCTGCCGAAGGCCAAGCGTCTTCGTCCGCTGGCCGAGCGCCTGATCACGCTCGCCAAGCGTGGTGATCTGCACAACCGTCGTCGCGTGATGCGCGTCATCCGCAACAAGTCCGTCGTGCACAAGCTGTTCACCGAGATCGCCGAGCAGATGGAGCAGCGCGAAGGCGGCTACACCCGCATCGTCAAGATCGCTCCGCGTCGCGGCGATGCCGCTCCGGCAGCCATCATCGAGCTCGTCACCGAGCCGGTGAGCCCGAAGCAGGCCGTGGTGAAGGAAGCCGAAGCCGCAACCAAGGTTGCCGCTGCCGAGGCTCCGGAAGCCGCCGCTGAAGAGGCTACCGCTGAGAACGCCGAGTGAATCGCTCTTAGCTGATTGAAGGCCGGGAATCGCAAGGTTCCCGGCCTTTGTCATATCTGCTGCCAAGACTGTCGCGCCACATGCCTCACTATGCCAGCCATTTGCTATGCTCAATGCCGTGAGACTACGCATCGATTTGGCATATGACGGTACCGGCTTCTACGGATGGGCGAAACAGCCCGAAATACGTACGGTACAGGGCGAAATCGAACGCGTGCTGCATACCATTCTTCGCGTACCGGAAGGAGACCCGACCGAACCGCTGCGCCTTACCGTGGCCGGACGAACCGACACCGGCGTGCACGCCTCGCATCAGGTATGCCATCTGGACGTCAACGAGGACGTGCTCAAACGCTGCGTCGGCCACATGGACGTGCCGCCCGTCATCGCGCTTACCCGCAGACTTCAGCGCATGCTGCCGGCCGATATCGCAATCCGCGGCATCGCACCCGCTCCGGACGGTTTCGACGCGCGTTTCTCCGCGATGGAACGTACCTACGTGTACCGAATCGCCGATAGGTCAAGCGAGGTGGACCCCCGTACCAGAAACTTCGTATTGCATATCGACGATGAACTTGACCTCAAATCCATGAACGAAGCCGCTGCGATGACGATCGGCCTGCACGATTTCGGCTCGTTCGCCACCCCAAATCCGGGCGGCACCACCATACGCGAGGTGAAGACCGCGTATTGGCGTCGCGTGCCGCAGCGGACGCTTATCGACGACGGCATGACGATGGGGGAGCGGTACCGTACGCCGACCGTGGAATCGGGCCTCGTCTGCTTCGTGATCGTCGCCGACGCGTTTGCACGCAATATGGTGCGCTCCCTCGTCAACGGCTGCGTGCAGGTCGGTATCGGCAAACGTTCCCTCGACTGGTTTGCAGGAAAAATGGCGGCTCCGCTGCGCGAAGGCTCCACAGGACCGATCGCGCCGCAAGGACTGACGCTGGAGCATATCGAATATCCGGCCGACGACCAGCTGGCGGTCCGCGCCGAAGCCATTCGCGCCAAGCGCACACTGTAGCTTTATTGCGATTGTCACAGCCAGGTTACGGGCGCTTGTCATGTCCATTGCCGAGACATTGTCGTAACAGACCGTTTCGTTTCCCGGAAACGCTGAGGGAGCGTGGAACGATGATTGAATCCGCCGCACGAAGGTTGGCTTCGGAACTGGTCGATCGTCGGGAGTCGATCAACCGGGAGCTGAGCCGTAATGGCGTACGGTTCGGCATCTACAAGAACGGCGAATACCATGACCGGCTGTTTCCGTACGATCCGATTCCGCGCATCATCGAATCGGACGAATTCGACAGAATGGAAGCCGGACTGAAACAGCGCGTCAACGCGTTGAACGCCTACCTGCGCGACATCTACTCCGACAAGCAGGCCATCAAGGACGGCATCGTGCCGGAAGAATACGTGTACACGTCCGCGGGATACTTTCCGCAAGTCAACGGCGTGACACCTCCGGGCGGCGTGTTCGCGCACATCGCCGGCGAGGACCTGGTGCAGGGGCAGGACGGGCAATGGTGGGTGCTGGAAGACAATCTGCGCATTCCATCCGGTGCCAGCTATCCGCTGTTCGCCCGCGATATCGAACGCAGAATCACGCCCAGCCTGTTCCGCAACGTACGTGTGCGCGACAATCGCGATTATCCACGACTGCTGCGCCAATCCATGGATTTCGTCTCCACCGACGGCATAGCAGTGGTGCTCACCCCCGGCAGGTACAATTCCGCGTTCTTCGAACATGCATACCTGGCCGAGAAAACCGGCGCGGCGCTCGCGTTCCCCGAAGACCTCGAAGTCGTGGACAACAAAGTGTACTTCCTCGACTATGCCGGCAGGAAACACCGCGTCGGCGTGGTCTACCGCCGTCTGTCCGACGAATATCTCGACCCGTTCGCATTCAACCCGGATTCCGTGATCGGCGTGCCGGGAATCCTATCCGCCTACAGGTCGGGCAATGTGGCGATCGTCAACGCTCCGGGCAACGGCGCGGCCGACGACAAGGCCATCTACTATTTCGTGCCGAACATGATCCGCTATTATCTCGGCGAAGAGCCGATTCTGCACAATGCGCCGACCTACATGCCGATGTTCGACAAGGACCGCAAGGAAGTACTCGACCGGCTCGGCGAACTGGTCATCAAGGATGTGGCGGAAGCGGGCGGCTACGGCGTCGTGTTCGGCTCGTCGCTCGACCGGTCGCGGCGAGAGGAACTGGCCGAACGCATCAAGGCCGAACCGCGCCGGTTCATCGCGCAGGAGGTCATCCAATTCAAGGACATCGACGTGGTGGACCCCGAAACCGGACAGATGAGCCCACGTAAATGCGACCTGCGCGCCTTCGTGGTGACCGGCAAGAACACGCACGTATGGTATTCGGGACTGACACGCTACTCGTCCATACCGGGCCAGATGATCGTCAACTCATCACAGGGCGGCGGTTTCAAGGACACCTGGGTACTGGCCAAAGAGACCGGCGTGGAGCATGATTACGCACCCGGCTCGGAGGTCGTGCGCGTGCTGGAACAGTCCCGCAAGCACTCGCTGGCACTCGTCACCGCGTCGAAGGCCGACAACCTGTTCTGGCTCGGCCGCTACACGGAACGCGTATTCACCACGCTGAGCCAATTCTTCCCCTTCTACGACCGTGTGATGGACACGGATGTGGACGCGTTCCGACCGTTCGCCCGCGCGCTCGACCTGCCGGAGGATTTCGAGGATTTCGACGCGTTCATCCACAGCTTCCTGTACGACGAGAAGAATCCGGATTCCGTACGCAGCGCCATCGTCTACGCGTTCAACAACGCGGTGATTCTGCGCCCCGAACTTGGTTCTCGCTCGTTGCAGCAGGTGGAGTTGGCCATGAGCTCCATAGTGGAGGCATCCGAATACGGCGGCACGGACGCGGACATCTTCAAACACCGCGACATCGCGGACAACATGCTCGCCTTCTGGGGAGGTGTGGAGAATTCCCCCGTCGAACCGACTCTGAAATCGTTCATTTTCGTGGGCAAATATCTGGAACGTCTGGATCTGTACACACGATTCGGATATTCCGTGGAAGAGCTCAAGGCGCCGCTCGCCAAACTGGGCAGCTACATCCTGCCGTTGAACGGTCTGCCGGTACCGCAATGCTTCGCCGAAGGATTGCGCTGGCTGGTCGGCCAGCTGCCGCAGCGGGGATATGCGGAGCTTGCGGAAAAACTGGGGATGCTGCTGAAAGATTTCGATGGGCGCATCTCCACGAAGGATCTGAAGGATCTGGGCATGCTCAACACGATGGACATGGACGCCGCGCGACTGTGAAGAATACGTGCCATAGCCATCGCACGGTGCGTGTATAACGGCTAGAACAAGGCCCACGGCGTGGAAAACGCCGAAGGAACGACAATAATCGCTGAGGAGACGATGTGAAGAAACTGGTGTTTGACTATGAGATGAAGCTCTCATTCAGCTCGCCCGTGACCGACCATCGCTTCCAACTGCGCTGCATTCCAGCCACCGGCCCACGTCAGCAGGTGATCGACGTGGCAGTCAAAATCGAACCGGATGCGGAACTCGAAACCACCATCGATTCCTTCGATTCCGTGGTGATGACCGGATTCATTCCCGAACCGCACACCATGTTCAACTACTCGGTGACCGGCATCGCCTTCGTGGACAACGCGCATATCAAATCCGAAATCTACAAGCCGCTGTACCGCTTCAATTCGGCGTTGACAGTGCCGGGGCCGGCCATCGAAGCGTTGATTGGCATCTGCCGTGAACGCATCGCGTCCCTGCCTGCCGACTGCACGCCGATCGACCAAGCCCGTGAGGTGATGGACGAGGTGTTCAAAACGTTCGTCTACACGCCGGCCTCCACCACCATCCGCACCACCGCCGAGGAAGCGTTCGCTCAACGCAAGGGCGTATGCCAGGATTACGCGCACGTCATGCTGTCCGTGTGCCGGCACGTCGGACTCACTGCCCGATACATCGCGGGATTGCTCGGCGGCGAGGGCGCCACGCACGCATGGATCGAAATCTACCATGATGGACGTTGGGTCGGTTTGGACCCCACACACAACCGTATGGTCGACGACAACTACATCACCATCGCCCATGGCCGCGATTACCGCGACTGCATGCTCGACATCGGCATCTTCTCCGGCTGCGACGTCAAGCAGGACCAGTGGGTCAACGCTTCCGTGCACGAGCAGGGATACTGATTCCCCGACGTTTTCTCGATGCCGGATTCCGTATTTCGGCAGATGCAAAGCAGATAAACAAAAAAAGGCCGAAACGCCATTGTTTCAACCTTCATTGCATGCGGATAAGGCGAGATTCGAACTCGCGGAGGGGTTCGCCCTCACACGCTTTCGAGGCGTGCTCCTTAGACCGCTCGGACACTTATCCATTCGTCACCTGAAAACAAGCAACTTGATAATTGTGCCACAGTGGTGGCGATTGTCAAATCGGACTGGCTGCAACGGTGTGATTTCCGGCGTGTCTTGCTTTGCGCCCGACTGTGCGTCCTTAGGCGAACAGCGCTTCGTCGAAGGAAGGATAGCCCCAATCAAGCGCCAATTCGACACGGTCCGCAATCAGACCGGTAAGCACGCCCAGGGATTGCGCTCGCGAATCCGTCGACTGTTTTGCATTGGTGACGCGTGACTGGGAATGATCGTTCGCGGCATTGGAGCTTCCGGCGATTGCCGTTATCTCGCTTCGCGCGCAGTTCATTTCGATGGTGGCGTCGGTCGGTGCCGTAAGGCCGGTGGCGGAATCGAGCATCGTGTCGGGGTGGGCGAGCAAGGCGGTGGCCTCGTACGTTTTCCTACGATCGTCAATGGTGCCCGAGAAGGATGCGAACCGTTGCGATGTGGTCTTATGACGATCGCTGATATCCAGCGTCGCATGGCCGCTGTTGCGGGCCGCCAGCACTTCCATGGCGAATCCGGCACGGTCTTCGGCCTGCGCGGCGGTGGCAAGGGACTTGGAATCGACGTCAAGCGATTCGACATCGTCAAAACGCGACAGCGTGATCGGCGCGACGGCCACCGACAGTTGATCGCCCAGTGCGCGAGCCATATGACGTGCCTGCGCGCTGCGCAACGTGCCTTCGGCAAAACGCGCCGGACATTGCGCCGCGGTGTTCGTCCATGCGGAGACCGCTTGCTGCGCCGAGAAATAGCGGCGGATGATGTGCTGATGCTGGTCGTGTGCGTTCTGGTTATCGGCGGTGGCTGCCTGCGATCCTGGGTATGGAGCATGCCGTCAGCGCCGGCATGAGGATAGCGGTGCAAAGCAATGCGCAGACGCGTTTCGCGATAAAAGAAACCGAGCGGAAAGAAGGGGTACGTGTCTGCATGAATCATTAGACTAATATCTGACTGTGACCATTGGGCCATGCGCTCGGAATAACTTCATATAGGAGGTCTTGGAAATATGGAACTGGACCTGGCAGGAATGCACCAGCTCGCCGCTGGGCAGGGAATTGATCCCGAGACGCTGGATGCCGCACTCTCGGAAGCATTGCGACTGGCATATCTGAAAACCCCTCACGCTGCGAAGCACGCTCGCGTCGAGCTTGATCCGCGTGCGGGAAGCTTCACCGTATGGGCCCAGGACGAGATTCCTGGCGAGCCGACTGAAGACGATCCCCACCCCGCGCCGACTCTGGGCGAGGAATACGACGACACTCCGCACGATTTCGGCCGACTGGCCGCTGCGACCGCTCGTCAGGTGATCAGCCAGCTGTTCCGCAAGGCCGAGGATGACAAGGTGTTCGGCGCGTTCTCCGGTCAGAAGGGCAAGCTCATCACCGGCATCGTGCAGCAGGACGTCAAGGACACATCCAACGTGCACGTGGCCGTCGGCGACGTCGAAGCCCTGCTGCCGCGCCGCGAGCAGGTGCCCGGCGAACGCTACCGTCACGGCGAACGTATCCGCGTGTACGTGGTGAACGTGGCCCGTGGTCTGAAGGGCCCGGAAATCGTGGTGTCCCGTTCCCATCCGGAGCTGGTCCGCCGCCTGTTCGAACGTGAGGTTCCGGAACTGGTTTCGGGAGCCGTGTCGATTATGGCCATCGCCCGCGAGGCGGGCGCCCGCACCAAGATCGCCGTCCGTGCCAACACCGAAGGCGTCAACCCGAAGGGCGCGCTGATCGGCCCCGGCGGAGCCCGAGTGCGCGCCGTCATGGAGAACCTCGGTCCTGAGAAAATCGATATCGTCGACTGGTCCGCGGATCCGGCGAAATTCGTCGCCGCGGCGCTGTCTCCGGCCGTCGCCACCGGTGTGCAGGTGATCAGCGAGAAGAACAAGACGGCCATCGCCTTCATCCACGATGACCAGCTGTCCCTGGCCATCGGCAAGGAAGGCCAGAACGCACGTCTTGCGGCCAAGCTGACCGGCTGGAAGATCGGCATCGAATCCGCTGAGGCGCATGCCAAGAAGATGGCCGAATCGGCGGACCATTCCGATGGGGAAACCGAGGAATAAACAACACTTCCGGTAGACAACAAGCCCGTGGACGTACAATCCACGGGCTTGAGTATGCTGGACTCGACAATCCAAAGCGTGACGGCCATGCCGTCATGCCCAGGGAAAAGACGAGGTATCACGAACATGGTTGCACGATGAGAAGGAACAAGCTCGCCGTGAATCAGTAGCGGTCGCGCCCGTATGCGCGCGGCCCAAGATAGGAGAATTGAGTGCCGAAAGCACGCGTATATGAACTTGCCAAGGAACTTGGCGTTGACAGCAAAACCGTTTTAAGCAAACTTGAGGCGATGGGCGAATTCGTGAAGTCCGCATCGTCTACCGTTGAACCTCCCGTTGCACGCAAGCTGAGGAACGCATTCGCGTCCAGCGGACAGGGCAACGCATCTGATTCCAAGAAGCCGGGCCATACGGCCAAGAAGCCTGCCGAACCGGCATCTCATTCCATGCCAAAGCCGGCCGCTCCGTCAGCACCGAAGCCGGCTGCCCCCGCAGCGCCGAAGCCGCGTCATGCCGCTTCCAAGTCCGATGCCCCGAAGCCGGGTCATCGCGCGCCGCGTCCAGGCGAATCCCGCCAGCATGGCAATCGTCCTAACGGCAACGCCCCGCGTCCGCAGGGTGGAGACCGCCGCCAGTCCGGTCGCCCGACGGCCGTTCCGGGAGCTCGCCCCCAGCATGGCAACGCCCCGCAGGGCGGCAACAACGCCAACGGCGCGAAGCCGCACACCCCGGGACCGCGCCCGGGCAACAATCCGTTCAGCCGCAAGCAGGGCATGCACACCCCGACTCCGGGTGATGTTCCGCGTCCGCATCCGATGAACCGTCCCAGCGTGGCGGCTTCCGTGGTCGTCCGGGTCAGGGCGGCGCGAAGCCGGGCCAGTGGGGCCAGCATCGTCCGGGTCAGGGCGGCGGCCAGCGTCCCGCCGGCGGCGGCAATCGTTTCGGCGGCAATGGCGGCGGTTTCCAGGGCGGCAACAGCGCTCCGAGCAATGGTCCGGCACGTGGTGGCCGCGGCCGCGGCGGCGCTGCAGGCGCGTTCGGACGTCAGGGAGGCAAGTCCTCGAAGGCGCGTAAGAACCGTCTGGCGAAGCGTCAGGAATTCCAGGAGATGAAGGCTCCGGTCATCGGCGGCGTGCGCATTCCGACCGGCAACGGACAGGAAGTCCGTCTGCGTCAGGGCGCGTCCCTCGCCGATCTGGCCGAGAAGATCAACGTCAATCCGGCGGCGCTGGTCACCGTGCTGTTCCACCTTGGTGAAATGGCCACGGCCACCCAGTCCCTGGATGAGGCCACGTTCCAGATCCTCGGCGAGGAAATCGGCTGGAACATCAAGATCGTGTCCGCCGAAGAGGAAGACAAGGAGCTGCTGCAGCAGTTCGACATCAACCTGGACGAAGAGGAACTGCAGGAGGACGGGGATCTGAAGCCGCGTCCGCCGGTCGTCACCGTCATGGGCCATGTCGACCACGGTAAGACCCGACTGCTCGACACCATCCGCCGCACCAACGTCATCGAAGGCGAAGCCGGCGGCATCACCCAGCGCATCGGCGCATACCAGGTGACCGTCAACCTTGAGGGCGAGCCGCGCAAGATCACGTTCCTCGATACCCCGGGCCACGAAGCCTTCACCGCAATGCGTGCCCGTGGCGCCGAACTCACCGACGTCGCGATCCTCGTGGTCGCCGCCGACGACGGCGTCATGCCGCAGACCGTGGAAGCCATCAACCACGCCCAGGCCGCGCATGTGCCGATCGTGGTGGCCGTCAACAAGATCGATAAGCCGGGCGCCAACCCGGACAAGGTCCGCGGCCAGCTTACCGAATACGGTCTGGTTCCGGAAGAATACGGCGGCAACACCATGTTCGTCGACATCTCCGCGAAGCAGGGCACCAACGTCGACAAGCTGCTCGAAGCGGTGCTGCTCACCGCCGACGCCGAGCTCGACCTGCGCGCCAACCCGGATATGGACGCCCGTGGCGCCACCGTCGAAGCCCGACTTGACAAGGGCCGTGGCGCCGTGGCTACCGTGCTGGTGCAGTCCGGTACCCTCCACATCGGCGATGCCATCGTTGCCGGCACCTCCTACGGTCGTGTCCGCGCCATGCTCGACGAAAACGGCAACCACATGCAGGAAGCCGGTCCGTCCACCCCGGTGCAGGTGCTGGGTCTGACCTCCGTGCCGACCGCAGGCGACCTGTTCCTGGTGGCCTCCGACGACCGTACCGCACGTCAGATCGCCGAGAAGCGTCAGGCCACCGAGCGTGCGGCCCAGCTGGCCAAGCGCCGCAAGGTCGTTTCCCTCGAAAGCCTCAAGGAGCAGTTCGCCAAGTCCGAGGTGGATATGCTCAACATCGTCATCAAGGGCGATTCCTCCGGTTCCGTCGAGGCTCTGGAAGATTCCTTGATGAAGATCGAGGTGTCCGACGAGGTCGGCATCCAGGTGATCCACCGCGGCGTCGGTGCCATCACCCAGAACGACGTCAACCTGGCCACCGTCGACAAGGCCGTCATCATCGGCTTCAACGTCCGTCCGAACCGCCAGGTGGCGGATCTGGCCGAACGCGAAGGTGTGGAGATCAAGTACTACTCGATCATCTACAAGGCCATCGAGGACATCGAAGCATCCCTCAAGGGCATGCTCAAGCCGGAATACGAAGAGGTCGTCACCTCCCACTCCGAGATCCGCGAGATCTTCCGCTCCTCCAAGTTCGGCAACATCGCCGGCGTCATGGTTCAGGACGGCGAAGTCAAGCGTGGTACGAAGTGCCGTATCCTGCGCAACGGCATCGCCACCGTCAACGACCTCGAGATCTCCTCGCTGCGTCGTTTCAAGGACGACGTCAACTCCGTCAAGGAAGGCTACGAGGCTGGCATCAACCTCGGCACCTTCAACGACATCGAGATCGGCGATATTATCGAGACCTTCGAAATGCAGGAAATCGAGCGTAAGTAGCCGAGTGCTTCGAGCTTCGTATCGATAACCAGGTAAGGAACGCCCACAGCCGGTTCACGACTGCGGGCGTTCCGTGATACAACAAGAACTTTTCACCAAAAGGACAGCAATGGCAGGAACCAATCCCCGCGCCGCGCGCATCGCGGCGTTGATTCAGCGTGTGATCGCATCGTCCATGGAGGCGCAGCTGCACGACAAGCGACTGGCCAACGTGACCATCACCGAAGTGCGCGTCACCAACGATCTGCAGATCGCGAAAGTCTACTGGACCCAGCTCGGCCACGAAGGACACGAGCAGGGCGAACGCCGCCGCGCGCAGCAGGCCCTGAACCAGGCCAAAGGACGCCTGCGTTCCCTGGTAGGCGCCAAGGCCGGACTGCGACTCACCCCGCAACTGGAATTCATCTTCGACGAAGTGCCGGGCGAGGCCCATGAGATCGAGGACATCCTCGCGCTCGCACACAAGCGCGACGAAGAACTCGCCAAGTCCCGCGCCAACGCGCAATACGCCGGCGACGCCGATCCGTACAAGCACGACGAGCCCGATGATGACGACTTCGACGATGATGACGATGTCGAGGTCGAGGATTGGGACGATGACGACGAAGCCTGACAACTCCGGTCTGCTGGTCATCGACAAGCCGCAGGGCGTCACCAGCCACGATGTGGTCGCGGCGGTGCGTGGCGCCCTGCACATGAAACGCGTCGGCCATGCCGGCACGCTCGACCCGATGGCCACCGGCGTGCTGGTGGTCGGCTTCGGCAACGCCACACGTCTGCTCAACTACATCGTCGACCACGACAAAACCTACCTGGCCACCATCAGACTCGGCCAGCGCACCACCACGGACGACGCCGACGGCGAACTGCTGCCGGGGGAGGGAACTATCGCCGAATTCCCCTCACGACAGACCGTTGAAGACGCCATCGCCCATCATTTCACCGGGCGCATCGAGCAGGTGCCGAACTCCTATTCAGC
>OOCF01000466.1_pt1 | contig 19591 bp, 13 predicted proteins | sample 1671001 | NCBI WGS metagenome assembly OOCF01 (sample SAMN06348112, study PRJEB24527) | human gut metagenome | biome: human gut; feature: ankylosing spondylitis patient; material: feces | host: Homo sapiens | place: China | collected 2015-10
CAGGGCAGAGGGGACCGCTCAGTACGAGGGGGACCAGCGAAGCTGGTGGAGGAATTCTGGTGCAATCTTTTTCTTGAATTGCAGATTTCGCGGCAAAATCCCTCAGTCAGCCTACGGCTGCCAGCTCCCTTTTCAAGGGAGCCTAATCTATAAAGCTTTAAAAATTACAATATAATATTACGGTGTGGTTTTTTATTGCAGCCGCCGCATTTTCCGTTCGGCAAACTGCTCCTTGGACATCAGCACTCTGCGGGGCTTGGCACCCTCATAGGGGCCGATGATGCCCTTTTCCTCCAGTTCGTCCATGATGCGTGCGGCACGGGCATAGCCCAGCTTCAGCCGCCGCTGGAGGGAGGAGGTGGAGGCCTGTCCGGCTTCTACGACCACTTCAATGGCACGTTCGAAAATGTCCTCGTCGCTGCCCGGTTCCGGCTCGCCGGAATCTTTTCGCTGTTCCTTTGTCTTTCCCTCTGCCTTGGTGACGGGAATGTTCTGTTCTACCTGCTCCATGATCTCGTTGCTGTATTCGCTCTGAGTCTGGGACTTGATAAAGTCCACCACCTTTTCGATCTCCTTGGTGGAGGTGAAACAGCCCTGTACACGCACCGGCTTGATCTTGCCGTTGGGCAGGTACAGCATATCGCCGTGTCCCAGCAGCTTTTCCGCACCGCCGGTGTCCAGAATGGTGCGGGAGTCCACCTGCGACATGACAGACAGGGCGATACGGCTGGGAATGTTTGCCTTGATAAGTCCGGTGATGATGTCCGTGGTAGGCCGCTGTGTCGCAATGATGAGGTGCATGCCTGCCGCACGGGCTTTCTGTGCCAGACGGCAGATCGCATCTTCCACTTCCTTGGACGTGGTCATCATCAGGTCGGCAAGCTCGTCGATAATGACTACGATCTGGGGCATAGGCTCCAGCGGACTGTTCGGCTGGGCAGCCGCGGCGTTGTAGTCGCCCAGATCGCGGACGCTGTTTTCGGCGAACAGGTTATACCGCCGCTGCATCTCCTGCACTGCCCAGTTCAACGCACCGGCAGCCTTTTTCGGGTCGGTGACCACTGGGATCAGCAGGTGGGGAATGCCCTCATAGACGGTGAATTCGACGATCTTCGGGTCGATCAGGATCAGCTTGACTTCCTCCGGTGTGGCATGGTACAGGATACTCATGATAATGGAGTTGGTGCAGACCGACTTACCGGAACCGGTGGCTCCGGCGATGATCATATGGGGCAGCCGTGCAATGTCGCCGATGACGGCGTTGCCGGCAATATCCCGCCCCACGGCAAACGCCAGCTTGCTCTTGGAACTGCGGAAGCTGTCGCTCTCCAGAATCTCCCGCAGGGAAACGGTGTCCTTGTGGCTGTTGGGGACTTCGATGCCGATCGCCGGCTTCCCCGGAATGGGGGCTTCGATGCGGACACCCTGTGCCGCCAGCGACAGGGCAATGTCGTCTGCCAGTCCGGTGATCTTGGAAACCTTGATGCCGGCGGCAGGCTGTATCTCATACCGCGTGACGGAAGGACCGCGGAAAATACCGGTAATGCGGACAGTCACGCCAAAGCTTTTCAGCGTGTCCACCAGAATGCCCGCTTTTTCTTTCATCTCCTGATCTACCGCAGGGTCGCCGGCACGGCTGACACCGTTCTGCAAAAAGTCGATGCTGGGGATCTGGTAGGGACGTGCCGGAACCGTCGGTGCTGCCGGAGCAGCCGGTTCTGACGGGTTCTCTGTTTCTGCGGCAGGTTCAGCCAGTTCCGGCGGGTCCTGCAGCAGTTCATCCGGTGATACGATCGCGGCGTTGTCCGGCTCGCTGTCCGGAAGGGGAATGTCAATGTCCATGTCATACGCCGGCGTATAGGGGGCATCGTCCTGCGGCTGGGAATAGCTGTTCCGGATCATGTCGTCCAGTTCCGACGGCAGCGGCTGGTCGGCAGCCACAAAGTCCGGAATGTCCGCGTCCGGAGCCGGTTCTGCGGCAGCCGGTTCCGGCTGTGGCTGGACAGTGCCCCTGCGGTGTACCTTTGCAATTTTCGGGGCGTGCTGTTCCGGCAGCAGGAATTCCGGTTCTTCCTCTGCGGCGGCATCTTCGGGAATATCGTCTGCCCATTCCGGATCGCGGTTCCACAGTTCCCTGAGTTTCCGGAACGGAAAGCCTATGTACCACCACAGCTGCCGGATACTCAGATCCATCAGCCGCATAATGGTGAGAAAGAGCAGGCAGATGATGATGATCTGTGCTCCGGGTGTGCCGATGATCCGCAGGAACGGATAGGCGAGGAACGTACTGATCGCTCCGCCGCTGGCGAAAGCGTTTTCCGTGCCTGCCACAAACAGATATTTGAAGCAGCGGAAAAAGCCCTTTTTGCCGATGTCGCCCACAAATATGATTTGGAAAAAACTGCTCACCAGCACGGTCAGCCCCAGACTCAGCAGAAGCCGTTTGGTGAGGTTCATGCCGGACTGGCGTTCGGTGAAGTAGGCAGCCGCCATGAGCAGGATCGGCACCAGCAGAATGGAAAAGCCGAAAATGCCGCGGATAATGCAGTGCATGAGATACCAGCCGGCGTTGCCGTGGACGAATGCCAGCAGAAAAAATAAAATGGCACTGGTGAAAAGTACCACTGACTGAAATTTGGTGTTGCCGTTCTGCTGCTGGTTCAGCTTTGCCAGAGCCTCCTCCTTGGAGGTCTGTGCAGCAGAAGTGCCGGCAGTCTTTTTCCTGGCTGCCGGCTTCTTTTTCGCTGCGGGTTTTGAAGTCTTCTTTTTCGAAGACGCAGATTTTTTTGCCAATGTTACGCCTTTCTGAAAAGAACTGCAATGCTGAAAATTCAGGTTTTCGCGTTTCCGGACGGTCGCAGTTCCTGTGTTTCTATCCGATGATAGAGTGCATCAATGGCATCGCGGAGAGAACCCAGCCGGTCGATCAGCCCGCATTCCACCGCTTCTGCACCGGAGATGACCGTTCCCATATCGGTTGCCATTTCCTGTGTGTTCAGCATCATGTTTTCCAGCCGAGCCTTGGAGATGCGGCTGTGGCTGGTGATGAAGCCTGTGATACGCTCTTGAATTTTTGAAAAGTAAATGGTTGTCTGCGGCACGCCCAGCACCAGCCCGCTGGTACGGACAGGGTGCACAGTCATAGAGGCAGAGGGCACGATGAGGGAAACATCCGCACTGACGGCGAGAGGGATCCCGATGGAGTGACCTCCGCCCACCACCAGTGAAACCGTGGGGGTCTGCATGCCGGCGATGACTTCCGCAATGGCAAGCCCCGCTTCCACATCGCCGCCCATGGTGTTGAGCAGGATCAGCAGCCCTTCAATGCTGCGGTCCTGTTCGATCGCCACCAGTGCCGGCAGGACGTGTTCGTATTTGGTAGTCTTGGTGTCCTCCGGCAGCACGTTGTGTCCCTCCACCTGACCGATGATGTTCAGGCAGTGGATCAGGTGTTTGGCGTTGGGTGTCCGGACGCTGCCGGTTTCTTCGATCAGCTGTGCCTGATCCAGCTGTTCCTCTGCGGGGGACTTGCTGTCAGATGGTGTCGTGTTAGCCATAGTGCTGCTCCTTTGTGTAAAATATCGGAAACGTTTTCTTTAACGTCCTCTTTATTTTGCCCAGAGAAGCAGCAGTTATGCAGACAACAGACAGGGACTTCTGCAAGATGTTCCTGTACACCTATATTATAGCAGATTTTGTGGAAAAGTCAAGGCGGGGAGATGGTGTGGAGTTTGGTTTGAGAGTTTGTATTGCAGTACTATATGACAGCTAAAATTTATACTATAACGACAATTGTTGAAATAAGCCTCCCCTGAAAGGGGAGGGGGACCGCCGTTAGGCGGTGGAGGGGTTCTTTCGTGAAATTTTTTCTTGGTGTAAAAGAGTTACGGAAGCACCCCTCAGTCAAGCCTGCGGCTTGCCAGCTCCCCTTTCAGGGGAGCCTATAGCTATCGATTCAGCACAAGGCACGCCCTTCGGGTGCCATAGAGGGGAGCCTAATTATTAAAGATTTTAGAGTTTACTTCTGCGGCTTCTGCTTCTTGTGTTCGGGGCGTTTTTTCTTCTTTTTCCGGACGGAATCCCCGAAGTTCCCCAGCTTTCTGCCCAGAGCGAAGTATTCGCCGTGGGCGTATGCCATCAGACCGCACTGCTGGAGATTCAGCTTGCCCTTGCTGTCGAGGTACTGTTCCTCGACGTTGACACCGGTGATCTCCGCTTCGAATACCGTATGGGTGCCCAGTTCCTTGGTGGCGGTGACGCGGCATTCCAGACTGACGGGGCACTCTGCGATCAGGGGAGCCTTAACGGTCTGTGCCGGCTCCGGTGTCAGGTGGCACTGGGCGAACTTGTCCACGTCCCTGCCGCTGCGGACACCGCAGAAGTCGGTGGCTTTCATCATGGCAGAGGTGGGGAGATTGATGACGAATTCGCCGGATTCCCGAATCAGATCATAGGAATAGCGGGAGGGACGAACGGAAATATATGTCATGGGCGGGTGCGTTGCCAGTACGCCTGTCCATGCAATGGTCAGCACGTTGGGGTGTTCCATGGTGCCGCAGGTGACCAGCGTGGGCGGAACGGGTGCCAGCAGGACGCTGCCTTTCCAGTGTTGTTTTGCCATAAGTATCTGCTCCTTGCTTTCGGTTATAATAGGCTATTGTATCACGGAGCGGGCGGTGTGTCAAGTGCCGGCGGGAATATAGCACGGAAATCAATTTTCATGATAGCCTCCCCTGAAAGGGGAGGGGGACCGCCGTTAGGCGGTGGAGAGGTTTTTCGTAAAATCTTTTTATGACGTTTTCGGCATAAGTGGAAACCCCTCAGTCAGTGCTACGCACTGCCAGCTCCCCTTTCAGGGGAGCCTTCCTTGTCAAACTTCATAATTTGGCACAATTTAAATCAACATATTTTTGAAAATTGATTTCCGTGGGAATATTTGGGCAATACTCCTCGTTGACATCTTCTGCAAAACCTTGTATAATACAGGTAGCATTCGAACAGCACCGTCTGATGCCGTGCTGTCTGAAAAAACAACGAGGTGGAATTCATATGATACATTGTGCAGCCATTTTTACAGACCACATGCTGCTCCAGCGGGGCAAGTCCATTGCCGTTTTCGGGACGGGCACCGCAGGGGAGCCGGTGACTGTTTCCGTTCCCCAGCGGCACTGTACCGTTTCTTCTGCGGTGCAGCAGGACGGAACATGGCGGGTGACACTGCCGCCGATGCCTGCGGGCACGGGCTGTACCCTGACGGTAAACGAACAGGAATTTTCCGACGTGGCATTCGGGGAAGTCTGGCTTGCCGGCGGGCAGTCCAACATGGAATTTATGCTGAAAGATGCCAGGAACGGAACGGCGGAACTGGAACAGTGCCGGAACTCCAACGTGCGGTATTTTCAGGTGCCGCGGAATACGTTCGCAGACGATGCCTACACTGCTGCATGGAACGCTGCCCGCTGGGAACTGCCGGATCCGGAAACCAGCGGCACATGGTCTGCGGCGGCGTATCTGGCGGCGAAGGAACTGGCACAGACACAGGGCGTTCCTGTGGGGATTATCGGCTGCAACTACGGCGGCTCATCGGTCAGCTGCTGGCTGCCGGAATCCGATCTGCAGGCACACGCTGCCGGTCACCCCTATTTGCAGGACTACGCCGCTGCCGCCGCGGGAAAGACGGATGCGGAAATGATTGCCGAGTATGACGAATACGTGGCATATCACACCGCATGGGAGAGCCGCATGCAGAAGTGCTATCAGGAGGACAGCAATATGCCGTGGGACGAGATCATTCGCCGCTGCGGGGAAAACCGTTACCCCGGGCCGCTGGGCATCAAGAGCCCTTACCGTCCTGCCGGCATGTATCACACCATGCTGCAAAGGGTAGTGCCCTATACCATTCGGGGATTTTTCTATTATCAGGGCGAAAACGACGAGATCCGACCGGATACTTATGGTACACTGCTGACAATGCTGATCGCCCGCTGGCGGCAGGATTTTGAAGATGTACAGCTGCCGTTCATTCTGGTGCAGCTGCCTATGCACACCTATGCGGACACGCCGGAAAACGGGGCGTGGAGCCGGCTGCGGGAGACACAGATGCAGGTATACCAGACGGTAAAGCATACCGGCATTGCCGTGATTCTGGACTGCGGCGAATACTGCAACATTCACCCTGTAGACAAGCACCCTGTGGGACACCGGCTGGCGTTGCAGGCTCGGCAGCTGGTCTACGGGGAACGGGAACTGGAGGCATTCGGACCGATCTTCCGCAGCTTCGTTGTGGAGGGCAGTACGCTGACGGTGTTCTTTTCCCATGCGGCACAGGGCATGGAGTGGCACGGGGAACCCTGCGGCTTCCAGATCGCCGGTGCAGACGGGGTGTATCACGATGCCAGAGCAGTGCTGGACGGCGACACGGTGCGGCTGACGGCGGCAGAAGTGCCGGCTCCTGCTGCGGCACGGTACAACTGGGTGAACTACGGTGCAGTTACGCTGTTCGGGAAAAACGGGATTCCGGCGGCACCGTTCCGGACGGAAGCTTCTCCGCTGCCGCTGACGGCAGTTTGTGAATAAAGGCAATACCGCTTTTTGTTTCATCTGACGGAAAATTTGACGACGCATCTGTCGCACAAGCTTTGTGCGGTATTGCCTAAAATAAAACACTGTTCAAGCGTTCTCCACCGGATTCCACAACAGGGGACAGATTGGAAAAACCGGACGTTTTCCACAGTTTCCACAGAGTTTTCCACAGAAATTCCTGTCGGAACGGGGGACTTTGTGGAAAAACAGGTTTGTTCTGTTTGAGTGGTTCACAATGTGCACATACTTCCTGTGAAATCATTCGGCAGTACCGGCATGTACCGGCTGCCGCAGGAGGAATGGCTATGGTAAAAGGCGTACAGAAAAAAATCATCGAAGTGAACCGTCCGGACAGTCTGTATTTTGAACGTGCGGTGTTCTATCTCAAGCCCGGCGTGACCAAGCTGCCCCAGCAGCTTTCGCAGGCGGACGCGGACGCACTGCTGCGGGAAGCGGCACCGGAACGGGCAGAAAAACGCTTCTGGCTCCGGACGCTCCTGCTGGTGCTGCTGAGCTGTCTGGGCACGGCGGCGGTTTGTTTGCTGGTGCTGTAGTGGGGAGTCACCCCTTTCTGGGAAGGCTAGGGCACCCGTAGGGCGTGTCTTGTGCTGAATCGGTAGCTTATAGGCTCCCCTGAAAGGGGAGCTGGCACCGCAGGTGACTGAGGGGTTCCTGTGCAATCTTTCTTGTCAATTTTCCCTCTCACACGAAAAACCTTGTATTTTCTCCGGAGATATGCTATAATGGATAGCATCGTAAAAAAACAGACAGTGTCCTGCAACGGGTGTGGGGAAATGCCATGCCGCAGGAGATACGGAGGAATATATGAGCCAGAGAAAACCACAGTCCCGTCGGCAGAAGCCTGCGGAAATGCCGGAAACGGAAAATGACCGGATCGCCGGCAGAAATCCCGTTATGGAAGCACTCCGCAGCGGTGCCAGGATCGACATGCTCTATGTGGGGCAGGAAAGCGGCGGCTTGCAGGAGATCATCAGCCTTGCCAAGGAGCAGGGCATTCCCGTAAAGGTTGTGACAGAGTCCAAGCTGACTCAGCTGACCGGCGGGGCAGTGCATCAGGGCGTTGCGGCGGAGGGTGCCTGCGGCACATATGTTTCGCTGGAAGAACTGCTGGAGCGTGCTGCCGAAAAGGGCGAGCCGCCGCTGCTGGTGCTGTGTGACGGGATTCAGGATCCTCACAATCTGGGTGCCATTATCCGGACGGCAGAAGCTGCCGGTGCACACGGCGTAATTATTCCCAAGCGGCGGAGTGCGTCCCTGACGCTGACCGTGGGAAAAACCTCTGCGGGAGCCGCAAGCTGGCTGCCGGTGGCACGGGTGCCCAATCTGGCTTCCGCCATGGAGATCCTCAAGAAAAACAATGTCTGGATCTACGGCACCGATGCCGCAGGCACCAGCTATACCGATGCGGACTTCACCGGCGGCACGGCGTTTGTCATCGGCTCGGAGGGCTTCGGCATGAGCCGTCTGGTTGGGGAAAAGTGCGATGCCATGCTGAGCCTGCCCATGCGTGGGAAAGTCAACTCGCTGAACGCTTCCGTGGCAGCGGGCATCTTTCTGTACGAGGCAGTGCGACAGCGGCTGGCGAAGTGACGGACGGGGAGGATGCCGTTTGTCTAGGCTCCCCTGTAGGGCACCCGAAGGGCGTGCCTTGTGCTGAATCGTAGCTATAGGCTCCCCTGTAGGGCATCGGCGGCAACAATCATTTTCGGAGAATCACTTCTCAAATTTTCACAGGAGTGTATTATGGCAGACCATAAATTTACATTAGAAGAAATCTTAAACGAATACAGTGCGGACGGCAAACGCTCCGGAATCCGGCACACCTCGGAACAGCCCCTGTCCCGCGGGACACTGGAAACCGAAAAGCTGGTGAATGCGGCAACGTCTGAGCGTCCGCTTTCGCGGGAACGTGCCGGCTATGACACGGTTGCCCCGCCGCCGGAGAATGCGGAAGAACTGGTGGACATCAAGTCTACGATCTCCCACATCAAAGCCAGCAAGGCGGCACAGGCGGCACAGGAAGCAGATGCGGCACCGGTGCTGCGGGAACGCTTTCCCACCCAGCACCTCCGGCGGGAAAACGTGTCCTTTGTCAACGCCGCCGGTGCCGGACGGTATCAGGCTTCTTACACCGAAACCGGCGACAGCGGCTATGACGGTGCAGTCAAGCTGATGGAAGAAGATACCGCCGCACCCCAGCGGCACCGCCCCAATGTGCGGCAGATGGAAGATTCCACCCGTGCACGGGAAAAGAAAAAGAAACGCCGCCGGAATGTGCCGGACAGTGCCTACCTCAAGGAATCTGTCACCGGCGAATTCCAGCGGACAGAGCCGGTGGGAACGGATGAAGAGCCGCCGGTTTCGCGGCGGCTCTGGGAGGAAGAACAGGACTATTACTATCAGGGCAGCCAGCAGACCAGCCGGTTTCGCCCTGTCCGCCAGCGGGTGCGGAGCCATACCTTTGGGGCAGATGCGGAAAAGCGGCAGCCCGACAACTTGGAACTGGTGAAGAAAACGCTGGAAAATCTCCGGAATGTGGTATTTTTCCGGTTTATCGCCGTGCTGATGCTGACTGTGGCAGGGGCGGTGCTGGCGTGCACGGAAGTGCTGGGGAACGGTGCCCTTACGGCATTGGTCACACCCCGCGGCTACGGCATCATTCAGCTGGCACTGGGACTGCTGGGGCTGGGCGTGATGTTCCCCACCGTGAAAAACGGGCTGTGGAACCTGCTCCGGTTTCATGCGGACAGTGACAGCATGGCAGTGCTGCCGCTGGTGCCGGCGTTGCTGGGGGCAGTGTGCGTGGTGATCTCGCCGGATGTGCTGGCAATGGACACGGTGCACCTCTATGTGCCCTGTGCTCTGCTGGCTCTGTTCTGCAATATCATCGGGCGGCTGCTGATGGTACGCCGTGCTCTGCGGAACGTGAACGTCATTTCCCGCGAGGGACAAAAGCGGGTGCTCTCCTATGTTTCGCAGGAGGAAACTGCGGAACTGCTCACACGGGGCGTGCTCCACGATATTCCCATTGTGACGGCAGTGCGGAAAGCGGACGGCTTGTGCGACATTCTCCGGTATTCCTATTCCACGGATATGGCGGACGGGCTGTGTCGGACAATGACACCAATCTGCGGCATTGTCACCCTGCTGATCGCCGTGGGCATGACCTTGATCCGCATGGGAACGGCGGTCGGCATGCCGTGGATCAGCTTCCTGTGCTCCATGCTGGCACTGCTTCAGACGGCAAGCTGCTGTACTGCCAGTGCACTGGTGGTCAATCTGCCGCTGGAACGGGAGTCCCGCAGGGCGGCGGTTTCCAACAGTGCCATGCTGGGCTATCAGAGCGTGGACGACTTTTTCGACACCAACGCCCTGCTGGTAGAGGCGAACGACCTGTTCCCCAAGGGCTCGGTACAGATCGAGGGCATGAAGGTCTTTTCCGGTGCCAAGGTGGACGATGTGCTGCTGGACGCAGCCAGTCTGGTGCACCACGGCGACAGCATGTTACAGGGTGCCTTTGCGGAGATGATCCCCGATGTGGGAACGCTTCTGCCGGTGGACGAGTTCGTCTGCGAGGACGGACAGGGCTTCTGCGGCTGGATCGCCAATCAGCGGGTGTTGTTCGGCAGCCGTGAAATGATGGCGAACCACAACATCGAGGGGCTGCCCACCAAGACCAGAGAAGCCGAACTGGCGGAGGGTAACGGCGATGTGCTGTATCTGTCAGTCAGCGGCATGCTGGCGGCACTGTTCTCCATTCGCATTACGGCAGATCCCCATGTCAAACGGCAGATGCAGGCACTGCGGCAGGAGCGTGTGGCACTGATCCTGCGAAGCGTGGACTGCTCCGTTTCGCTGCGGCGGCTCTCTGCTCTGTTTGACTTTCCGGAGTCCTATCTGAAAATTATCCCCACCTCGATGCACCACCTGTTCCAGCGGGAAACCGGTGGCCTTGGCTGTGTCAGTGCTTCCATGACCGTAGGGGACAGCGGCTTCGGTGCCGGTGCACTCCTGCTGGGAGCAAGACGGGTACGCCGTGCCGCAGTGATCGGCGTGATCCTGCTGGTAGTGGCAGGACTGCTGGGGCTGTCGCTGGCGATGATCCACGTGGTGACCGGTGCCTATGAGAAGATGACGGCATACTTTTTCCTGATCTATCACGTGATCCTCACTGTTGTCACAGCCCTGGCTGTGCGGCTGCGGTAGGTGAGAGCGAAAAGTTTTATGAGATAACCCCTCAGTCAAGCCTACGGCTTGCCAGCTCAGCACAAGGCACGCCCTTCGGGTGCCCTTTCAGGGGAGCCTGAGTAAAGCCTCCCCTGAAAGGGGAGGGGGACCAGCGTAGCTGGTGGAGGGGTTCTTCTGTGGAATCTTTTGCTTGTTGTGTGAGGCTTCACGGAAATACCCTTCAGTCACCTGCGGTGACAGCTCCCCTAAAGGGGAGCCTAAATGTAAAAGAGCCTCCCCTTTAGGGGTGACTCCCCACGGGGTGGGGAGATGCCCGCAGGGCAGAGGGGACCGCTCAGTACGAGGGGAACCGTCGCAGACGGTGGAGGGGTTCTTGTGGAATCTTTTGCTTGTTGTGCGAGGTTTCACGGAAGTACCCTTCAGTCACCTGCGGTGCCAGCTCAGCACAAGGCACGCCCTACGGGTGCCCTTTCAGGGGAGCTTCTCCCGCAGTATCATTCGCCCGCAGATTTTTCGCAAGCAGAAATCCCGCGGAGGGCAACGGGCAACTGTTGCCGCCATTTCCACTGGGCGACGGGCTGACCGCCGCAAGGAGTTGATTATTATGGAACGCAATCATAAACATCAGGACAATACCGACGGCGAAGAAACCATGTTCTTCCGTGCCGCTGAATCCGGCGGTTCGACCGACCAGTATGACACCCAACAGCTGAACGCCCAGCAGGTTCGCCGTCAAGCCCAGAACGGCTACGGCCAGCAGGGATACCCCCAGAACGGCTACGGGCAGCAGGGGTACTCCCAGAACGGCTACGGGCAGCAGGGGTACTCCCAGAACGGTTACCGGCAGCCGCAGGGCGGCGGGTATGCTTCGCACACCGGCGGACAGCCGCAGGGGTATCGCCAGCCGGCACGGCAGCCCCAGCAGAATGTCTACCGCCAGCAGCCGCGGCAAAGTGCTCCCCGACAGGGACAGAGTGCCCCGCGGCAGAGCCAGCCCAGACCGGCACAGCAGCCTCGTCCCAGTGCACCGCCGCGGCAGGAACCGCCCCGCAGACAAAGTGTACCGCCGCAGAGTGCTCCCCGTCAGCAAACGGCTCCCCGACAGGAGAGCAGCCGCCGTCCGACTGTGCACCGCCGCCGGAAAGGCTCGTTTCTGGGCAGGCTGTTTCGGGTGCTGCTGACGATCGTGGTGGCGGTGTTCCTCCTGTACTCGGCAGTTGCCATGATCGGCATTCTGGGCATGAATCGGGTGAGCACCGGCGACCGCGGCGTGACCAGCGGCAGCATGGACGCTGCCTATGTGAAAAGCGTGCTGGTGATCGGCACGGACACCCGTGACCCCAACGAGGAACGGGGGCGTTCGGACTCTATGATTCTGGTGTCCATGAACTCCCGCACCGATCAGATCTATATGACTTCCTTTATGCGTGATGCCTATGTGGATATTCCGGGATACGGCAGCGACAAGCTGAACGCGGCGTATTCCTACGGCGGGCCGGAACTGCTGATGGACACGCTGGAGGAGAATTTCGACGTACATATTGACGATTATGTGATGATCACTTTTGCCGCGTGTGCCGCCATGATCGACGCGGTGGGCGGCGTGGAACTGGAGATCTCCGACCGTGAGGCGGAGGCAGTCAACGAGATCCTCATCAGTGAAGTCAATGAAATCATGGGCGACGATCGGGAGGACGACCTGCTGGACGGCGGCGGCAAGCTGACGCTGGACGGCAAGCAGGCTCTCTCCTACAGTCGTATCCGCTATGTGGGCAACGCCGACTTTGAGCGTACCGAACGGCAGCGGACAGTGATGAGCCAGGTCATGAGCAAGGTCAAGAGCAACCCGTTTCGGCTGCTCCCCGTGTGCATGGGAGCACTGCCGAAGATGACGACCAACATGTCGGTGCCGGGGCTGTACGGCTATGCCCTTACTACGCCGTTCAAGCTGGCGACCTATGACATGCAGCAGCAGCGTGTGCCGGCAGACGGCACGTTTCAGGGGGCAGATGTCGGCGGGCAGTCGGTGCTGGAGATCGACCTCGATGCTGCCAAGCAGCAGCTGCAAAGCACGGTGTTTGCAGAGAAATAATGCAAAAGCAGTCACGCACCTGTGGAGGTGTGTGGCTGCTTTTTTGTGTGATGTTTTAGATGTACGGAAGTACCCCTCAGTCAGCCTACGGCTGCCAGCTCCCCTAAAGGGGAGCCTATTTTGAAAGTGAGAGCCTAAACGACAAAAAGCCTCCCCTTTAGGGGAGGGGAACCGCCGATAGGCGGTGGAGGGGTTCTTGTGTGGAATCTTTTGCTTGATGTGTTAGGTTTTACGGAAGGTACCCCTCAGTCAGCCTGCGGCTGCCAGCTCAGCACAAGGCACGCCCTACGGGTGCCTTTTCAAGGGAGCCATTTATGGCTTAACAACATAACAAAAACCGCCACACCCATGCACTTTTGCATCTGGGTATGGCGGTTTTGTAATGACTGGAAACGGAAGGCAATACCGCACAAAGAGCGTCTGGCGACTTTGCACGCCATCTGCTTGCAAATTCCCCGTCATATTTCACAAAAATGCTCGTGAATACATCCAGTATTCACTCCGCTTTTTGTTTCATCTGACGAAAAATTTGACGACGCATCTGTCGCACAATCTTTGTGCGGTATTGCCGGAATGTTCTCACGTTCCCGCAGGAATCAAACGATTACTTGAAGTATGCGACACCGCTTTCGAAGATCTTCTGATCCTTTTCGCCCGGAACGTTCTGATACAGGTTCTGTCCGATACGTTCGCTGTGTCCCATTTTGCCCAGCACTCTGCCGTCCGGAGAGGTGATGCCCTCGATCGCCATCATGGAAGTGTTGGGGTTGAAGTGAATGTCCATGGTCGGGTTGCCGTCCATGTCCACGTACTGGGTGGCGATCTGTCCGTTCTTCGCCATGTCTGCCAGCAGTTCCGGCGGAGCAACAAAGCGTCCCTCACCGTGGGAAATGGCTACGGTGTGCACATCGTCCACCTCGGTGCCGTACAGCCACGGGGACTTGTTGGAAGCGATGCGTGTCCGTACCAGCATGGACTGGTGGCGGGCAATGGTGTTGAAGGTCAGCGTCGGGGATACATCGGTCATGTCCATGATCTCGCCGAACGGTACCAGTCCCAGCTTTACCAGTGCCTGGAAGCCGTTGCAGATACCCAGCATCAGACCGTCGCGGTTCTTCAGCAGGTCGTGGACAGCGTCCTTGATGCGGGGGTTGCGGAAGAACGCCGTAATGAACTTACCGCTGCCCTCCGGCTCGTCGCCGCCGCTGAAGCCGCCGGGGATCATGATGATCTGTGCCTGACGAACCATTGCCGCAAAGGTGGTGATAGAATCTTCCATTGCCGCTGCGGACAGGTTGCGGACGATAAAGGTCTGCGGTCTTGCACCGGCACGCTCAAAGACGCGGGCAGTGTCGTATTCGCAGTTGGTGCCGGGGAATACCGGAATCAGCACGCGGGGCTGTGCACTCTTGACCGAAGCGGACAGCGTGGTCTTTCTCGGATAGGACAGCTTTTCCGGAACCTCTGTGGTGGTCTTGATGCGGCAGGGGAATACCGGCTCCAGCTTCTTCTCCCAGACGGACAGCAGCTTGTCCAGCTGGAGGGTGAACTTCGGGCAGACGATCTCCGGCTTTTCGCTGGTGGAACCGATCACGTCCTCGCCGTCCTCTGCATCGCCGCAGAGTTCCAGCAGGAAGCCGCCGCAGCAGGGCTGGAACAGTTCTGCATCTGTCAGCTGGCGGTCAAAGGTGAAGCCGATGCCGTTGCCGAAGCACATCTTGGCAATACCTTCTGCCACGCCGCCGTAGTCGATGACCCAGCCGGCACGAATGCGGCCGGCGGCGATCATTGCTTCGACCTTGTCGAATGTGGCACGAACGCTCTCGAAGCTGGGGATACCGTTTTCGTCAGTTTCCGGACGGAGCATCACGACCTTGTCGCCAGCCTGCTTGAACTCGGTGGAAACCACCTTGTCTGCCTTGGCGGTGGAAACGGCAAAGGATACCAGCGTCGGCGGAACATCGATGTTCTCGAACGTACCGGACATGGAGTCCTTACCGCCGATAGAGCCGCAGGACAGTTCCAGCTGTGCCTTGAATGCACCCAGCAGGGCAGCCATGGGCTTGCCCCAACGCTTGGGATCATTCTGGGTACGCTCGAAGTATTCCTGGAATGTCAGCCAGCAGTGGTGCCAGCTGCCGCCGGCTGCAACGACCTTGGCAATGGAGGTGATGACTGCGTCCATGGCACCCAGATAGGGGTTGCGTTCGCTGACCGTGGGATTATAGCCCCAGCCCATGAGCGAGCAGGTGTTGGTTTCGCCCTTGAGCACCGGAATCTTGGCAGCCATTGCCTGTGAGGGCGACAGCTGGTAGACACCGCCGAAAGGCATCAGCACAGTGCCGGCACCAATGGTGGAGTCGAACTTTTCGATCAGACCCTTCTGGGAGCAGATGTTCAGGCTGGACAGCAGTTCTGTCCATGCGTCTGCACTGTCGGTGAGGGTGGATTCTGCTGCCGGCTGCGGTGCTTCAATGGCAATGTCGGTGTGCTTTACGGCACCGTTGGAGTTCAGGAACTCACGGGACAGGTCAACAATGGTGTTGCCGTTCCAGTGCATCCGCAGGCGGGGTTCTGCCTGTACGGTTGCCACGATCGTAGCTTCCAGATTTTCCTTGCCGGCTTCCTTGATGAACTTGTCGGCATCTTCTGCGGCAACCACCACAGCCATACGTTCCTGCGATTCGCTGATCGCGATCTCTGTGCCGTCCAGACCGTCATACTTTTTCGGTACGGCGTTCAGGTCGATCTCCAGACCGTCGGTCAGTTCGCCGATCGCAACGGAAACGCCGCCTGCACCGAAGTCGTTGCAGCGTTTGATCATCTGTGTCACAGTGGGGTTGCGGAACAGACGCTGGAGTTTGCGTTCTTCCGGAGCGTTACCCTTCTGGACTTCTGCACCGCAGTGTCCCAGAGATTCCACGGTGTGGGACTTGGAAGAACCGGTCGCACCGCCGCAGCCGTCACGTCCGGTCTTGCCGCCCAGCAGAATGACAATATCGCCGGGGACGGGGGCTTCTCTGCGGATATTGGAAGCCGGAGCAGCACCCAGTACCGCACCGATCTCCATACGCTTCGCCATGTAGCCGGGGTGGTATACCTCTGCCACGTGGCCGGTTGCCAGACCGATCTGGTTGCCGTAGGAGCTGTAGCCGTTGGCAGCACCCACGGTGATCTTTCTCTGGGGCAGCTTGCCGGCAATGGTATCCTCTACCGGCACCAGCGGATTGGCTGCACCGGTGACACGCATTGCCTGATATACGTAGGAACGTCCCGACAGCGGGTCACGGATCGCACCGCCCAGACAGGTCGCAGCACCGCCGAACGGCTCGATCTCGGTGGGGTGGTTGTGGGTTTCGTTCTTGAACATGAGGATCCAGTCCTCTTCTTTGCCGTCGATGTCCACCTTGATCTTGACGGAGCAGGCGTTGATCTCCTCGCTCTCGTCCAGATCGTTCAGCTTGCCGTCCGCTTTCAGCTTCTTGGCAGCGATGGTTGCCAAGTCCATGAGCGTCATGGGCTTTTCGCCTCTGCCCAGTTCCTGCCGGACGGTGCAGTATGCGTCATAGGTTTCCCTGATATAGTCGGTGGGAATGTCCACGTCGGAAATCTGTGTCAGGAATGTGGTGTGGCGGCAGTGGTCAGACCAGTAGGTATCGATCATGCGAACCTCGGTAATGGTGGGGTCGCGGTGTTCGGTATCGCGGAAGTATTTCTGGCAGAACTGAATGTCGCCGAGATCCATTGCCAGACCGTAGTCAGCGATGAACTGTTTCAGTTCGTCCTCCGACAGGGAGATGAAGCCGGTGAGGGTTTCTACTGTTGTCGGAATGGTATAGTTGGTGTCCAGTGTTTCCGGCAGTTCCGGAGAAGCTTCGCGGCGTTCCACCGGATTGATGAGATACTTTTTCAGGCGGTCGAATTCTGCATCGGTCAGGTTGCCGGTAACGACGTAGACATCTGCTGTGCGGACACGGCAGCGTTCGCCCTGGAGCAGGATCTGGATACACTGCTCGCAGCTGTCGGCACGCTGGTCGAACTGTCCCGGCAGGTATTCGGTCGCGAATGTCCGCTGCCCTTCTTCCAGAGCCGGCAGTTCTGTGTAGGTGTGATCCACCGCCGGTTCAGAAAATACGGTGGGAACGGCACGCTGGAAAGCTTCTGCCGTCAGATGATCTGCATCATAGCGGTGGAAAATGCGAATGTCGGTGACATTCAGACGGAGTGCGGTCTGCACGTCGCTCAGAACAGAGCGGGCTTCTACCGCGAATTCCGGCTTTTTCTCCACATAAATACGAAAAACAGACATGGTAAATCTCCTTTATTTTGGATTTGCGGGTGCTGCGATTGTGGTGGGGACTACGGAAACCAGCACATGTGGAAGAAGATTCCACAAGAAATCCCTCCACCGCCTAACGGCGGTCCCCCTCCCTTTTCAAGGGAGGCTTATTTGTACATAGGCTCCCCTGAAAGGGGAGCTCGCAGTGCGTAGCACTGACTGAGATTTCACGAAAGAACCCCTCCACCGCCTGTCGGCGGTTCCCCTCCCCTTTCAGGGGAGGCTTTTCCCAGTCAGTATCCCATAGCAGCATTCCGCATCACTCTCTACTATTCTAACACAAAAAACGCGATTACGCAAACTTTTTTTTGGATTTTTTGCAGAAATTCGCACAACGGTGCCGTTCGGGGTATGTCCCACGTGGTAGCCGTCGCCCCGTTCCCGTTCAAAAAGTACTGGAAATTCCTTGCCGATCTGGCTTTTCAGGAAGTTTTCCTTTGCGGTTTTCGCCGCTTTCTGGGCACGTTCCATGCGGCTGGTTTTTTCGGCTCCGCTGCACTGGTCGGGGAACTGTGCGGCACGGGTGCCGGCTCTGGGGGAATAGCGGAACACGTGCATGGCGGCGAAGCCCATGCGTTCCGCAAACGCCAGCGAGGTCTGAAAGTCCACTTCGCTCTCGGCGGGAAAGCCCACCATGAAATCCGTGGTAATGGCACAGTCGGGGAAGTACCGCCGGATCCTCCGGCAGATCTCCGCGTATTCCGCACTGTCGTATTTCCGGTTCATGGCATGCAGTGTCTTGTCACAGCCGCTTTGCAGGGACAGGTGGAACTGGGGGCAGAACTGGGGCAGGGCTGCCAGTCGGGAAAGCTGTTCCTCGGTCAGCCGTTCCGGTTCGAGAGAACCCAGCCGGACACGCTCCACGCCGGCGGTGCGGGCACAGCACTCCACGGCTTCTGCCAGCGAGCCGCCCCACTCCATGCCGTAGAAGCCCAGATTGATGCCGCAGAGGACGATCTCCCGATAGCCGTTTTTCGCAAAGGCAGCGGCTCCGGCGGCAACGTCTTTCAGCGAAAGGCTCCGGCAGCGTCCCCGTGCGTAGGGAATGATGCAGTAGCTGCAAAAGCAGTTGCACCCGTCCTGGATCTTCAGGAACGCACGGGTGTTGTCCGGCATGGTGTCACAGGGGAGCACCTCGAAATCGTCCTGTCGGGCATAGCTGTCCACGGCGGCGATGCGGGCGTGGTTCTGGCACAGCTGGGCGAGCAGTGCCGGCAGACGGCTGCGGTGCTTGGTGCCGATAATCAGATCGGCTTCGGGGATCGCCGCGGCCTGTTCCGGATACGCCTGCGGATAGCAGCCGGTGAGCACCAGCAGAGCATCGGGGTGTTCCCGCCGGACTTTTCGCATGGCGTGGTGTAGGCGGCTGTCGCCGGAGGCGGTGACGGTGCAGGAGTTGAACAAAAAGATGTCCGCCTGCTCCGGCTGGGAAACCACGGTATAGCCGGCGTTTTGCAGCAGGGACTGCATGCCGGCGGTTTCACAGGTGTTCACCTTGCAGCCGAATGTGTAAAAATAACAGTTCAAGTTTGGGTGTGACCTCCTCGGGGGAAAGATCCGGCAGCTTTTTCGACGGAATCTGCGGAAAAACCACCGGATTTTCCCGAAATCTTTGTGTCATTTTCACCGGATTTTCATGAAAATTAACGTCACTGTCAAAAAAACAGAGGCGATTTCATCATCTATTATACTATATCGACGAAAATGTTGCAATCATCTTGACAAGAAAAATTTTTCGTGGTAGACTATAAGTACAGAAACGGAAGGCGTCAGAAACTTCCAAAAGAAAGCGTGATGCGGTGTGCACGTTGCCGCAGCGTGGAGTTCGCTTTTCGTTCTGCAATTTATTGTGACACCGGAAGGGCGAGAGGTAACCCCTTCAAGAGGAGGTAATTGTTATGTATGAAACCACAATTCAGCTGAATGCAATCAATGATGTAAAGGATTTCGTAAACAAGGTTATGCTGTTTAACTATGACATTGATCTGGTGTCCGGTCGTTATGCCATCGACGCAAAGTCGATCATGGGCATTTTCAGCCTGGATCTGTCCAAGCCGATCAAGCTGCAGGCACACACCGATGATCCGGAAAAGCTGGTAGAATCTATCGGCAAGTACATTGTCAAGTAAGCACAGATTATTTTGAGAACACATATCTTTTCAAAGATTGAGTAGAATAGTAAGAGGGGAAGACGGCACTCCGGCAACGGGGTGCCGTTTTTCTGTTTTTGGGGTCTTTCTTTAGGGAAGCGGGCAAGACGTAGGCTTGACTGAAAGGTGTCCTGATACATCACATAAAGAAAAAGATTTCACAAAAAACCTCTCCACCAGCTTCGCTGGTCCCCCTCTCCTTTCAGGAGAGGCTTATTT
>OOCF01000499.1_pt1 | contig 18954 bp, 20 predicted proteins | sample 1671001 | NCBI WGS metagenome assembly OOCF01 (sample SAMN06348112, study PRJEB24527) | human gut metagenome | biome: human gut; feature: ankylosing spondylitis patient; material: feces | host: Homo sapiens | place: China | collected 2015-10
GGGGACCTGGGGATTTCTTACAGTTATAGCCAGCCGGTGTGGGAGCTGATTGCCCCCAAGGTGGGGATTACCCTGTGCCTGAGCCTTCTCAGCTTCGCGCTGATTGCCGTGGTGTCCATTCCCCTGGGGCTGTGGGCCTCCCGCGGGCACAGCAGGGTGGGAGACGCCGTGGGGACGGTGTTGGACCAGCTGTGCATGGCGGTGCCGCCGTTTTTCACCGGCATCCTGATTTCCTGGCTGTTCAGCATCACCCTCCGCTGGTTTGTCCACGGCCAATTCCCGGATCTGGGTGCGGACCCGACCGGGGCGTTCCGGTATCTGTTTTTCGCGGCTGCGGCCATCGCCATCCCCCGGATCGCCATGACCGTGCGGATGCTCCGCAGCACCATTCAGGGGGAGATGCGGCGGGACTATGTCCGCACCGCCATCTCCCGGGGCAATGACCGGGGGGCGGTCCTGCGGCGCCATGTGCTGCGCAACGCCCTGGTGCCGGTGGTGACCTTCCTGGCCCAGACCATGGCGGAGATCGTGGCGGCTGGCATCGTGGTGGAGCAGGTGTTTGCCATCCCGGGGCTGGGACGGCTGCTGGTGGCCTCCATCTCCAACCGGGACTACCCCGTGGTGCAGGCCATCGTGGTGATCCTGGCCTTCTGGGTGGTGCTGGCAGGCACCGTGGCAGACATTGTCAACCAGCGGATCGACCCCCGCCTGCGGCTGGGAGGTGCGTCATGAAGCGGCGGATGAACGGATACCTGCTGGCCGGGCTGATTGTCACCGGCCTCATGGCGGCGCTGATCCTGGTCGGCCTGGTGTGGACGCCCTACGACCCGGACGCCCTGCTGGCGGGGCCCAAGCTGGAGGGCCCCTCCCTGGCCCATTGGCTGGGGACCGACAGCTTCGGCCGGGACATCTTCAGCCGGGTGCTGCAGGGGGCGGGCACCACCTTCCTGATCGCCCTGAGCACCGTGGCCATCGGCGCGGTGTGCGGCACGGCAGTGGGCGCCCTCACGGGCTATTTCGGCGGCGTGGTGGACGAGGTCCTGATGCGCCTGAATGACGCGCTGACCGCCTTTCCCAGCATCCTGCTGGCCCTGGTTCTCATCAGCATCCTGGGGCCGGGGAATAAATACAACGTGGTGATCGCCCTGGGGATCGTGTTCATCCCCAGCTTTGCCCGGGTGACCCGCACCGCCTTCGCGGCGCTGCGGGACGTGAATTATGTGAAGAGCGCCCGGCTGATGGGGGCCTCCAGCGGCCGCATCCTGGTGCGGCAGATCCTGCCCAACACCACGCAGGTGCTGCTGCCGGCCATCACCATCGGCTTCAACAACGCGGTGCTGGCGGAGGCCTCCATGAGCTATCTGGGCATCGGCGTCACGCCGCCGGACGCCTCCCTGGGCTACATGCTCTCGGAGGCGCAGGGGATGCTGACCAGCGCCCCCTGGTATGCCCTGGGTTCCGGCGGCGCCATCGTGCTGCTGATCTTCGGCGTGGGTCTCATCGGCGAGGGCCTGCAGCGCCGGAACGGGGGGGTGTCCTGATGCTGGAGATCCGAGATCTGCATGTGAAATTCCACACCCGGCAGCGGGAGGCCGTGGCGGGCGTGTCCCTGACCATCCACAACGGGGAGATCCTGGGGCTGGTGGGCGAGTCCGGCTCCGGCAAGTCTGTCACCGCCATGAGCGTGGCGGGACTGCTGCCCCGAAAGCAGTGCGACTTTTCCGGGGAGATCCTGCTGGACGGCGCGGAGCTGCTCCACGCAGACCGCACGCTGCTGCGGCAGGTCCAGGGGAGGGAGATCGGCGTGGTGTTCCAGGAGCCGCAGAGCTGCATGGACCCCCTGATGCGTATCGGCCCCCAGGTGGAGGAGGTGCTGCGTATCCACACAGACCTCTCCCGGGAGGCGCGGCGGGACCAGGCCCTGGCGGCCCTGGCAGCAGTGGAGCTGCCGGACCCGGCGGGCGTGTATCGGAAGTATCCCCACGAGCTCTCCGGCGGGATGCTGCAGCGGGCCATGATCGCCGCGGCCGTCGTGGCACGGCCCAAGCTGCTGCTGCTGGATGAGCCCACCACCGCCCTGGACGTGACCATCCAGGCCCAGATTTTGGAGCTTTTGAAAAAGCTGAACCGGGAGTCCGGCATCTCCATGCTGTTCATCTCCCACAACCTGAACGTGGTGCGGAAGCTCTGCACCCGCACGGCGGTGATGCAGCGGGGCGTGCTGGTGGAGGAGGGGGACATCGAGACGGTGTTCCGCCATCCCCGGCACCCATACACCCAGCGGCTCATCGCCGCCATTCCCACCCGGCACCGGAAGGAGGAGACGCCATGAGCGAACAGGAGCTGGTGCTCTCCGTCCGGCACGTCACCAGCGGATACCGGGACCGCGGGCTCTTCCGCCGTGGCCCCTATCAGGAGGTCCTCCGCGACGTGACCTTTGATGTGCGCCATGGGGAAATCCTGGGTCTGGTGGGCGAGTCCGGCACCGGAAAATCCACCCTGGCCAGGACCATCCTGGGCATTGTGAAGCCCGACCAGGGGCAGGTGATTCACTACACCAAGCGGCCCCAGATGATCTTTCAGGACCCGTACAGCGCGCTGAACCCCGCCTATTCGGTGGAGTGGACCCTGGAGGAGCCGCTGCGGGTCTACGGCAAGTATGACGCCCCGGAGCGCAAGCGCCGGGTGCGGGAGATGCTGGACCGGGTGGGTCTGCCGGAGGAGTGTCTGGCGGCAAAACCGGCGGAGCTCTCCGGCGGACAGCGGCAGCGGGTGTCCATTGCTGCAGGGCTGATCCAGCGGCCCCGGTTCCTCATTGCCGACGAGCCGGTGTCCGCCCTGGACGTGACCATCCAGGCCCAGATCCTGGACCTGCTGCGGACGCTGCGGCGGGAGCTGGATCTCAGCTATCTCTTTATCTCCCACGACCTGAATGTGGTGTACCAGCTCTGCGACCGGGTGCTGGTGATGAAAGAAGGCCGCATCGTGGAGCAGGGAACAGTGGATGACATCTTCGACCACCCGAAAGACGACTATACCCGCCAGCTGCTGGCGGCAGCGGAGTGAGCATGACATTTTTCAAGTCCCACCAAAAACTGCACATCTGGCTGCTGGCGGACCTGGTCCTGCTGGCGGCCTTCTGGATCGCCCGGGAGCACCGGGACTGGATGAACGCCCTGGAGCGATTTGTATCCGCCCCGATCCGGAGATCTCTGGCCAGCCTGTGCTATCGGGTCTCCTTCTCTGTGATGGAGGTGCTGTATGTCCTGGCGGCCGTCCTCGTGCTGGCCTATGTGGTATGGAACATCACGGCGGTAGTCAGGGCCAGAGGGCGGCGGAAGCGCCGGGCTTACAGCGCGGTTCTGGGGGCGGTCTGCGCCGGGCTGAGCGTCTGCGTCGCTACCTGCCTGCTGTGGGGGGTGTGCTATTACACGGACACCTTCCAGGACCGGTCCGGCATCCGGGCGGAGGAGGTATCGCTCCCGGATCTGACGGCGGTGACCGCGTGGTTCGCGGAAAATCTGGCGCAGACAGCCGACCAGGTGCCCCGGGATGAGGCGGGGACGTTCAATGCGTCTCTGAACGAGATCTTTGCCGGGAGCACGGACATCTACCAGGGCGCGGAGGACCTGTTCCCCTTCCTGGAATTTGAGGACCGGGCGCCCAAGCGGATGTTCTTCTCCAGGGTCATGAGCGCCATGAACTTCACCGGCGTCTACTTTGCTTTCACCGGGGAGTCCAACATCAACGTGGACGCCCCCGCCTGCCTGATTCCCTCCACCATCGCCCACGAGCTGTCCCACCAGCGGGGCATCGCCTCGGAGCAGGAGTGCAACTTCCTGGCGGTGCTGGCCTCCACCACCAGCGGCGATCCGGTGTACGAATACTCCGGCTGGCTGATGGGGTACATCCACCTGGGCAACGCCCTGTACCAGGCGGATCCGGCGGCCTGGCAGGCCATCCGGGACAGCCTTCCGGACACGGTGCGGGCGGATCTGGCATCTAACAACGCCTACTGGGCATCCTTCGAGGGGGCTGCGGCGGATGCCAGCCAGAAGGTGTACGACACGATTTTGAAGGGCTACGGCCAAGAGGACGGCATCCGCTCCTACGGGACGGTGGTGGACCTGCTGGTGGCCTATTACCGGGACACGGCCCGGACCAACGGATCGGAGGGCTTGACCACATGAACATTCTGGTGACACTGGACCGCAACTATCTCCCGCCCCTGCGGGTGATGCTGGGCTCTCTGCTGCGGAATGATCCTGGCGAGACCTTTGAGATTTACGTCATCGGAGACGGCCTGCTGCCGGAGGACTGGGCGGCACTGGAGGAGCTCTGCGCCGGTCGGGGGCGCATCCACCCGTTGGAGGTGCCGGCGGACCTGTTCGCCGACGCGCCGGTGGCCCGGTACTGGACCCGGGCCATGTACTACCGGCTGCTGGCGGCGGAGCTGCTGCCGCGTTCTCTGGACCGGGTGCTGTATCTGGACCCGGACATTCTGGTAATCAATCCCGTCCGGGCCCTGTATGATACGGACCTGGAGGGAGACCTGATGGCCGCCGCCACCCACACCGGGCTGCTGGCGGGCATCACAGACCCGGTGAACCGGCTGCGGCTGGAGAACTATGAGGCGGAGGCCTACTACAACTCCGGCGTACTGGTGATGGATCTGTCCGCCATGCGGCGGGAGGTCCGGCCGGGTGACATCTTCGACTATGCCCGGGAGCACGCCGACATTCTGCTGATGCCGGACCAGGACGTGCTCAACGGCCTGTACGGCGGACAGATCCTGGGGGTGGACGACAGCCTGTGGAACTACGACGCCCGGCGGTTTGACCGCTACCTGCTGCTGAGCCAAGGGGAGCGGGACATGGACTGGGTGATGGACCACACGGCCATCCTCCACTTCTGCGGCAAGCGCAAGCCCTGGAACCACAGCTATCAGGGCCGGTTTTCCGCCCTGTACAAGCACTACCAGCGGCTGGTGGAGCGGCGGTGAGGGCGGTACCGATCCACGCGGCCGTCTTCTCGGGTGGCCGAGGGTGGCCGAGGGCGGCCGCCCCTACCCGATGGAAAAAACGCCGGGATGGCAGAGAGATCCGTCCTGAAGCAAATCAAACAAGCGGTCCCGGGTAAAACCCGGGACCGCTTTTGCGCATGGTATTTTATTTCATCAGCTCGCACACCAGATCAGTGTAGCCGGAGGGATCCTCCAGGGGCAGACCTGCGATCAGCAGAGCCTGGTCGTACAGCAGCGTGGCGTACTTTTTGGCCTTCTCCGGGTCCGCCGTCACGGCGGCCTCCAGGGCCTGGAAAGCTGGGTGCTCCACATTCAGCTCCAGGATCCGCTCGGCGCGGATGGCGCTGTCGGCTGGACCGCCTGGAAATACTTCTCCATCTCAAAGCTCAGGCCCTCCCCTGCCGTCAGGCACACGGGATGGGACTTCAGCCGGGCACTGGCCTTGACCTCCTTCACCTGGTCTCCCAGGGTCTCCTTGACGAAGTCGAACACGGCCTTGTGGGCGTCTGCGGCCTCCTCGGCCTTCTTCTCAGCACCCTCCTCGATCTCCTGGTCCAGGACAGAGCGGAACTCCTTGTCCTGGAAGGTGTGAAGGATCTGGGCACAGAACTCGTCCACCTCCTCCGTGAAGTAGAGGATCTCCGTGCCGGACTCCCGCAGGCCCTCGGTCTGGGGCAGTTTGTCGATCTTCTCCAAGCTCTCGCCGGCCGCGTAGTAGATGAACTTCTGCTCCTCCTTCATCCGGGAGACATACTCCGCCAGGGTGACGGGCTTCTTTTCCGTGGAGGAGTAGAACAGCAGCAGATCCTGCAGCAGGTCCTTGTGGGCGCCGTATTCGCTGACGACGCCGTATTTGATCTGCCGGCCAAAGTTCTTCCAAAATTTCTCGTAGCCCTCCCGGTCGTCCTTCAGCAGCTTACCAAGCTCGCTCTTGATCTTCTTCTCCAGGTTGGCCGCGATGACCTTCAGCTGCCGGTCGTGCTGGAGCAGCTCCCGGGAGATGTTCAGGGACAGGTCGGGAGAGTCCACCACCCCCCGGACGAAGCGGAAGTGCTCCGGCAGCAGGTCGGCGCACTTGTCCATGATGAGGACGCCATTGGAGTACAGCTGCAGCCCTTTCTCATACTCCTTGGTGTAGTAGTCAAAGGGGGTGGCGCCGGGGATGAACAGCAGCGCCTTGTAGGTGACGGCGCCCTCGGCGGACACGGCGATGACCTTTTGGGGGTCGGCGTAGTCGTGGAACTTGTCCCGATAGAACTTGTTGTACTCCTCCGGCTTCACGCTGGACTTGCGCCGCTGCCAGATGGGCACCATGGAGTTCAGCGTCTCCTCTTCCTGATACGTCTCGTACTCCGGCTTGTCGTCGGGGCTGCCCTCCTTCCGGCGGGTCTTGGAGACCTCCATTCGGATGGGGAAGCGGATGTAGTCGGAATACTTCCGCACCAGCTCCTGGAGCCGCCAGGACTCCAGGAACTCACTGTACTTCTCATCATCGGTGTCCGGCTTGATGTGCATGATGATGTCCGTGCCCACGGCATCCCGCTCGCATTCGGTGATGGTGTAGCCGTCGGCGCCGGAGGACTGCCACATCCAGGCGGCGTCGGCGCCGTACTTCCTCGTCACCACGGTGATGTGGTCCGCCACCATAAAGGCGGAGTAGAAGCCCACGCCGAACTGGCCGATGACGTCGGTGTCCTTGGCGTCGTCCCCCACCTCCTGCTTGAACTTGTAGGAGCCGGAGGAGGCGATGACGCCCAGGTTGTTCTCCAGGTCCTCCTTGTCCATGCCGATGCCGTTGTCGGAGACGGTCAGGGTCCGGTGTTCCTTGTCCACCTTGATCTCGATCTTGAAGTCCTTGCGGCTCATGCCCACGGCGTCATCCGTCAGGGCCTGGTAGCACAGCTTGTCACAGGCGTCGCTGGCATTGGAGATGATCTCCCGGAGAAAGATCTCCTTGTGGGTGTAGATGGAGTTGACCATCAGGTCCAGCAGCCGCTTGGACTCCGCCTTGAATTGCCGTTTTGCCATGATATTGCACTTCCTTTGGTGTTTTTTCTCAACAGAAATCAGTATAGCACTTTGAACAAAACAAATAAATGACCAATTTGTAAATTCCGCCCGCAAACGGTTGTGCGGCGGTGGGTTTGCGTGTAAAATAATGACAGAATCACACCCTGCGGCAGGAGCCGCCGGAAAAGGAGTCTTTCAAAAAATCGGGAACGCACTGGCCCGGCTCATGTACGGACGCAACGGCGTGGACCAGTTGAGCCTGGCCATTGTGGTGGGAAGTCTGGTTCTGGACCTCGTCTCCATGTTTGTGGCCCCCCATCATCTGTGGCTGGGGAATGCGCTGTATCTGGTGTCCATCGCCGCTTGGGCCTTCGCCCTGTTCCGCATCTTCTCCCGGAATCTCACCAAGCGCCGGAGCGAAAACCAGCGGTGGGTGAACTGGATGTGGCGGATGAAGAGCAGCCGCCAAAATGCCAAGGCCCGCCATGCGGACAAGGCCCACAAATACTTCACCTGCAAGAACTGTAAAACCATCTGCCGGGTGCCGGTGGGCAAGGGGAAAATCGTCATCACCTGCCCCAAGTGCGGCGCCCAGATTCATGCCAGGACGTAAGGGGCGGCGGAGATGGCTGAAAGAGAAGCCCCGGGAGCGCCGGCGTTCCGCTTTGCCGCGCCAGCAGACAGCGCCGCCCTGCTGAAGATCTACGGAGAATACCTGGACACTCCCATCACCTTTGAGTGTGCGCTGCCCTCAGAAGCGGAATTTGCCGGACGCATCGCCGCCGTCGGCCGGGAGTATCCCTATCTCGTATGCCTGGAGAAGGGGCGGATCGTGGGCTATGCCTACGCCCACCGCCAGGCGGAGCGGGCCGCCTATCAGTGGAATGCGGAGCTGTCCGTCTATCTGGACCGCTCATGCACCTCCCGGGGGCTGGGAAGGCGGCTGTACGGCGCCCTGATAGACATTCTGCGGCTGCAGGGCATCCGCACGGTCTACGGCTGCGTCACCGTGCCCAATGAAAAGAGTGAGGGGCTCCACCAAGCCCTGGGCTTCCGGCGGCTGGGCACTTACCGCAGCACTGGGTTCAAGTGTGGCGCTTGGCGGGATGTGGCCTGGTTTGAAAAGCCCATCGCCCCCTACGATCAAAATCCGGAGCCGATCCGCCCCGTGGGAGACATCCCGGCTGAGGCTCTGGCCGCCATTTTAAAGCGTTATGAAGCGGAGCAGCCCTGAGCGGGACGCAGGAAAAGAGCGGAGCCTTTCGGCTCCGCTCTTTTTGACGATGGGAACTCAGCCCTTGCACACGGGGACGATCCAGCCCTTGGTGTCAGGCAGCTTGCCCCACTGGATGCCGGTGAGGGTGTCGTACAGCTTCTGCGTCAGCTCACCGATCTTGCCGCCGCTGATGAAGACCTTGTCGCCCTTCCAGTCCAGTTCCTTGACGGGGGAGACGACGGCGGCGGTGCCGGTGCCGAAGACCTCCTCCAGCTTGCCGTCGTGGCCGGCCTTCATGATGTCGGCGATGGCCACGTGCTCCTCGCAGACCTCATAGCCCCAGTCCTTCAGCAGTTCGATGATGGAGCGGCGGGGGACGCCGGGCAGCACTGTACCGGGGCAGGGGGCGGTGTAGATCTTGCCGTCGATCTTGAACATAATGTTCATGGAGCCGACCTCTTCCACATACTTCTTCTCCACGCCGTCCAGCCACAGCACCTGGGCGAAGCCCTGCTGCTCGGCCATCTCGCCGGCCTTGATGGAGGCGGCGTAGTTGCCGCCGCACTTGGTGAAGCCGGTCAGGCCGGGCGCGGCGCGGATGTACTCGTCCTCCACGTAGATGCGGACGGGATCGATGCCCTCGGCATAGTAGGCGCCGGAGGGAGCGCAGATGACGCAGAACGTGTAGTTCCGGCTGGCGTGGACGCCCATGCCCACATCGGTGGCGAATACAAAGGGACGGATATACAGGGAGGCGCCGTCAGAATGGGGCACCCAGTCCTTGTCCACTTCCACCAGGGTCTTCACGGCCTGGACGAAGTCCTCCACAGGGATCTTGGGAATGCACATCCGGTCGGCGGAGTCCTGCATCCGCTGGCCGTTACAGTCGGGGCGGAACAGCTGGATGGTGTTGTCCGCGGTCCGGTATGCCTTCAGGCCCTCAAAGATCTCCTGGGCGTAGTGGAAAATCACGCAGGCGGGATCCAGGGGGAAGGGCTGATAGGGGACGATGCGGGCGTCATGCCAGCCCTTGTCCGGCGCATAGTCCATGACGAACATGTGGTCGGTGAAAATCTTGCCGAAGCCCAGCTTGCTCTCGTCCGCGGGCTTGGCCTTGGGGCTGGTGGTCTTGGTGATTTGAATATCCAGCATATTGATCGCTCCTTAAAAATAGTTTGAAGTTTTGGGGGATAGCAAAAAGACTTTCGCGCACTCCTGCCCTGCACAGGAGAGGCGAAAGTCAAACTTCCGTGGTACCACTCTCGTTGCCGCTGGTCCAGCGGCCGCTCGTCTGCCCCGATAACGGAGGGCGTCCGGTGCGGCGTACTGGGAAAGCTCTGTTCCGCCCACTGCTCCCGGGGGAGGCCAGCAAAGCTGCCCCCGCTGCCTCGCACCGTCCGGCAGCTCTCTGAGGGGAGAGATCTTCGCGGCGTGTCCCGTTCCACGCAATATAAAGCCATATTCTTCTATGATATCTTTTATACGCTGATACACAGCCAAAGTCAACTGTTAAAATGCACAGAAAGCGCAGGGCCCGCCAAAGAGAGAGGGCCGGTGAGCAAACTCGCCGGCCCTCTGAAACAAATCACTGCACGCAGGCCATGCCGCGGCGGAACGCCTCGATGTTCAGGGGGACGAACTTGGCCTTGGCGCCGGTGAACATCTCCTGGATCATCTTCTCGATGGTCTCCGCCTTCAGCACCTTGGTGCCGGCCACATAGGCGCCCAGCATCACCATGTTACTGACCTTGGGGTTGCCCACCTCGTCGGCGATCTGGGAGCAGGGGATGTAGTAGGCCGTCAGGTCCGTGCGGGAGACTTTATCCGTCACCACGTCGCTGTTGACGAATACCATGCCGCCGGGGACGACGCCCTCCTCGAACTTGACCAGGGAGGGCTCATTCAGGGCGATGAGCTCGGTGGGATGGGCGAACACGGGAGATCCCACGGGCTTGTCGGAGAGCACCACAGAGCAGTTGGCGGTGCCGCCACGCATCTCGGGGCCGTAGGAAGGAGCCCAGGTAACGTTCAGGCCCTCAGCCATGCCGGCCTCTGCCAGATTCTTGCCGATGGCCAGGCCGCCCTGGCCGCCGAAGCCGGAAATGACGATCTCTTTTTTCATCTCATTTCACCTCCGCGCCTTCCGGGGCCGTCTCCTTGATGACACCCAGAGGATAGTAGGGGACCATGTTGTCCTTCAGCCACTGATTGGCCTTCAGCGGCGTCATGCCCCAGTTGGTGGGGCAGGTGGACAGCACCTCGATAAAGGTGAAGCCCTCGCCGTTCATCTGCTTCTGGAATGCCTTCTTGATGGCCTTCTTGGCCTTGTTGATGTTGGCGATATCCGTGACGCAGACCCGCTCGGCATAGGCGCAGCCGTCCAGGGTGGAGAGCATCTCCGCCATGCGGATGGGCATACCGGCCTGCTCCCGGGTGCGGCCCTCCTGGCAGGTAGTGGCCTTCTGGCCGATCAGAGTGGTGGGGGCCATCTGACCGCCGGTCATGCCGTAGATGGCATTGTTGACAAAGATGGTCGTGAACTTCTCGCCCCGCATGGCGGCGTGGACGATCTCCGCCGCGCCGATGGAGGCCAAGTCACCGTCGCCCTGGTAGGTGAACACCGCCTGATGGGGATGGGTGCGCTTGATGCCGGTAGCTACGGCAGGCGCCCGGCCGTGGGCGGCCTCCTGCATGTCGCAGTTGAAATACTTGTACGCGAAGACGGAGCAGCCCACGGGGCACACGCCGATGGCGTCATCCAGCAGACCCAGCTCCACCAGCGACTCTGCCACCAGCTTGTGGATGATGCCGTGGTGGCAGCCGGGGCAGTAGTGGAACTCCACGTCCGTCAGGCCCCGGGATTTCTCATATACGATCGCCATGTCACTTGCCCTCCTTCAAGGCCTTCTTGGCCGCTTCTACCATCTCTTCCACGGTGGGCATCACGCCGCCGGCGTGGCCCAGGTAATGGATGGGCTTTCTGCCCTCCACGGACAGACGGACATCGTCGATCATCTGGCCGGTGGAGCTCATCTCCACATCCAAAAATGCCTTCACGTGGTCGGCCTTGGAGAGCTTGCGCAGGGCCTCCTCCGGGAAGGGCCACAGGGTAATGGGACGGAACAGGCCCACCTTCAGCCCCTCGGCGCGCAGCGTCTCAAGGGCGGTGAGGGCGATCCGGGCAGGGGTGCCGTAGGCGGTGATGACGATCTCGGCGTCCTCGCACTCCGTCTCGGACCAGCGGACCTCGTTCTTCTCCATCAGGGCGTATTTCTCCGCCAGATGGTCGTTGTGACGGTCGCACTCCTCCGGATCCATGTATAGGGAGTTGATGATGTTGTTGTGGTCCCGGTCCTTACGGCCGGTGGTGGCCCAGTCCTTGGGGGGCAGGTCCCGCTTGGGGACAGGACGCCACTCGATGGGCTCCATCATCTGGCCAATCAGGCCGTCCATAACCACCATGACGGGGTTGCGGTACTGGTCGGCAATGTCAAATGCCTCCTGGACGAAGTCCACCGCCTCCTGCACATTGGAGGGGGAGAGGACCAGCGTCCGGTAATCGCCGTTGCCGCCGCCGCGGGTGGCCTGATAGTAATCGCCCTGGCCGGGCTGAATGGTGCCCAGGCCCGGACCGCCGCGCATGCAGTTGACGATGACGCAGGGCAGCTCGGCGCCGGCGATGTATGTAATGCCCTCCTGTTTCAGGCTGATGCCGGGGGAGGAGGAAGAGGTCATGGCCCGCATGCCGGCGCCGGCGGCGCCGTACACCATGTTGATGGCCGCAACCTCAGACTCAGACTGCAGGAACACGCCGCCCGCCTTGGGCAGATGGGCGGACATATACTCCGGGACCTCGCTCTGAGGCGTGATGGGATAGCCGAAGAAGCAGTCGCAGCCGGCGCGGATGGCGGCCTCGGCGATGGCTTCATTTCCTTTCCAAAGTTCTTTTTCCACGGTCGATGACCTCCTTCTCAGAATTTTTCCACAGTGATGATGGAGTCCGGGCAGATCTTCGCGCAGCTGGCGCATGCAATGCACTGGCTGATGTCCGTCACATGGGCGGGGTGATACCCCTTCCGGTTGATGACGGCCTGATCGATGGCGACGATGTGCTTCGGGCACACAGTGGTGCACAGCTCACAGCCCTTGCACCGGTCAGAGTTGAAGGTTACCTTTGCTGTCATGGTTGCAGGATGCCTCCTTTTTTCCTGCCGCGGAGTCAGCGCTCCCACGGCTTTTTCATATTGATGGCAATGGGGAACACGGGTTCCCCCAGGTCTGACAGGGATTCTAAGAACCGCCGCTCCGCCGTGTGGCAGAGGATCGGGATTCCGGTCTGCCGGGAAACCTCTTGTGCCAGGGCGACGCCCTTGCGGATTTCGGCCGGCGTGGTCTCGCCGCACAGATGGGTATTGTTCACCAGGCCCGAGCAGGTGAGGCCGGTGACGGCCTCAATGGAGCGGAGGTAGGCGGCGGCGCTCTCTGCGTCCCGCACCTCTGGCCGGTTGGCGTTGAGGACGAAGATCAGCTGGTAATCCTCCTGTACGATCTTGGGCTGAAACCGGGCCAGCACCCGGGCGCCCACCGGATCGCCGCCGATATCCAGGATGCCCCGGATCTCCCGGTTCTCCAGAATGGTCAGCAGCTCCGCCGGCAGGGCGGGGACATCCGCGTCCGAACAGGCCTGGGAGGAGGAAATCACCCGCACACCGGCTTTTTCCAGGAGGGGCCGCCGCTCCCGAGAGCGGAAATAGGGGTTGACGATATCCAGATCCGCCAGCATTACCTGTTCCCCCTCAGCGGCCAGCGCCAGGGCCAGATTGACGGAGACCTCCGTCTTTCCGGTGCCGTAGTGGCCGGTGAGGATCGAGACGCGGTGGGAAAACATGTCCTTGGCCGTCACAAGCGGTTCACCTCATTTTTTCACAAAATAGTTGTATTATTTTTTCATTTGTTGTATGATGTCATTGTACTCTAAAAGAGATATGATGTCAAGGACATTTCCGTACTGGCCGGAAAATCCAGTGGAGAAATGCCTGACCTCACCACGGATGATGGAGGGATGCGCATGGGTGAGGGACGGAAAGTCAAATTGTCGGAGCGGACGGCCGACCGGCTGTGCGAGCTAATCATGGACGAACGGCAGTTCACGCCGGGGAGCAAGCTCCCGAATGAAAACGAACTCAGTGAGGCGCTGCACGTCAGCCGCACCACGCTCCGGGAGGCCATCTCCTTTCTGGTGGCCCAGGGCGTGTTGGAGATCCGCCGGGGCAAGGGCACGTTTGTCACGGAGGATCTGCCCGCCAGCGCGGTGGATCTGACGGCGCTGTCCAACCTGCGGTCCCGGGTCCGGGCCAGGGACCTGTTTGAAATGCGGCTGATCTTTGAGCCCGCCACCGTGGCGCTGGCCTGTCAGCGTGCCACAGACGAGGAACTGGCGCAGATCCGCCAGAAAGCGGAGCGGATGGAGCGCATCGCAAAGGCGGGCGGAGACTGGCCCCTGGCGGACCAGGAGTTCCACATGGCCATCATCAAGGCCTCCCACAACGAATATATGCGGCGGCTGTACCCGATCATCAACGGCGCGGTGAACGAGATCCTGCAGGTCTCCGTAAATCGGGCGCACATGCAGAGCATCGCCATCGCGGACAACTACATGATTCTGGACTTTCTGATGCAGCGGGACGAGGCTGGCGCCCGCCACGCCATGAGCATTCACATCCGGCACCTGCTGAACACCCTGAAGCCAGGACTTAAAAAGCCCCCCGGCCTCTGCCGGGGGGCTTTTTGCTGTAGGAGGGCGCAGAATCTTCTGTCCCATGGCCTGCCGCTGTCACGGGCGCTTCCGCCACTTCAGCAGCAGAGAGGAGTTGACAATCACCAGCACGGACCCGGCGTTGTGGACCAGGGCGCCCACCACCGGGTTCAGGATACCGGTGATAGCCAGGGCGATGGCGATGAAGTTCAAGGTCATGGAGAAGGCCAGATTGCTCTTGATGGTGCGCATCATCCGCTTGGAGAGTGCCAGCAGATGGGGCAGCTCCCGGATGTCGTCGTTTACCAGGGCGATGTCCGCGGCGTCCACAGCGATGTCGCTGCCCACGCCGCCCATGGCAATGCCCACATGGGCCCGCTTCAGGGCCGGAGCGTCGTTGATGCCGTCCCCCACCATGCAGACCAGATGGCCGCTCTGCTGGCTGCGGTCGATCCAGGTTAGCTTATCCTCCGGCAGGCACTCCGCCTGGAAGGTGCCGATGCCCAGCTCTCCGGCAATATGCCGGGCGGCCCTCTCGTGGTCGCCGGTGAGCAGCACCGGGGTCACGCCGGTGGCCCGGACATCCCGGATGGTCCCGGCGGCGTCTGGCCGCAGGGTGTCTGCCAGGGCCAGAAAGCCCGCCGGGCGGCCGTCTACCGCCACATAGATGACGGTGCAGCCCTGCTCCAGGGCAGGGACGGCAGCCTGGGACAAGGATTCCCAGGGGACATGTTCCTCTGTCAGCAGCTCCCGGTTACCGGCGACGAGGTGATGACCCGCCACAGTGGCAGAAACACCCCGGCCGGGGAGCATCTGGAAGTCCGCTGTCTCCGGCGGCGCCGCGACGGTCTCGGCTCGCCAGCCCTGAACAACGGCACGGCCCAACGGGTGCTCGGACCGGAGCTCCGCCCCCGCAGTCCAGGCGTAGAGCGCGTCCCGGGATACGTCCGGCAGCAGGCTCTCCACCAGCTTCACCTGGGGGGTGCCGAGGGTCAGAGTGCCTGTCTTGTCAAAGGTCACCTGGGAGACGGAGGCCAGCCGTTCCAGAGCGTCTCCCTCCCGCACCAGAAAGCTGTGCCTGGTGGCGTTGCCGATGGCGGCCATGATGGCAGTGGGAGTGGCCAGCACCAGGGCACAGGGGCAGAATACCACCAGAATGGTCACCGCTCGGATGGGATCCCGGGTGATGAGGCCCGTCAAGGCGGCGGCGGTCAGGGCCGCCACTACGATCCAGGTGGCCCAGCGGTCTGCCAGCCCCACGATCCTGGCCTTGCCGGCATCGGCGGACTGGACCAGCCGGATCATCCGCTGGATAGAACTGTCCTCCCCCACCTTCGTCGCCCGCATCTCGAAGGCGCCGAACTGGTTCACCGTGCCGCTGGAAACCTCGTCTCCGGGCCCCTTGTCCACAGGCAGGGACTCGCCGGTCATCACTGCCTGGTTGATGGAGGTCTGTCCGGTGAGAATCTCTCCGTCCACTGGCGCGGTCTCGCCCGGCAGCACCCGGAGCACGTCGCCCACAGCCACCTGCTCGGCGGGAATGACCTCCTCCCGGCCGCCGGTGAGGCGGCGGGCGGTCTGGGGCGTCAGATGCACCAGCTTCTCGATGCCGGCCCGCGCCCGGGCCACCGTGAGATCCTCCAGCAGGGCGCCCAGCTGCATGATGAAGGCCACCTCGCCGGCGGCGAAGTCCTCCCCAATGATGAGGGAGGCAATCAAGGCGATGGACACCAGCACGTCCGCCTTGATGTCAAAGGCTGTCACCAGGCCGATGACTGCCTCCAAGATGATGGGGATACCGCAGAGGACGACAGCTGCCCAGGCGGCGTCAAAGGGCAGCTGCGGCAGCAGGTCGAAGATGCTGACAAGCAGGGCGATGCCGGAGAAGACCAGGCAGGTCACGGCCTTCTTCACGCCGCCCCACTCCAGAAATCGCTCCAGAGTATGGATCAAATGGCTCACATCCTCTCTTTATACCTATGGGGGTATATGTATATTATACCCATAGGGGTATGCCTGTCAAGAAAAAGTGCCGCCGTTTTCAGGCAAAATACCTTGCGGCACACAGATTCTTCCTGTAAAATAACCACAAAACAGGAAGGAGAGAACAGAAATGCGACTGCGGCGCTACCGGACAGAAGACCTGCCCATTCTGGCCCGCCTGTTCGGTGAGACGGTTCGGCAGGTGAACTGCCGGGACTACGCCCCGCCCCAGGTGGAAGCCTGGGCCGCCGGAGAGGCGGATCTGCTGACACGGGACAGCTGGTTTCAGCGGCTGTACACCCTGGTAGCAGAGGCGGACGGGCGGATTGTGGGCTACGGCAATGTGGAGGATACCGGTTATCTGGACCACCTGTTCGTCCGGTGGGACTGCCAGGGACAGGGCATCGCCGCAGCCCTGTGTGACGCGCTGGAGGCCCACTGCCGGGAATTGGGGGTGGACGCCGTCACTGTCCACGCCTCCAAGACCGCCCTGCCCTTCTTCCTCGGCCGGGGCTATGCGATAGAGCGGGAACAGCAGGTGCCCTGCCGCGGACAGGTATTGACCAATTACGCTCTGGAGAAAATCCTGTAACATATACAAAGAGGATCGGCTTTTCAGCCGATCCCCTTGCCTTCAACCCATGTTGGAGAACCGCTCCACCGCCTTGGTGAAGCTCTCGATGGTCTTGTCCGCATCCCCGTGCTGGATGCCGTCCCGGACACAGTGCTGGATGTGCCCCTCCAGCACCACCTGCCCGCACTTGTGGAGGGCGGACTTGGCGGCGTTGATCTGGGACAGCACATCCTCACAGGGCACGTCCTCGTCTACCATGCGGTCAATAGCCTGCACCTGGCCGACGATCTTCTTCAGCCGCCGGTGCAGGTTGTCCGCATCCATACATTGTCTCATGCCGACACCTCCCGGATACCCAATGGGGTATGGGCATATTATCCGTCAGAGACCGCCGTTTGTCAAGCGTCCGCGCCGCAGAGAAACCGCAGGGCCTCCACATATCCCTGGAGCCCATGGCCCCGGATGGTGGCCGCGCAGGCGGCCCGGATGTAGGAGACACGGCGGAACTCCTCCCGGCTGTCCGGGTCGGAGACGTGGACCTCCACCGTGGGGATCCCCACCGCCTTCACGGCATCCAGCAGGGCCACACTGGTGTGGGTGTAGGCTGCCGGGTTGATGATGATGCCGTCCACATGGTCGAAGTATGCCTGCTGGATGGCGTCCACCAGGGCCCCCTCGTGGTTGGACTGGAAGAAGGAGACGGACGCGCCCAGCCGGTCCGCCTCCGCCCGGATCAGGGCCTTCAGGTCCTCATAGGTCTCATGGCCGTAGATCTCCGGCTGGCGGATTCCCAGCATGTTCATATTGGGGCCGTTAACTACCAGAATGTGCACAAAAATCCCTCCAGATGGCGGCGGCGGTGTCCTCCACCGTGCCGCTGTTGTCAATCTCCACGTCCCGGAATCGGGCGTACAGGGGCGCCCGCTCCCGCCACATGGCGGCCAGATCCGCCCCCTGGGACAGGGGCCGGCCCTCGGTGGGCAGCAGGCTGAGATCCCGCACCAGCTGATAGATGCGGCCGTTCTGATGGAGGGCCGCGTAGTTTTCCGCCGTCTTGATGATACCGCCGCCGGTGAGGAGGATGACGCCTGTGCGCTTCCCAGCCTCCTCCGCGGCGGCCCGCTCCCGGGCCCGGAAGCCGGACTCGCCTTCACGCTGGAAGATCTCCGGGATGGAACAGCCGGCGGTGGTTTCGATCATCTGGTCCAGATCCACGGCCTCCCGGCCGGTGAGGCGGGAGAGCGCCTCCCCCACCGTGGTCTTGCCGCTGCCGGGCATGCCGATCAGGATGAGGGTGGTCATCTCCCGCCGGAGCTGAACCAAAATCCGCTCATTCTCACCGGCGGGAATGGACCTGTTGAAGAACCGCTCCTCTGCCGCCACCGCCTGGGCCACCAGCATGGGCAGTCCGTCAGAGCAGGGGATGCTCCGCGCCTCCGCCTGCAGCAGCAGGGCCGTGCGCCGGGGATTGTAGATGACGTCCAGCACGCCCTGACAGACGGGAAATACGGACAGGTCCACGGGAGACTGGCCGTTGCCGGGGTACATGCCCACCGGAGTGGCGTTCACCAGGATCTCCGCGTCAGCGTGGCGAGAGAGGTTGTCATAGTTGTCCGGACCGAAACGGGATACCACCACGACCTCGGCCGCGCCCCCCTGCCGGGCGGCGGTCTGGGCCGTCAGAGACGCCCCGCCGCTGCCCAAAATCACGACTTTTTTCCCTGACAGGGAGATACCCGCCCGGCGGGCCATATAGAGGAAGCCGTCGATGTCCGTATTATAGCCCACCAGCTTGCCGTCTGCACACCGGACGATGGTGTTGACGCTGCCGATGGCCTCCGCCGCCGGGTCGATCTCATCGCACAGGGGCATCACGTCCCGCTTGTAGGGGATGGTGACGTTCAGGCCGCCGATGTCCTTCCGGTGAAGAAAGGGAGCCAGTCCATCCGGCTCCAGCTCGAGAAGGCGGTAGGCGCCGTTGCCCAGGGCGGCATGGATGGGGACGGACCAGCTGTGGCCCAGCTTCCGGCCCAGCAGGCCGTAAATCCGCTCATCCATGGCTCAGACTTCCGCGTAGTTGCCCAAGAACTGGAACTCGGCACAGCTGCGCTCCATCTCCTCCAGCATGGCCAGGACGCTGGGATCCTGGACGGAGGCGTCCAGCTCCAGGAAGAAAACAAACTCAAAGTCACTTCCCGCCACGGGGCAGGACTCCAGCTTCGTCATGTTGATGTCCAGTGCCGCCAGCTTGGAGAGGATTTCATACAGGGCGCCGGGCCGGTTGTCAAAGGCGATAATCAGGCTGATCCGGTTGGCGCCGGCATAGATCACCGGATCCTTGGTGATGCAGATGAACCGGGTGTAGTTGTTGTCGCTGTCCTGGATGCTGTCGT
>OOCF01000506.1_pt1 | contig 18772 bp, 19 predicted proteins | sample 1671001 | NCBI WGS metagenome assembly OOCF01 (sample SAMN06348112, study PRJEB24527) | human gut metagenome | biome: human gut; feature: ankylosing spondylitis patient; material: feces | host: Homo sapiens | place: China | collected 2015-10
TTTGTTGCTCAGGTACTTAAAAAAAATATTTTATAATAGTGTTGCGGAATTAAGGATAAATAAAAGACCGAAACATATTGCTACCACGGGGCATTTCCAAAATAGTCCACAATTCTTTTTTATTATTTACAACCAAATTGCTACTTTTCTTCAACTTACGCTGGGTTTCTACCCAAGCATTTACTTCTTCATACAGTTTTTCCTCTGCATAGTTTCTTGCATCTGTTTCAGTAGGTGCAGTAGACTCCGCATAGATATACTGATTATTCTTTTTTATTTTATTTATCTGCTTTTTGATTTCATCTGTATTATCATTTTGCTGCGCAAACAAAGGAAATAATGTAAAAGCAGACAGAACTACTGATGTCAAAAATGTTTTCTTCACGGCTTATTTGATCTTATATCGTTAGTAAAAAATTTCTCTGTAATATTCTGTAAAGGAGTATACACATACACTTCTCCCTTTATTGTCCCAGTTTCCTCCAAAAGAATACTCATTGGTACTTCTAAAGAAAGCATATGATTATATCCCATTTTACTGTTCAATGCAAAAAGAGTAGCAGTCAAAACCGTATCATCATATGTCTTAATTCCCAAATAAGGACTACATCCATCTTGAAAGAAAAATCTCAACACTTGCTGTAAAGAGACTTCAAGTTTGACCTTAGAATACCCATACTTGTCAATCGTCAGCATCATCGGAATATCTCTATTCATACACCCAGTAAGAAGTATGTTGGTAATACTTTGCAGAGGTTTTGCTTTATCTATCAATACAACATATTCCTGACCGTTGTCCTTCTTCTTATTCAAATACAAATCCGAACGAATTTCATCGCTCAAATAGCACCCGTTACTGACTATACAAAACTGTTCTGAGTAAGAAAAACTTCCCTTCTTCCAATTTTCCGGCAATTTATTCGAAAATAAAAGTGACGAAGTTCTCTTTAAATCACGCTCAAAAATGGCTTCAAGTTCTATTGCATTCGCTCCCACTAACAGCTGATAATCAGCAGGAACATTCATCTTTATCCTTAAGCTATCTTCCCCCCACTCTACACAATAATATCTACGTTCCACTTCCTTTATTCGGAGTATCTTTTCTGATGTAATTTTTTTCAGAAGTGAAGCATCTCCTTGTAAAAAAGTCACATTTTTCCGACTGGCTGCTTCTGCTTTATCTATTCCCTCTATTTTTACATCTTGCTCCAAAGCGTAACGCTCTATAAAATCCAGCAAAGGACGGGCTTCATACTGACTAGCCCAACTACTATCAAATAATTTATATCCGATGTGTGAAATATCCCCATAATGATTCGTACGTACACGCAACACCCGACCTTTGAATTGCCAAGTAGAATCATTATCCACATTGATACCCATATCTGATGAAAAATCCATCTTCATGGCTTTTGCCAATGTTTCCAGACAACGTGTTCGGAATAACGGAGCAGCATCCATAGAAGACATGAATGCTACTACCGTCAAAATTATTATGATAGTACGTTTTATCATAATTTTATAGCTGTTGTATTACCGTCGTGTTTCCAATAACCGATTCCACTGATTTGTCCATCTCGGAATTCACCTTCAAAAGTATCTCCCGGATTTGCCACAAAATCTTTAGAAGATACAATCCGATGACTAACGGTATAAGTAATCGTTCCATAACCATGAGGCTTTCCGTTTTTCAGATCGCCTGTATAACTACCATAAGGCAGGTTTACTGTACCTTTTCTTACCCCACCTTTCGATTCATCTTTTCCTCCCGATTTTCCGGTATCTTCCGGTCTTTTTACTGTAGTGTCTACTGCGGCAGAATCTACTACAACTGTATCTACTGCAGTTGAATCCTTAATAAAATCTGTGTTACTATCTCCTTTTCCACGGTTCAATCCCCAGTAAATACCTCCTCCTACAAGGCCAAGCACTACTACCCCAACTGCTATTATCAAAGGTAATTTATTATTTCCTGGATTTACTTTTTTCCCTCCTGCTTTTTCTTTCAAAGTCTGATGACAGAGAGGACATTCAAATTCCGCTCCCGAAGCGACCTCTATCTCTTGGTTATAGTTGTCACAATCAATATTTTTACAGATTCCTACTTTCTTTGCCATATCTTTATTTTTTATTGGTTTAAAAATCATCAGTCTGTAAGTCTCTGTTCCTCTTTTTCTAAGAACAAGAGACCTACAGACACAAGGTTCTTCTGTTTAATCTATTTTCAAATCGTCGTCACATAATTTTTCTGCTGCTTTATTAAAGGCTACATATACTGGATTATTTTCGTTCTGTCCCAACAATGGTAACAATACATTATCCAATGTTTCACCCATCTTCAGCATCAGTTTATCCTTCTTTTCGCGGTGTTTGTAGTTGGCCTCCAACTCTTCAGATACAGCTTTTTTCAAAGAAGCCGCATCCACAGCCCTATTCATTTTACACAATTCATTCAATGTATTTACCATATCAGTACCTACAGGAATCCAACGACTTACACGACCCATTTTATTTTTCTCACCGGCAAAACATTTCGTTACTTCTCCAGTTTCCACATCTTCACGATCTACAATAAGACCGTCCAGTGTATAAGCAAGCAAAACAATAGGCATCAATTTCTTCTTAGCTTCCTCTGCACTTTCACCAAACAAATTAGGCAATGGTTTCGAGAAGCTTTCTGTATGAACAACCATACGGTTTACATCGCTACGAGTCAATACATCATATTTTTCCTTCAACACTCTTACATTGTCTACATAACGCAAAGGGAATCCACTATGGGCAGTAACCACCACAATCTGATTAGTCTTAAAGTTGACTGATACATCGTCGTCCTTGTCGAACTGAATTGTACCACTTTCCCCAAAATCTTTAATAAAATCATTACGGAAAGTATCGTCGTCCTCGTAAAGAGGAAGAGAAATCTGAATAAGTTTTCTGTGGTTTGCAGCTGTTTCCGGACTACCTTTGCCTTCTTCAGAGCCATTGAAAGGCAAGAAGCTTTGAGCCGCATTATAAAGTTCTTTTACAAAACGTTTACGGTTATCAGGAGTACTGCACACAGTAGAACGTAGTTTATCCAAGATATTGACATCTACCAAACGCTGGTTAGGATTTTTCTTCGAATAATCATCCATTTCCTTATGTGCATTCTCTATACAATTCTTCAAAGTAATTTCCATCAATGTTCCGACATTGATTTTCTTACTCAGTGAACTGAAGCATTCGTTTGAAGTACCGATAGATTCTACAATTCCAGCACGCAAACTATCAGCATATGCTTTCTGGTTCGTCTGATTTTTAAGGAATCCTTGTACCACATCACGAACTAACTTCGGGTCGTATTCTTTTACAACCTCCCCACGCATATTGCTTGATTCCGCATCACTCAGTTTACACTTATCCTCTGCCTGACGCTTCATTAATTCATTAAATTCGCCCAATACACGCATCAAAGGTTCCACACTATTCACTTTGAGCAGCGTAAGCTGATTCATAACCTCCGACATCAGTTTTACAGCATAACCATAGCCATATACACTTGTCATCAAGGTCATCTGCTCGCGCTTGGCATCGGCAAAACGGCCAAATGTTTTGGTAGATGCATTTGTAATGGCATCTTTCAGCCAGCCGATATTATTCCAATCTCTGCGAATATCTTCCAATTCATTGGCAAGATCTTCATTCAGATAGGCTGTACGTTTGGTAATTTTCTGCTTGTAACCTTCAATACGTTCTGCACACTTACCTAGCAAGACAGTCAGATACTTATGGATTTCAAGCATTGACATTGTACCATTCTTCCACTGTGCAAACAGGTTATTTTCAATCCGACGGCAAATTTCTTCAGCAAAACCAGGAATCTGACTTTCATAATCAAAATAGAACTTCTTCACTCCACAGCCGCGATACATGGAATCAAAGAACTTCTCGCAAAGCTGGTTGAACTCTTCATACCATTCTTTCTTCTGGCATTCTGCCTGTACATCTTGTTTGTAACGGTCGATATAAAATTCCCATCCCGATACAATAGGCTTCCAGTTAGTTACATGCTTTTCAATAGAAGGAAGTGGTTTGCTCAGCATCAGATAATCATCTGTCAGCAGATTTGCTTCCAGTTCCGATGCTTTTTCCACATCATGAACAAAACTCTTCCCTACAGAATCTTCTGTACATTCCATATATCCTCGGGCTTCATCCCACAAGCCATAAAGCATCTGCATAGAAGCCTGACGGGCAAAATAATAAGCACCGTATTCCACAACCTCAGTTTCGGGATATTCGATACGCTTCACCCCGAATGTCATAAATTTACGGCTATGCACCGGTTCCTTCGCTTCATTTTCTTCAGGGAGCAAACCATTATTTTCACACATGCTCAGGCGCTCCATATTTCCCTTGCTTCCGATAGAAGAAACAACGATTTTCTGAAACAGGAAGTCACCCACGATATTAGGCAATACTTTATGGATATTTACCTCTCTACCCGATTCATTTACATTAGTATACAGATACGCCATATCGAAAGCGTCCTGATCTTTCAGCAAACGGCGTACATTACCATATTCATCGGTATTCCCTTTTACATCCGTTGGGAAATAGCGACGTACAGACATCGCATTCAACTCCAACAAAGCAGCATATCCGTTAGGTTGATAATAGCGATTGGCATCTTCTCCGCCAGGAATCTGGATAATTTTTTCCGGGACATACAGATAAAGCTGAATTTTAAATTTCGAACGGTCATCACCCGTACGCTGGAATTCATTACGGATTTGAGTCACGGCATCCACTATGGAGCCAGAGCCGGTACCACCTCCCAAGCCGGCACAAATATGAAAAGTTACATCATCAATATCCTCCTTTTCTTTCAAGGCTCTTACACGTGCATGTACTTGACCTACAAAAGTATTTTGAGGAAGTCCACACATGTTATTAGCTATCAACATACGACCAAAACGACGACGCTGACCACCAATACCTTCACTAATGATTGCACCGATTCCTTCTTTCAACATTGATTCATCCTGGCGGTTAATGAAAGCATTTATACCCGGATACTGATCCAGATTAGACAAAACTCCTGCTCCTATTCCATTGATAGATAAACGCTGTGCAGGAGCGAGCTGTACTGAAACACCAAGTGTTTGCCAACTTTCCTCATCATTCAAATCAGCCAGACTTGAATCTACATACAAGTATTCAATATTAGCCTTACCGGCAGGTTCGTTCGAACGAAATTCTTCATAAATACGTTTACGCAAGGCACGCAAAACAGAACCTCCAGTTCCCCCTAAACCTATTACTAAGTGATTTGCCATAATTTATCTTATTATAAAATTAATCATCATAACGTTTTCTTCGGGTAGTTCTTCCTCCTCCATAACTTCCTCTGCTAGTACTACGCCTTCCGCTACTGCGTTGCTGTTCATAATCCATCGACCCAATAACCCCTGCAGTTCCCAATAGTACAAACAATACACTCCAAGCTACCCGACGAAATATAAACCAATTCATGTAAGAGCAAAGTTCATCAGTCATCGCTTCAGCAATATTAGCAGAAGTATGCCCCGAAAAGTCAGCCATATTCACAAAATATCCTACTAAAGGCCATTCTTCAGAAATGTTGTCAAGAATTACCTGACTATCCTGCTGGGTAAACTGAACACTTTCCGGAATATCCTGCACCCATACATCTATAGCTCTTTTTACGTCCTCACTATAAGACTTGATAGTAATCGCTCCACAAAGGAGTACCGACTGAAAAGCCAAGAATAGAAACAGAATTCCTCCCACTATAAAGCTGAGTGGTGTAAACGTACGATGGACAAACCAGGAACGAATCAAAAAATACAACAGAAAAATTCCTAACAACGTGAGCAAAATCCCCCAAAATAAATTTCCGATAGAATGAAATATAATTGTAAACAAAACTCCCATATTCTTTTTCCTTATTTAATTTTTACTTAAAAAATATTTCATAATCAAAATTACTTTCACAAAGGAAAGGAAAATACGATATCATCATTTTGAAAACAAGGATAAATTAAATTCACAAACCTTGTTTCAACAACTTCCTCACTATCAATCCCGAAACACAGACAGTTTCTCATTATTAACAATCAGTAAAGCCCGATCAAGCAACACAATATGTACTCCCCCACGCTTTACTACAATATCATAGTTTGGAAAAACATCTTCCGGCACCACTTTCTTCAAGATGCTGCGAATACGGGAACAAATTTCATGGGGGACATTAGAGCCTTTGGAGGATAACCTTTCTAATGTTTTATTTATTTTCCGGGCATCCATATTCTTTTCTTTAGACACCAACTGATAGATCTGATACAAATCATCCCTATAAAAAGAGAGCTTACTAAAATTCACCCCATCTTTTTTTAAAAGAAGAAAAATATAAATTGTCTTCCATAAGTATTGCATTTTCAACGGAGTATCACTGAATACAGGAAATACAATATTACAATCGTCGTCTATCACTACCGGACTAAACCTCAAAGGATGTATATTTTCTTTTTCTTTACATGAGTTTACTATTTCCTCTATCCTGACCATGATATCCTGATCTTTCAACAGGGTATCATTTTTCAATAAATCCAATAATAATTGTTTAGCCGTATTATGTAATATATGTGCTTTCATATGATTCATCATAGTTAGATAGATACACTGAAAAAAGTATGATAATTCAGAAACAAGATTGTAAAAAAAACTCAACCTTGTTTCTACTTTCAAAAATACCCAATACCTTTATTGTATTTATCCCTATAAATAATGAATTAAAAAAAACCATTTAAGGGAATAAAGTATAGGTCTACGTATCATGACGACACATAGGACAGCATTATATATCTCATTTTCAACCATATTAGCTCTACAAGGTACAGTTCTATCCTCCAAGAGCCAATAACTAAATAAATATTCAGAGTCAAACAAAGAAACAGAAGATTCTTCTTGGCTATAACTACTATTTACCGCTCCTATATTTCTTATATCGTGTTTAATCCTTTCATCACACCCCCGGACAACAAAAAAAAATGTGAGCCTGCACGTAAACACATACAGGCTCACATTTTCATTATAATCAACTACCAGTTTTTACATCCGGCAGAACATCGACACAAAGAACGGCATACTAATATTAATCAGAATACCATGCACAATAGCCACCGGTATTGCGTCTTGTCCCGAGCAACGAGCTATAGCAGCGAGAGAAACATCAGACGAACCGATACCGGCTGCTGAAATAGGTGCCAGCTCACCAAAATATTTGCGAAACAGTGGAGCACCGATAAGAGCAGTCATCTCACGGAAGATATTGGCCAATAAGGCAATGGTTCCCAATTCGGTAGCCAACTGTACCCCTATGGAAGCCGACTTTATTTCCGTAATCAGAATAGACGACAGGGAATAATAAGCGAAACCACTTCCCACTGCCATGCACTCAAACGAAGTCCAACGGCTCAAGATAAAACCTCCGATGGCAGAAAACAGCAGAGTTCCTCCTACTGTAGCCAGCGGAACCAACAATGTCTTTAAATTTAAAGACCGGATATAGTTTTTCAGATTTGCATTGCTACCCAAGTTTATGCCCAATAAAAGCATCAGTACATAAAGTACATAAACTGAAGCCGAGTGTACATCAAAATCAACCATATAGCATACGCCCAACAGGCATCCTGACAGAAAAAAAGCCAATGTAATCAGACTACTTTTCATGATGAGCTCCTTTCCTGAAAAAAAGATGATACACAGCCAGAGAAGCCAGCATGCTTCCCAAAACACTTAAAGAGGCAATCACTGCCGCCTGACCACAGAAATAGCTGAAGTTTTCTACGATCATTTTATTTAAGCCAATAGACAGCCCAAGCAGAAAAAGCAGCAAACATACTACTCCGTGAATCAAAGAATCTAATTTATGAATTTTATTCTGATGGCGTAACGGATATCCAAGCAATACTCCAAATGCCATAATTGAAATGAAAGTAAACATAAGAAAAAAAAACAGTTTTAAATTGACACTAAATACCTATAAACACATATTAAAAGTGTCCCTATGGCACATTAGTAAAATTAAATGAGCGGATAGACCAAATAATTTTCATACTTCACTTTCAAATTATAACTATTACCTATTCTGAAAACGGCCGCAAAGTTAGAATTTATCCCCGAATTCCACAAACAAACCAGCAAATAAATCTTTTATATAAACGATATGATTATTAATAGGGTGTTTTTATTACTAATTAAAAGAAAAATAAGGCTTCAAATTATTACATAAAAGAGAGAAATGTATATTTATCACTTCATAAATACACCAGAAAACAAGTTATTAAACATATTTTCAAGTATACACAAAAAGCCAGACTTACGATTTATAACAAAGTACCAGTAAAAGTCTTATATTCGTCTCATTTTTTCACAAGAAGCAACAACACAGATAAAAAAGATACCCTTCATTGTTTTTCCATCAGGCAAACAAGCATAAAAAATCCGCGCTTCAGAAATAAACTTCCCAAGCGCGGATACATGCAAAAAATAAAAAAACAGATGAATACCTCTTATTTCCCAACAAGAAGGAATCTATATTTATGAAACATCAAATTGTACTCATTCGTCCAACATCTTATCCGATCCGAAAAGAAGAATTCTCCATGCTCCTTCTTTATCCTTTATCAGGTAAATACTGTGTTCTGCTTCTTTTCCATCGGCAAGCACATCTTTATAAGTCACTCTGGCATAAGTACCGGTTTTGCTCAATTCTTCTTTTATAATTTCAAAATCGGTTACTTTCTCCTTGTCCTCCTGTTTGGCCAGTTCTTTTTCCATCATTTTTGCAAAGTCTTCCTGAGCTTCTTTCTCCTTTTCCGGCTCAGCATCTTCGTCAAAAATCATTTTGGAAGTATAGGCTCTTACATCTCCGGATATCAAACCTTTCAATGCTTTTTCCACTACACCTGTAGGAGTATTGTCCGATGAACATGCAGCCATCAGCCACAAGCCACCTACCAAAGTTAATATCATTCCTAATTTTTTCATAGCTTTCTTACTTTTTTTAATATACTTGGAAAATACGTCTTTTAAAATTCATTCGGTACAAATTCTACCACAAACTCACCCTGGCGGTTAATCAAGCCTGTATGTTCCTTATCATCGGTACTTTGGAAAGTTCTCATGTTACATGGAGCATATCCTTCCTCAAACGGCACATCTACCGGATACAGTACCATATCTCCCAATGGGGTAACCAGTGCCTCTCCAAAATACACGTCCTCACCTTTCCAGATAAAATCGCTTGTGGCTTCCGTACCGTCACAAGGGAACGGATAACTGAAATTACGCATGTATGAAATATATGCCACTGTTTCAAACTTCGTATTGATTACCTGTGTAGGCTTTCCATATTCTTCCACTATCGCATACCCGTTATGGAACTCTGTCACCAGATCGTACGCTTTCGATACGATATTTCCGGTCTTATCGATAAAGAAACATTTACGTTCTTTGTTTACCACCGGTGCCAGTCCGTCGGAGAACGATCCCGGAAGCTTGGTATACTTCGGAGCAATCACAAAAACTCCGGTAGTATCAATGTATCCCCATTTCTGCGTACCGTTATCATCCTTTACAGCTACCAGTGCCAGTCCGTCACTGAAATCCTTGGCCTCTGTAAACTTAGGAGCAATTACAACCTTACCGTTAGCATCACGATATGCCCAACGTTTTGCCGGATAATTGTACACGGCTGCACGGTTTTCACGCAACGGTGATGCGGATTTCAGATTTTCCAGTCCTGCCTCACAATTCAGGTTCTTGAATATAAAATCTCCGTTGGTATTGATATGCATCACATAGGTTTTTGAAAAAGGTTTGGCCGGAACATCAACTTTCAAAGTAGCCACTCCATCCACAAACTGTGTATACGACAAGACTCTCGGAATTTTTTTTCACAACCTGTCCTTTGGTATCCACCAAAGTAATCTCATTCATCTTTGCACAATAAATAAAACGTCCGGATGAGAAGGCAGGCAGACCAACTAAATTCCCATTATGGTAATCGAATACTTTATTTCCCTGCGCATCCATAAAATATCCGCCTTTCGTTCCACCAGTTTGGACATAAGCCAACCCGTCGGAAAAAGCACCTACCCTAGGAGTATCTCCATCATACGAAACCAGCTTGGTAGCCGATGTTCTGCGCGGCGATACCGATTTCAGGTTATTCTTGTGATAGTTACCTTGGTGAATCTGCCCGTTCGAAGCCGTATTTGTACTGGTCTTTGCTCCAGCAGCTGCAGTTTCAGAAGCATTTTCTTTCTTTGAAGTATCCTCTCCCAAGGCTTTATCTACTTCATTCAATACTTCCCCAAGTTTTTTAAAGAACTGTGCCGAACCGGTCTGGGGAACCCCAGCCAGCAAAAGTCCTAAAGCAAGTGCATAAATTTTCTTCATAACTGTCTCATTTATGATGTATTGCAAATATACGTGATTGTTAAAAATTGTATATCCCCATAAATAATGTATTTATTCACCCTATTTTTGGTATACAAAAAAAGAAGAGGTAAAAACCTACATCCTGCAACTTGTGGCAGGTTAGGTTCTTACCTCCTTTTTCTTTCAAGAATCACACAAAGACTCTGTTACTTTCCAAAGTCTTATCAGTTCTTTTATTATTTCTTCAGTTCTTTCACCTTATAGCGGTCGCCAGTAGCTTTTACCAGTTCGCGCAAGAATTCTTCCGGATACCCCGGACGTACCAGCGGAGCTGTATTACCTGTTTCCGGACGCATCAGCTTACCGTCTTTCATCTTCTTCATTGCTCCGTCGTTGTAGCGTACAATCAGGAATTCACCCAATTTCTTCCAACTGTCTACAGCACTCTGTGCAGTCATATGAGTATAGTTGGTCAGGAATTCTTTTGCTTTCTCCGGATCTTCGTTATACAGTTTCATGGCAGCAGTTTCCACTCCGCTCTGTGCCTGTTCGAATGTATTTTCCAGACCGTTCTGTACATTACGCATATCTTCAATCATCAGACTGTAACGCGGACGAATCATATCGGCTACCCAGTTGTAAATCCAGAAAGCAGAATCCCATGAGAATGTCACACAGTCCCCATTACCTTCTGCATACACATTCGGCACACGGTCTGTATTACAGTATACCGGAGTAAATACAGTCATGTTCGCGTCGTCCAGACCAAACCACAGCACGCCACCGATAGCATCCGGCATCGAAGCACGCATCTGCGCTACAAAGGTAAAGGCACTCTGCTGAGTCGAAATAGGACGTTCGTTGAAGTATTCGGTATCATCTACCTTGAAAGTCAGCGGCGACAGACGGTAAGGCATATTAAACGGACCAGCTCCCATGTCTTTGGTAATATCCAATGGAGTACCTTCGTAATGGTCGCGCATAGCCTGCTGGATATCACGTACCGAGATCTTACGGTCCGGTTTCACATACAATGGCATCGGCTCGCTGCTCTCTCCCTGTACATACGACAGATAAGCCTGGCCGGTTGCTTTACTGAACATGTTGTAGTAGCTCCATACACGAGCTTCACACGCACGCAGTCCGCTGAAATCCAACGGACAATATGCATCGGCAAAGCTGAAGTCCTTGTTGGCTCCATTGAAATATCCTTTTTCACGTGCAAACGAAATCACATCCGGAGAGTACAGACAGTTGTCCTTGTCATTCATATTGAACTTATGGATACGGCTCTGGTTGGCATGCGCTGCAATACAGTCATCAGGGATACGCACTGCTACCCATACTGCACCTTTCATACCCGGACCCTTACCGATCATTTCCATAATCCATACTTCATTCGGGTCGGCAATAGAGAACGATTCACCGCTGCTGTAGTATCCATATTCCTTCACCAGGTCGGTCATCACCTTGATCGCTTCTTTTGCTGTACGCGAACGTTGCAGTGCCACATAAATCAGGCTTCCGTAGTCCATCACTCCGGTAGTATCTACCAGTTCCGGACGTCCTCCGAAAGTTGTCTCACCGATAGTCACCTGAAACTCGTTCATGTTTCCAATCACGTTGTAAGTCTGTTTCGCTTCCTTAATCTGTCCCAGATACTTACCCGAATCCCAGTCGTAGATGCTTCTCATGGCACCTGCCGGATGCTGTGCAGCCGGATAATGGCACAGGAAGCCGAACATTCCATACGAGTCGGCAGAATAAGACACTATTACCGAACCGTCGGCAGAAGCTTTCTTGCCGACAATCAGGTTGGTACATGCCCAACCGTTTACAATACAAGCCGTCAGAAGTACGACAGCTGTCAGAAATCTTTTCATCATATGTTTTTAGTTTATTAGTTTTTTAGTTTGTAAATTAGGTGACGAGATTTCAGGTGACAAGGTTTCAGGTAACAAGGTTTCAGGTAACAAGTTGACGAGGCTTTCCTTGTCAACTCGTCAACTTGTCAACTCGTTCCCTTGTCAACTTGTCAACTTGTTCCCTCAAAATTTAAAAACCTCCCTCGTCTCATTCCCGCAATAATCCGTCACAATCACCTCGGCTTTATGCGGAACTCCCTTCTTTATCTTCTCCTTGTCTATCACCACCAGCATACCTTTTTTCAGGCCGAACAATACAAACTTTCCGTCTATATACACCTTGTAGCTGGCTACACCCGTTTCCGCATCGCCCACTTTCAGGCGTACGTTCCGTGTGGTTCTCCACGTATTCTGCGCTACCGGTGTCACCCTCGGCGCAATGGTATCCACGGCTATGGCAAAGCGTCCCAGGCTGCGCACCTTCGCCTTCACCCATCCGTTCTCATACGTTCCCCCCATCGAGGCACGCCACTTTCCGGCCTTCTGCACAATGTAATACTTCGTAGTATCTGCCACCGGCAAATGTCTCACCCCGATAGACAGCGTACAGAACCCGTGCAGCGGAGTCTTTCCCGCATCCAGCACATAGTCGAACGAGATACCCGTACTGTCGCCTACCACTTCAGTCTGAAGTTCCGCGTTGTCATACAGCATTCCTTTCGGTACCAGCAGTTCCATACCCGCCTCCTGTATCACATTCGTCTTGTTCCAGTACAACATCTTGTTCGCCTTCGGTACGTAAGGAGGAATTTCCTGTTTCCGTCCCTTCACCGTAAAACGGTACGTCCGTGTATTTCCGAAATTATCCGTCAGCACATAGCGGAACTGATAATTTCTTTCCTCATCAATGTGCACCACTCCCCGGCTCGCCCCGGCCTGCAGCAATCTCAAGCGATTGCCCGGTGCAATATACGAACGCATAATCAGTCTCCGGCTTCTCATCAGCTCTTCGTAATCCGTAAAGCCATTAATCATCCGGTTCTCGTCCGGCAATACCCGGTCCGTCGTACTCCGGAACACCTCCTTGTCGTCTACATACAGCACCACCGAGTGCACCCCGTAGAAATTCGATGTTCCGTCCATATAATCCTTGGCACTGATGCCCGTATAAATAGCTCCCCAGGCGGTTACCCCCTGATTCAATGCGCCCACTTCCAGCAGTTTCTTCTTCGCGGCTCCATTGATTACCCCTTTTCCCGGCAACGGATAAAAACCGACCAGACTCGCCACCGGAGCCTTCGTATCCTTCAGTCTGTCCTTGAAATAAGGCATCGGGTCGATGTACTCCTGCGTATCCGTATGGCGCAATTCAAAATGCAGATGCGGTCCGGCCGAAGCCCCTTCGTTACCGCTCATGGCAATAATCTCTCCCGCCTTCACCGGAAACATTCCCGGTTCCAGTTCCAGATTACACACAAAAGTCTCGTTCTTGTACTGATAGTCGCGCACATATTTCTGCACCTTCGGCATAAACGAAATCACATGCCCGTACACCGAGGTAAACCCGTTGGGATGCGTGATATAAATAGCTTGTCCATACCCTCCGTGCGAAACAGCCACTCTCGACACATATCCGTCTGCCACACAGTGTATAGGCTTTCCTACCACCCCTTGTGTTTTGAAATCCAGTCCGTTATGAAAATGATTCGGCCTCAGTTCCCCGAAGTTCGCACTCAGCAACAGCTGAAAATCAAACGGAGAATGCAAAGCCATCTGTTCCGCCTCCTGTGCCTGCACACAGAGACTCATTCCCAGTGCAAACACCCATCCTAATTTCTTTATCATTTCTCTCTTTTATAAACTGCACACAAAGATAGAATTTTTTCTCCTTCTCCCCTTACACTGCCCCTTGTTATTCAGCAGGCCAGCCCATTCTTCCACAAAAATATGAATAAAAATTTGGGAAATATACATAAATATCTCTACCTTTGCAGCGCAAAACAAATAAAGCCCATGCATAGAATATCTACATATCATCTTTTACCCGTTCCGCTATACCGTCCCCTGGTATACGGCCGGTACACTACGCTCATGCACTGGGTATGCGGTTTCCAATAAGCGCCTCCCTTTCTTTTATCCGTGAAAATCAGGCAGGCCCAACCCGCCCGCCGGAAACCTTTCAATCGTCAATTTTCAATTATCAATTGTGAATTGCCAACTGTCAATTCGCCCTAGTATTCACGTTAAAATCCACAGAAGAATTATGTTTTCTATCGTAGGAACCATGCTCACAGGTGTCACTATCGGATACCTCTTCAGAAATATATCCTTTTTGCAGCACACCGAGAAAAGTATCTCATGCACCATTCTGCTGCTCCTGTTCATTTTGGGCCTTTCTATCGGCTCCAACGAACAGATTATCGGCAATCTTGCAGCTTTCGGCTGGCAGGCGGCTATCCTTGCCGTGTCTGCCACTTGCGGCAGCATCCTGGCCTCGTGGATGGTACTGAAACTCTTTTTCGCGAAAGGAGGTAAAAAATGAAAGGCAGTCTTCTCGTACTCGTCTTCTTCCTTATCGGCTGCCTGCTTGGCATTGCCGATATGCTCCCTTTGGATAAGTTGCAGGGCAATCTCACCCTCTACATCCTCTATGCCCTGATGCTCCAGGTAGGCATCAGCATCGGATGCAGCAAGAACCTCAAGAGCATTGTCTCGCAGCTCCGCCCCAAGTTCCTGCTCATCCCGCTGGCCACCATCCTCGGTACCCTGCTGTTTTCGGCTCTTGCCAGTCTGCTGCTCGCACGGTGGAGCGTGTTCGACTGCATGGCGGTAGGCAGTGGCTTTGCCTACTATTCCCTGTCGTCCATCCTCATCACCCAGTTCAAGGAAGCCTCCCTCGGTCTCCAGCTGGCTACCGAGTTGGGCACCATCGCCCTGCTCTCCAACATCTTCCGTGAGATGATGGCACTTCTGGGCACTCCCCTTCTATGCAAATACTTCGGCAAGCTGGCCCCCATTTCCGCCGCCGGAGTCAACTCGATGGACGTGGTACTCCCCATGATTACCCGCTACTCCGGCAGCGACATGCTCCCCGTAGCCATTCTCCACGGCCTGCTCATCGACATGAGTGTACCTTTCTTCGTATCCTTCTTCTGTCAGTTGTAGTCCACTATTACTTTCAGTTATAAGGGATAAATATTTTTGAATAGGTTTATCAGAAAGAATCCTCTACCTTTGCAGCGGAAAAAAAGAAAAACGATTCACAATTCAAATAAAATTATACCATGTTTAAGAAAGGAAACAGAGGAAACACTCTTCACGGAATTCTGCTCATCGCATTATTCTCTTTCGCAGCATTCTACATCGCTGAAATACCGTTTGTAAAAAGTCTGTCATTCAGTCCGCTTATTGTCGGTATCATTCTGGGTATGCTGTACGCCAACAGTCTTCGCAACCACCTGCCCGAAACCTGGGTACCCGGTATCAAGTTCTGCACCAAACAGATTCTTCGCGCCGGTATCGTACTCTACGGTTTCCGTCTTACCCTTACCGAAGTAGCGGCAGTCGGTCTTCCGGCAGTGGTTATCGATACAATCATCGTAGCCAGCACCATATTCTTCGGTATCTGGATGGGCCGTGCTCTCAAAATGGACAAAGATACTTCACTGATGACTGCCACCGGTAGTGCCATCTGTGGTGCGGCAGCCATACTTGGAGCCGAACCGGTAGTAAAATGCGAAGGTCATAAGACTGCCATCGCCGTATCTACCGTTGTGATTTTCGGAACCATCTCCATGTTCCTTTATCCGGTCATGTACCGTGCCGGACTTCTTGATGGTCTGGGCGACATGGGGGTAGCCATCTACACCGGAAGTACACTCCACGAAGTAGCCCACGTAGCCGGTGCCGGAAATGCCATGGACCCTACCGATGCCCTGGGTATTGCCGGAAATGCCACCATCACCAAGATGATCCGTGTCATGATGCTGGCTCCCGTTCTGGTTATCATGGGTCTTGCACTGGCAAAACGCAAAAGCAACGAACCGGGTGCTGCTTCAGGCAAAAGTAAAATCACCATTCCCTGGTTTGCATTCGGCTTCATCGGAATCATCTGCCTCAATACCCTTCTCCAGTCTCTGCTGGGAGTAGACAGCGTAAAAGATATTCCGCTGAACGGTGCCATCGAATACATCGATACCTTCATGCTCACCATGGCAATGACCGCTCTGGGTACCGATACCAGCATCGACAAGTTCAAACAGGCAGGTGCCAAACCCTTCCTGCTGGCAGGCTTCCTCTACATCTGGTTGTTAGGCGGAGGATATCTGCTCACCAAATACCTGGTACCGGCTCTCATGTAAACCGACAATAAAGTATACGAAACTCCAATAAAAAAGTCTCCCGATTACAGAATCACGATTCCGCAATCAGGAGACTTTTTCCTATTTCTCCCTCTTCCTGTTTTTTCTTCAGATAGTTCCTCAGGAAATGCATGAAATGGGTGGCAGCCGACTCCTCCTGTCCCTGCGGTTTCACAAAGCAGAAATGCCGCTTCACCTGCAATCCCTCTACATCCACTACCTTGAAAATACCCTCTTTCAGTTCCTCTTCAATAGCCTGTATAGAGACAATTCCCATCGCATTGCTGTATTTCAAAAACGACTTGATGCTCTCCGTGCTCCCCAGGTGCAGCCGCACATTCATGGCAGACAGTTTCAGGTTATGCTCCGCCAGTGCCATCTCAATGGCATCCAGCGTACCCGAGCCTCTTTCTCTCAGCACCAGCGGCACCCGGCAGAACTCCTCCATCGAAAGTTCATCATGCACCGCCAGCGACGACTCCACGGAAACCACAGGCACCAGTTCGTCGCAAAGAAAAGGTTCATACTTCAGGTCGGGCAGACGAAACACTCCTTCCACCATCCCTAAGTCGATGGTATGCTCCTGCAAAGCCCGCTCAATGTTCCTCGAGTTACTGTCCATCAGCGTCAGATCCATTTTCGGGAACTTCTCCGTAAACCGTGCCAGCACCGGCGGCAGCACATACTGGGCAATGGTCGTACTGGCTCCCAGACGCAACTGTCCCGCATATTCCTGCTGCAACAGATGCATGTCATACTCCAGTTTCCTGTACTCAGCCAGAATCCGCTCGCAATGCTCCAGCAGCAACTCTCCCGCTCCGGTCAGCGAAATCTTGTTCCCCTGCCGGTCGAACAGACGTACTCCATACAGGCTTTCCAGTTCACGGATATGCTTGGTAATAGCCGGCTGGCTCACAAACAGCTCCTGCGAAGCCTTCGTAAAACTCAGATTCTTGGCTACACTATAAAATACTTTTAATCGAAAATCAGACATAGGGGGATAAGTTTTTTATTTTTTTCAGTTGACAAGGGGACAAGTTGACAAGGGAACAAGGGGACAAGGGGACAAGGGAACAAGGGAACAAGAAAAAGCCTCGTCAACTCGTCACCTGATACCTCGTCAACTGTCAATTGTCAACTGTCAATTATCAATTATCAATTGTCAACTGCCAATCGCCAATTCCTCCCCTCTAATCCCCAGCGCCTGAAGCACAGCGAAGCCCAGCATTTCGAATCGGCAGGCACAGTCCTTCTGGAGCGGATTCATACCCAGCACGGTAATCTCCTTGCCCTTCATATCAGCCACCTTTTTATATACCTTCTCCACATAACCCTCTTCATCCGGTACCACAATCAGGCGGACAGCCTCTTTCGATTCATTCAGCAGCTGCAGCGATTCCAGGAACAATTCCTCATGAGTAGCCATTTCCGAAGGCTGATAGGCATAAAGCGCAACCTCACCCAACTCTCCCTTGAAGGCCACATTATTCAGCTCCTTGTCCAGGTCCGAAGGTGTACATCCGTCCATCTCTCCCATCCCCGATTCATAAATAAAAATCGACTGAATCTCATTATCTCCGGTCTGTACCCCCGCATCCAGCGCCATGCACTCCAGCAAGACAGCCAGATCGGCACGCGGCAACTCACGGCCTACTATCGGCGAAAAATGCCGGCGCATATCGTTCACTACTCTGTTCAAATAGCAAGCGTCAATCAACATGACGGTAGGAGCAAATTTTATCTTCTTTTCCATACGTTTTTAATATCAAAATCATTTGAGGGGATAAAGATAATACTTTGCAAGCTGCTACATCAAATTTTACAATAAAAAAGCGCACCTCTGTCTAAGAGGTGCGCTCTCACAGCCGAACACACGGGTATATTTTCGCTACAAATATACGTTTTTTCCTTAATACCAAGCATAAAAATTAATATTTTATGCGAATCAGCAGTTGAAAACATCTTCTGATTCTTGATTTAAAAGTTTGTAATTCAGTTAATTATCTCATCATTTCATTTTATAATCTCCTTGAAAATCAGTAAATTAGAAGAATAAAACCACTCATTTTTCTAATTATGATTCCCAAGGAGAAA
>OOCF01000524.1_pt1 | contig 18543 bp, 9 predicted proteins | sample 1671001 | NCBI WGS metagenome assembly OOCF01 (sample SAMN06348112, study PRJEB24527) | human gut metagenome | biome: human gut; feature: ankylosing spondylitis patient; material: feces | host: Homo sapiens | place: China | collected 2015-10
AACAAATGTAATATTTATCTATTATGCCTAGAAGAACTAAATCAATTAGCTTACTGTTAGTAGCAGCTGCATTAAGCTTGACAGGTAACATCTATGCAGAGATAACACCAATGAAACCAAGTATGGATGTTATACAGCAGGATGGAAAAGTCACAGGTACAGTTGTTGATTCTTTCGGTCCAGTTACTGGAGCATCTGTAATTGTGAAAGGAACTACCAATGGAAATATTACCGATTTGGATGGTAATTTTACATTGGAAGGCTTGAAGAATGGCGATGTCATTCAAATCTCTTACATTGGTTATGCCACACAAGAAGTTACTTACACTGGACAACCAAGTATCAATGTTACATTAGCTGAAGATTCAGAACAGCTGGAAGAAGTCGTTGTAACTGCTTTAGGTATCAAGAAAGATGCCAAAAAGTTGGGTTATGCGGTTAGTACAGTGGGTTCGGAAGAGTTGACCAAAACAGGTAGTACATCTATCGCTACCGGACTATATGGTAAAGCCGCTGGTGTACGTATTCAGTCTGCACCGGGTAGCGGAACCGGTTCTATATCTATTTCTGTACGTGGTTTGTCATCTATCACAGGTAATACACAGCCGTTGATCATCATGGATGGTGTGCCCATCCGAAATGGAAATGCCAATAACAATGGATATTGGAACAACCAACGTATCGAATCAAACGGTATGGTGGATATCAACCCGGAAGACATTGAAAACATCTCTATCCTGAAAGGTGCGGCAGCTTCTGCCTTGTATGGTTCAGAAGCAGCCAACGGTGTTGTGATGATCACAACTAAAAAAGGAAAAGCCGGTGCTGGTACTCAGATCGACTTCAGTGCGAATGTCAGCTTCGATAAGGTAGCTTATATGCCGGAAATCCAGAAAGAATACGGGCCGGGTTACGATAACTACGTATTAGGAAATGATTCTAAAGAGGCTTTGACTGGTTTCCGCAACCTTCGTGTGGATAGAAACGGTAATTTCATCACTACAACAAATAGAGAAACCTATTATTCTTGGGGTGCTAAGTATGATCCAAGTAAGACTGTTACTTATTTTGATGGAACACAGCGCGCATATGAACCTATTGATCACAACCAATGGGCTGATATTTTCCGCACAGGTGTGAACCAAACATATAACTTGTCATTGACTAACAGTACCGAGAAGAACAATGTCCGTCTTTCTTACACCTATAATGATGTAAAGGCTATGCAGTATAATTCGGACAACCGTAAACATAACTTCAGTTTGAATGGTACGTTCAATGTAACAGAAACCATCAAGTTGAATTATACGGCAAATTACATGAACCAGTATATTAAGAACCGTCCGTATCGTATCAGCCGTTTGACTAACAACTATAGCGGTATGTTTGGTGGTTTTACGGATGTGGCTTATATCCGCGACCATACGATGACAAGTTTGGGATATATGAACAGTATAGCTGCGGTGAATGGTGGTACTACTGAAACATTGACACCAGATGAACAGTTCCTTTATACTCCGATGGGTTCTACTTCATTGATGTCTGAATATTTCTGGAATATCTTCGGAAAAGTACAGGAAGAAGATCATCAGCGTTTTATCGGATCTGTTAATCCGACTTGGAATATCATTCCGGGCTTGACATTGAGCGGACGTTTGGCAACAGACTTGACCGTAGATAAGGTTGAAAATAAAAACAGTGCTGAAAATTCACATATTTTCTCTACAAACGGTCAGTATAGCGACTCTTATAGCTTGAGAAACTACCGTTATGGTATTGTGTATGGAGACGTGATGTTGATGTTCGACAAGACCTTCAATGACCTTCATAATGTGACTGCCAACTTGGGTTGGAATGCCCGTCAGGAATCTTTGTATGAATCAAGTGTAGGGACACAACAGGGATTGACACAGGAAAATTGGTTCCATTTGAATGCTTCAGTAGGAACAAAGAGTGCTAACATGGTTAAACAAAACCTGTTGCGTACCGGTGCATTCTTGACAGCCAGCTATGGTTATGACAGCTGGGGATATTTGGAAGGATCAATCCGTCAGGAAAAGACTTCTACATTGAGTAATGGTAATAACTCTTTCTGGTATCCTTCAGGAAGTGTGAGCATCTTGTACACTGAATTGTTGAAAGACAATAATCCGACTTGGTGGGATTACGGTAAGGTACGTTTCTCATATGGTGTTGTAGGTAATGCTCCTGAAATCTATAGAGCCAATTTGGCATATAGCCAGGGTTCTTTGCTCCGTAACAATACTTTTACCTATCAGTATTTGGCAACTTCCATCGGAAATGAAAATATTAAGCCGGAAACCAAATATGAATTTGAATTGGGTATCGAAAACAAATTCTTCAATAACCGATTGGGCATGGAGTTCAACTTCTACTCCAACACTATCAAAGACCAGATTTTGGATGTGACATCTGCTGCTTCTATGGGTGCGAAAAGCATGTTGATGAATGTCGGTGAGTTGGCCAACAAAGGTATTGAGTTGAATGTATATGGTACGCCTATCCAGAATAAAGACTGGCAGTGGGACTTGCGCGCCAACGTAGCCTGGAACAAGAACACGGTTAAGAAATTGGCCGATGGATTGGATGTATTGACACATGGAGATCCTGTGGATAACGGTGCGGCTTCTTTGGAGTCACATGTGGGTGAATCTATGGGTGACTGGTATGCTTATACTTGGAAGACAGACGATAAGGGCAACTATATTGTAGGCGAAAACGGTTTGTATATCACAGACACATCTGAACGCAAGAAAGTAGGTAACGCCATGCCTAAAGTTACAGGTGGTTTCGGAACAAGCCTGAGCTACAAGAACTGGACCTTGGATGCAGCCTTCGACTTCCGCTTTGGTGGTGATGTATTGAATACTCCGTGGCAGTACTATATGTCTGTAGGTAACATCGAAGATGCTGTTGGTGTACGTGATGCTTCAACAGGTGGTGTTTATTACTATAGCGATACAGAAGACATCTCGAACAAGGGTTCTATCCATGTGGTAAGTCCTGACCAGATCAGCAACTACAAGCGTGGCGAAACCATGATCAACGGCCACTACGTTTGGGACAATGGTGTGATCCTTCCGGGTGTGAAAGAAGACGGTACGCCGAATGATATTGTTGTTACGCAGTTTGAAGCGAACGATAATCACTACGGATGGGGAACAAGTGCTACTCAAAGTTATGCGGATGCGGTACAGAAGAACAGCTACATCAAGTGTCGTGAGATCAGCTTGGCATATACCTTGCCGAAACAGTTGACACAGAAGTTCGCTTGTACACGTTTGCAGCTTTCTGCTTTCGTGCGTAACCCGTTCTATATTTATCGTACATTGAAGTTGTTCGATTCAGAAACCTCTGATGGTACAAACTGGATTTACCAAGCTCAGGTAGGTGGTTCTACAGCCAGTGCCCGTACTTTCGGTTTCTCTTTGCGTGCTAGTTTCTAACATCAATTCCTAACACATTTAAATAGAAAACAAAATGAAAAAGATATTTTCAATACTATTGGCTGGGGCTACTTTCATGTCGGTTGTATCATGCTCTGATTCAGATTACGACGATAAATATGCCGACCCCTCCAAAACATCAACAGTGGGTGTTCCGCAGGTATTTACCGGAATTATGAATGCCGGTAACTCTTGGATGAACATGAAGTATTACCGTTATTATACCCAATCAACTACGGAAGGTTTTTTTTCAGGCGTGATTGGAGACGTGAACAGCCGCGGACGTTATCGTGGTGCCAGCGAGGGCTACTACAACAGCCGTTGGGTGGATTTCTACAACATGGTTACCCAGTATCGCCTGTTGGAACATACTTATAATAATCTGCCGGAAGATGAAAAGGCAACTAACGAGATTTTCTATCATTTGAGCCAGGTAGTGGTTTATGCCCAGTTGCATGAAGCCCTCTCGTTGTGGGGGGATGTTCCTTTTATTGGTGCCGGAACGTTAGGCTTGACAAGTGATTATGAAGGAGCTAAAGCTGCTTGTGTATATGATGACGATGTAGTCTTGTATAAGAAGATGTTGGCTGACTTGAAGGCCGTAGGTGATTATTTGGCCGGTAGCGTGAATGGCAACGGGTTGACTTCTTTGGCCCGCCAGGACATCACGGTAGCAGCCGGTGATCAGATGATGTGGCGCAAGTACACCAATTCACTTCGTTTGCGTATTGCCTTGCATTTGGCAACAAGCGGTGATTGTACGACAGAGGCCCGCGAAGCGATCGCTGAGATTTTGAATAATCCGGGTCAATATCCTTTGATTGACAGCAATTCGGAAAACATGGGTATCACACCGGACACTCAGACTGATACGTTTAACTTCGGAAAGGACATGGCGCAAGCCTTGCGTACCGGTGGTATGGCTGCCGGTTCGGCTACGATGTTGCGTGTGATGAACGTGCCTGCCAACGGTATTCCTGATGCCAATACTGACCCGCGTATCCAGGTGATGTATGACCCGAATCCGGATGGTGAATACATTGCTGCGGACATCAGACTGTCTAACACGGAAATCTCGAACATTGAAGATGAAAAGAGACAGGAATATATCCAGAAAGGTATAACTATCTGCAACTATTATGTTGAGATCGATACACTGGCTATTTCCGGCTATCAGTCATACATGGGTAATGAAAACCTCTTCAGTCTTTGGATTAGTGCCGCTGAGGTTAGCCTGAGCAAGGCCGAAGCCTATTTGATGGGCTACGGTGTGGCAGCAGACCAGAATGCTGCCCGCGAAAACTTCATCACGGGTGTAAAACAGTCGGTTGAATATTACTGGAACATGAAAGAGACCAGTACCCTGTATGAAAAAGTTGGTGCTGGCAATGATAGCTACTACGGCTACCGTCCATTGGTAAAACCGACAGATGCCGAAATCCAGGCTTATGCTGAAAACATTTGGAAGCCTACCCAGCAGGCCGTATGCGAGCAGCTGTGGTTGAACTTTAGCTTCTTGAATGAGCTGGAGGCTTGGAACGTGACACGTCGTACAGGTTATCCGTTGGTGGAATTTGTTGCCGACAACCAGGTATCAAGTTATCCGACACCTCCGCATCGTCTGCCTTATGTAAGTGATGAGTTGACTTACAACAGCCAGAACTGTCAGGAAGCTATCTCGAAGAACTACGAAGAGTCAACAGGTTATTATACCCCGCTCTTCTGGGCTAAGAGAGAATATTATAAGATGATTAATTAATTATCATAGCTTTCATGAACATTAAGAGGGAGGTCTTTCCTCCCTCTTATGATATAAACTCCCTTGAAATACTTGCAAAATGAAATTTAGACCCTGAATCGGACCTTGCAAGTGGTGCAACCCCCGATTTAGACCCTGAATCAGACCCTGCAAGTGGTGCAAGCTCTGATTTAGACCCTGAATCGGACTCTGCAAGTGGTGCAACCCCCGATTTAGACCCTGAATCGGACTTTGCAAGTGGTGCAACCCCCGATTTAGACCCTGAATCGGACTTTGCAAGTAGTACAACCCCTAATTTAGACTCTGAATCAGATCCTATCAGTGGTGAGATCTTGGGTCTATTATTCGATTTTGTTGGTTGTCAACAAAACGAGGATATAAAAATAGTTAGAATGAAATAAATTAGTTATTGTGTATGAAAACCATTGTTAAAATCCAATCTATGGGTTTGGATAAACTCAATAATGCCGAGTATTCCAACTTTATGTCACGGTTTTCGAGCTTGGTAAATAAGGCGGGAACGAAGGAGGAAGTGCCAGAAACTTCGGCCTTGGGCTTCGAGGTAGCTGATTTCTTGGTATTTGAAGAAGACCGTTCCACTTTGACCGACATTGTTTCGAGAAGCCGTATCAGTTTGCAAACGGAAGACATGGGGTCTTACGACAAGGAGCGTGATAATTGGGTGGTATTTTTATTTTCTGTATTGCGTACGGAAAAAGAATCTCCTATTGCTACACGTCGACAGGCCGCTAATACACTTTATAAAGTGTTGTATCCTTATGCGCAGTGCTACCGACTGCCGAATCAGCAGGAAACAGCGCAGATCGACGGGCTGCTGATGGACATCAAGAAAGAAGAAAACGCTTCGTTGGTAAAATTATTGGGCTTGGATGAAGTTGTAACTGGACTGGAAGAGACAAACGGTATGTATGCTGAACTGACCCAACAACGTACCCATGACCAGGCTGCTTCGCAGTTGGAAGAAAGTAAAGTGGTACGTAACCGGATGGGGGAATATTATGATTACATGGTGAATGTGACATTTGCCAATAGCATTTGCTATCCGAGCGAAATCATTGATACATTCATAATGGATCTGAATGCATTGATTGATGAAACCCGTGCGCTCTATAACCAACGTATCGCCCAGGCAAAAGCCAACAAGAAAGAATAAAATTTGGAAGTTGCCGAGTAATAAATATCTATTATTAATATAATGTAGGCACGGATGATATGGACTTTATATGTAGATTCCAGTCATCCGTGCCTGATTTATTTTCAATTATTTATTCTCCCCGATTTCCCGATCATATCGCGGATACGATCGTTGAGGGCAGTACATTGCATCAAATCTTCGATCGTGATGTGCATCCGGTATCGCCAATAGTGACGTGGATTGGCGGGAACGTTGATCCGTTCGGCATCTGCATCAGGATAACGTACTTCTTCGTTGATTGAAAGCCAATCTTGTAGAGAGAGGATGCAGAGCATCGAGTTGCCCAGTAGATGTTTCAAGACAATGGAATCGCATAACCAGCCCGGTGCTTCGGTTGGATAATCACCCCAACCACTTAGTACGTCATAGAAATAACGGCGCGTCAGGTTTGCATCTTCGTGCCACCATCCTCGGAGGGTTGACATATCATGAGTCGAGATGGTACATACCGAACGGTACGGATAATGTGCCGGATCGGCAAACGTCTCGGCTGGATTCTTCGGCATCCGCTGGATTTCAAGACTGAGAATACGGAGTTCGTCCATCACGCCTTTCACACAATCCGGGATCATACCCAAATCTTCACCACATACAAGCATCCGGGTCGAATCGGTCAGTTCCGGCAGTTTCTTCATGGCTTCGTGATACCAGAAGTCGTTGTGGCGATGGTAGAAATAATGCGTGTAAAGCTGGTCGAAGGCTGCTTTTTCTGAAGGAGTCAGGCTTTCATATACCGATTCATTCTGAACGGCAATACGCGGATGATAGAGGTTCGGATCTTTTCGGTCAACTACGAACAACACGTTATTGATCAATTCGAACAGGCCATTACGCAACAAATTGCTCTGTGGGTCGTTCTTCCCCAGAAAATGTTGTTCCACCTGATGTTGTGTATTGTATTCCGGTCGCAAAGCATACTCATGCGGGGTGATTTGGAACAAATATTCCTGTTTAACCTGTTCTTTCAGTTCGCCGAACTTCGCCTCCAGGATGCTTTCGGTAATATAGGGTTTGGTGAACGCTTCTTTGCGGAAGAACAGACCAAAACGGTTGATTTCTTCGGCCGACATAGGTAGGGCAGGGACAAACTGGCCCAGCAAACCTTGCACGGAATGTGAAGGTATTTCCCAAATACGGAAGAAGCCTAAGATGTGATCAATACGATAGGCATCGAAGTATTCTGCCATCTTATGGAAACGTTTTTTCCACCATTTATAACCATCCTGTTGCATGGTATCCCAATTGTAGGTAGGGAAACCCCAGTTTTGACCAGTCTCCGAGAAAGGATCGGGTGGAGCCCCCGCTTGTCCATTGAGATTGAAGTAATGCGGCTCGGTCCATGCTTCTACGCTGTTCGGACTGATACCGATAGGGATATCACCTTTCAAAAGAACCCCTTTGCTACGGGCATATTCACTGGCAGCACGTAGTTGGATATGCAATACGTATTGTAAGAAGTAATTGAAGCGAGCTACGGGACGGCATGCTGTATCTTCCTCTGCCATTCGTGAAATGACTTCTTCGTGGTAAACCTGATGTTCCGGCCAGTTACGGAATACCGGTGTTCCATATTTGTCTCTCAAATAACAGAAAACAGAGTAAGGAACCAGCCAGTGTTTGTTCTCTTTAAAGAACTGGCGGAAACCAGTCGATTCCAGTAATGTTTCTCCCATCTGTTGAAATAGGAGATGCAGATACTTCAGTTTGTATTGATTTACAGCTTCGTAATCTACTTGTGGCAGAGCATTCAATTTCAACCGTTGTTGTTCAAAACTTTCCCGTTGTCCGGCATCTTCTAATGCTTCCAATTGATTCAGATCGATATACATCGGATGGAAGGCATAGATCGAAATACTGTTATATGGATATGAATCAGTCCAAGTATGGGTGATAGTGGTATCATTAATCGGCAGAATCTGTACTACTTTCTGTCCGGTCAGGACTGCCCAGTCAATCATCTTCTTTAAGTCTCCAAAATCACCGACACCGAAACTCTGTTCCGAGCGGAGCGAGAAGACAGGTACAGCCGCACCGGCTGCTTTCCATGCTGGTAAATCGAAATGTACTTCATCATCAGAAATCACTAATAAATCTCCTTCTTGTAACGGCAAGGAAGAAATCTGTCGATTGTTCCCACAGATCCATTCGCCTTCGCAGTTATTTTCTGTATCCCATGCCAAATATTTATATTCAAATGGATACCGGATATCGGTTGCGTCGAGCAAGATACACCATTCATTGGGGCCGCAAGGCTGCATCATTTTAGGAGCCTTCATATCCCATTCTCCCAAGATACGTTGGTTACCACTGATGGCCAGTTTCCAATTCTTATGGCGGAAACGTGGACAACGCACTTTCAACAAGATAGATTTTGCATGACTGACTTCTGTTCCGGAGGGATAATAAGGTGCTTCTTCACCGGAAAAGGCCGAACTATAGAAATAAGAATCTTCCGGACGATCACGCCAAGCATCGTTTAGAATTAGTCGGGCATAAGCCGGATTTATAGTCAATCGCCGTTTTACACCATTCCATTCTTTACGGATACATACATCGTCTTGGAAAATGGCATACTGATAACTCAATTCAGCCGGACTGGTAGTTGTATCCAGTTCAAGACAGCCCCGCCAGATTTCTCCGTTGCGGGTATGAAGCGGGTGTACCATACCGTCAGATAACAGAACCCGGACGTCTTCTCCCCAATGTGTATGATAAGGAATCTGAAAAGATATTTTCATGTTAGTTGGATTTAGATGTTTCTGAATGTTGTTTGATAAAAACTACGCAAGCTGCTCCGATCAGTAAAAAGATTCCGGCTAATACCAGCATGTTGGTTTCGGGTGGTAATGAACCGGCTTCGGTTTGTATACGCAATAAAGAACCGCCGGTAGCTGCGGCTACAATCTGTGGAACACATATTGTGCAGTTGAATAATCCCAGATAGATTCCCATGTGTCCGCCTTTCAGTGCATTGGTCAGCAGAGTAAAAGGCAAAGCCAACATAGCAGCCCATGCACAACCTACCAGTAAGAAGGAAACGAACAATCCATACGGATCATGGATGAAGTAGATGGAGATAAATCCGATACCACCCAGTAACAGGCTTATCATGTAGGCTACTTTTACATTTCGGATGTTAGGAATGACTATTGACCACAGGACTGAACCGATAGCCTGTATGGCAAACAGAATCCCAACCCAATCGGCTGCATTCTGATATTCTACAGACTGTGTATTCAATACTACAGAGGTGATTCCACCGACGACTTTCTCGATTACAGGGGTATCAAAGGCCTGGGTAGCTACGGCTCCACTGGTATAGGTCCACATAAACATAAATGCAGCCCAACAAAAGAACTGAACGAGTCCGACTGTCCAGAATACCGAAGGGGCATGCTTCAATAATGTGAAGACATTACTTTTCTCCTGCGGGTTTTCCGGAGCAATCTGATGATATTCGGCGTATTCTTTGGGTGGATATTCTTTTACCGTAAAAGCGGTATAAAAGACACATAAGACCAAAATAAAGGCTCCGATATAGAATGAATAAATCACAGAATCGGGTATGACACCTTTCGGTGCAATATTGTTTATACCAATCCATGTGAAAATAAACGGAAAGAGATAACCTACCAGGCTACCGGCATTACAGAGAAAGCTTTGAATGGAGTAGGCGAGGCTTTTCTGTTTCTCATTCACCATATCGCCTACCATCATCTTGAACGGTTGCATGGCGATATTGATAGAGGTATCGAGCAGCATCAGGGCAAACAAACCGAAGATCATAGCCTGAGCTACGGTAAATCCGAAGCTTCCGGCATTGGGCAAGAGGCACATGACGATCAAAGCCAGTGTTGCTCCAAGAAATAAATAAGGAATACGACGTCCCCAGCGTGTCCATGTCTTGTCGCTGGCAGCACCGATGATCGGTTGTACAATCATACCGGCCAGAGGCGGTAACAACCAGAAATAACTTAACTCATGCGGATCGGCTCCTAAGGTGGAAAAGATCCGACTGATATTGGCGCTTTGCAAGGCATACGCAATTTGTACGCCAAAGAATCCGAAACTGATGTTCCATAATTTCCCAAAACTATGGTCGGGTATTGTTTTCATGTATGTAGTTTGTGTTTTAGATGATTATTGATTCTTGATTAAGATAACAGCCGATTGCGCTTCGACTTCCAGATTCGGACCTGCATGAGTACCTAATCCGTTTCGATCAGCTTTACCATCCTTTACGACTATCTGATAGGTATCGTCCGGGATTTGTATTTTCCGGTTTGTCTTATTGCTGTTCAATACAACGATGATCCGTTGTGCAGGATCGATTCCTTGTATATCCTTTAATTGAAAGGCAACCAGATTATCTCCTTCTGCTGGCAGAAATTCCAAATGTTCACGTACTTTCTCGGCTGTGCCTAAATAGAAAGCGGGATGTGCCCTACGGATAGCAATCAGTTCCTTGTAGTATTGAAACAGATCGTGGTATTTTGTTTTATTCGTCCAAGGAATTGCATTGATGGCATCCGGACTTTTGTAACTGTTGCCTACTCCTTGCTTGGTACGGAACAATTCTTCTCCACAAAAGATAAAAGGAACGCCTTGTGAGGTCAAAACAGCTGTTTGAGCCAGTTTATCCAATTTAAGTACTGTCTCTTCCGAAGTATCATTGCCTAATGTATTTACTAATCGGTCACGCAGGCAATGATCGTCGTGGCAACTTACATAACTGATATGTTGGGTAGGTTCGGCTGCCCAGAAGTCGTTTGCCTTCACTTGCTTATGTAAGACACCTCCGGCAATACCAAATTTTACATCTTCTTCATGTCCTGGTAAACCTACTAAAAAGGCTCCTTTATGGTGATCAGAGAACGAACCACGCAAACCATCGCGCAAGTTGTCGCTGAAGGCTGCAATTCCCGGCATTCGGAAGGTATATTTCTTGTAGGCCAGTTTATTGTCATCATATCCCAATTTACCAACAGCCCAACCTTCACCGTATGTCAGGATGGTTGGGTCAATGGCATTAAGGGCTTCCCGAATGGCATTCATGGTTTCTATATCGTGGATTGCCATCAAATCGAAGCGGAATCCGTCAATATGATATTCTTTAGCCCAGTAACAAACTGATTCAACCATGTATTTGTGCATCATCCGGTGGTTGCTGGCTGTTTCATTTCCACAAGCCGATCCGTTACAGAACTCCCCATTCTCGTACATACGGAAGAAATAACCGGGGACTGTCCGTTCAAACGGACTATCGGTTGCTGAGAAGGTATGATTGTAAACGACATCCAGTACAACTCGAATACCGGCTTTATGTAAGGCTTGTACCATTTCCTTAAATTCCTTGATTCGGGTAACCGGATTGTAAGGATCCGTAGCGTACGAACCATCGGGCACATTGTAGTTCTTCGGATCATATCCCCAGTTATAAGCATTTTGGTCTAATTTTGTTTCATCGACAGAGGCAAAATCAAATGAAGGCAAAATATGTACGTGGGTAATACCTAATTCCTTTAAGTGATCAATACCTGTCTTTTGTCCGTCGGAAGTTGTGGTTCCAGTTTCTGTCAAGGCGATAAACTTTCCTTTATGTTGGATACCGGATGAAGCATGGATAGAAAAATCACGATGATGCATTTCGTATAAGACAATATCTGCCGGATTTTTCATTGCCGGCCGGATGTCATCGTTCCAACCTTCAGGATTAGTTTCCTGGAAATCAATAATGGCTGCCCTATCTCCGTTTACGCCTACGGCACGAGCAAAGATTCCAGGAGTTTCTTTTTGCCAGACATCATCGATGTTTACTCGGAATGTATAGAATTTCCCTTTCAGATCGCCTTGTATAGTTTGATACCAGCTTCCCTGTAGATCAGGATCGAGAGGAACAATTTGTTCTGGTTCCGGACTGTCGTATGAAGTATAAATCCGGATTTCTGCCTCGATGGCAGAAGGAGCCCATAAAGAGAATTGAGTCGCTGCCGGCGAATAGCTCATTTCACAGATAGGTTGATTCGGAATGATATAATCTGGTTCTGCTACAATTTGCATTCCTTCGGCTGGTGGAAGAGCATACGCAAATTCTGTCATACATATACTCATGCAAATAAATGTAGATAGCTGATTGATTTTCATGATCCTTGGTTTATTGATTAGCAACTTGTTTTATAAAGCAAAACTAATGAATTTCAGAAAAAGAAAAAAATTAAGGTTGGTTTTTTCGTAGGTATTAAATGAATCAGACACGGACGATACAGATGAATATGATTATTTATGTAAATATCTGTATTATCCGTGCCTGAAAAACACGTTATTTACGTTCGTTCGTCGAAAATTAATTACTGAAGGTTGCGTAGCCTGGATTCTGAGTTAAATTAGGATTTAACTGCCATGCATCCTGAGAAATAGGCATTAACTTCAAGTGATCACCTGTTAAACGTGCGCAATTAGATTCTGGCCACATACCTTTGTCGTAACAGCCAAAGCGGATATCATCTTGGCGAGAATGGCATTCCCATGCCAGTTCTAAACGACGTTCCAGCTGGACTTCGGTAAGTGAAACGGTTGAATAATCGTGATCAGAATTACCGTATGCACGTTCACGGATAGTGTTAACTAATGACGTAGCTTCGCTGGCACTACCACCACCTCGTAACAAAGCCTCTGCTTTCATTAAATATATGTCTGCCAAACGGAAGATATGGAAATCGTTCTCCATTGCGGAAGTTAAATCGGTAGCAAATTCCCATTTGTAGCAGCGAGCACCGTCATGCTGATTAACAGCACCCCAGTTAGAACCAGCATATTCTGTACCCGGAATAATTGTAACATCAATGGTATGATCTAATTCGTATCCGTGGTCTGTTATAACAGGTTCTCCGGTTGACTGATCAATCATCATTCCAATTAAGAAACTGCCATCGCGACGAGGATCATCTTCTGGGAATAATTTTACATAATCCGGCTGGGCACAAATACCATTCCATGTATTTGCAGCTGCTATTCCTAATGCTAAGTAATCTTTGTAGTGTAATGTATTGTTATGTAATTCCCATTTAGTATTACCATCGCTACCTGTATCATTGCTACTAAATGTTGCAGCTAAGATAGCTTCTTTAGAGTTTTGATTGTTTACATTGAAATTATCTTTCCAGTTAGTTTCCAAACTATAACCCAAAGACATTACTTTATCACAATATTCAACTACTTTTTGATAGTTGTTATCAGATGTTGTCACACCCCATGCTTCAGCGTTCAGATACATTTTAGCTAATAAAGTATAGGCAGCTCCTTGTGTGAATGAACCATAGTTAGCAACAGATACTGATGGACAAACATCTTTGATTTCATTTAATTCTGTTACTAACCAATCAAATACAGTCTGACGGGAAGAATTGTTAGGATATACTTTGTCCGTTGCACTATATTCAACTAGCAAAGGTATATTTCCCCAATAATCCATCATGACATAGATCCAAAATGCACGTACACCACGTACATCTGCTATTTTCTTTTCTTTATCAATGTCACTTAGGATAGTAGTGTTTTGGAGTAGGTCGATTGCTGCGTTACAAGTAGCAATCGATTCAGTAGCAGCATCCCATGAGTCACGGATACGAAGAGTCATACCCGTCCATGAATGCATATACATTTCTGCATATTGACCACCGTCATACCAGTCACCTCCTAAGCGAGTAGGAACAACAGCCATAGAACCAGCACATTCAGAGGTATGCATGAAGGTTGTAGCAAAACGTTTCATTGTATTATGAGCGTTACCCACCAATGCATTGATTTCAACTTCTGTCTGGCCGAATGTTTCTGCAGGAAGTTTGTCATACACCGTTTCATCCAAATTAAAACATGATGTTAAACCTCCCAACATACATATTCCTGTTAAAAAAGATAATATAGTTTTTCGTTTCATAAATAAATCTCCTTATTAGAATGTTAAGTTAACACCAAATGTAAATGATCTTGCTTTTGGCATATAGTTACGTGGTTCAATACCTGGATCCAAACCTGCATTCTTATCGCTGGCTTCACCGCGGAAGTTTTCTACTTCGGGGTCAAGACCTTTATAACCTGTAATTACGAACAAGTTTTGTCCTGCCACATAAATACGAGCTTTTTCTAACCAGTCAATTTTCTTTGTATTGAATGTGTAACCTATTGACATATTGTCTAAACGAAGGTATGAAGCATTTTCGATGTAGTATGAGCATATACGAGAGTTCTCTCGTAATACTAACAAATCATCATTGTCCATCGCATTGTTACCATCAATATACGTGTTGTTACCATAGGCAGCCAATGGATTATTCAATACTTTGTTGCCGATAGTTCCACGGAAGAAGATGCTCGCATCCCAGTTTTTCCATGTGAAGGTGTTGTTCCATCCATAAGTCAAATCTGGCTGGGCATCACCGCAGTAAGTACGGTCATCATCTGTAATTTGACCATCGCCATTGATATCTTCGATGATATATTTACCATTTTCATCTAATCCATTACATTTTAGCATGTAGAATTGGCCAACAGGATGACCTACTTCAAGAACGTGAGAAGTTACACCTGAACCACCACGAATCCATGGATCACCAACATATACTTTACCTGTTGAATATAAGTCGTTAGACAATTTTGTAATTTCATTCTTGTTGTGTGCCAAGTTGATAGAGGTGTTCCATGTGAAGTTCTTATTACGGATAACATCCAAATTCAATAAAACTTCAATACCGGTATTCTTCATATCACCTACATTGGCAGCTATGGTGTTATATACATAAGTCGGAGTAGAAACTTCGTAGTTATACAACATATCTGAAGTCCGTTTGTCATACCATTCGATAGAACCGTTCAAACGGCTGTTGAATAATGTAAAGTCTAAACCGATATTCAACATCGCTGTTTGTTCCCATTTCAAATCGGCATTGGCGTTTTGTGACATCCGATAAGCAATAGGCCATGCACCATTATTATAATAGGTTCCAGCTGCTGAATACAGATCTAATGATTTATAGGGTTGTAAACCATCTTGGTTACCTGTTACACCATAACCGGCACGTAGTTTTAAATCGTTTACCCATTTAACATCTTCCATAAAGGATTCCTGGCTGATACCCCAAGCTGCTGATACAGATGGGAAAGTACCCCATTTATGATTAGCACCGAACTTAGAAGAACCATCTCGACGTACCGTAGCGGTGATCATATATTTTTCCAAATAGCTATAATGGGCACGAGCAAACAAAGAAATCAATTTATATTCATTTCGACTGGAAGTAATGTTACCGATTTGCAGTAAGTTTCCACTTTCTAAGTTGTCTGCTCCCATACCAACTACTGCAAAGTTTGTAACTTGTGATCTTTGGTCAGCATATTTGTTGCTTTCCCAAGAATAACCGATGATGGCATCTAATTTATGCTGTTCGTCGCTTCCGAATGCTTTGTTATAATTACCGGTCCATTCTAACAAATCACGATCCCAAGTTCTTGCTTGGCGAACACCCACACCTGTGCTACCTTGTCCTCTTGAGTTACGAGGATCTTGCCATTCGCTGTAATCTGAGTTGTAACGGCTCTTATATAATTGAACTTTGGTTGTCAATCCATCCATGATGGTGAATTGTACGTCACCTGCACCATAGAAGTAGTTATTCGATCTTTTCTTGTAGTTCTGATCCTGATTCTGTACCGGGTTACCTTGATCGTAATTATGGTTCGCATCTGTAAAATAAGAACCATCTTCATTATAAACCGGATATACCGGTAACATATTGTAGGCTAAAATAAAATCATCGGCAAATGGCATCTGCATATCAGTCAAAGTTGCAGATCCTGTTAAACCAAGACGTAATCGGTCGTTAAGTGCACGTTGTTGGAATTGGAAACGGAAACTATGGCGTTTCATCCAGTTATCGCGGGCAACACCGTTACGATCCATATAGGTATAAGATGCGCGATAATTACTTTTTGATGAACCTCCTGATAAAGATAATGAATGTTGTTGAGAAATACCTGTACGGGTCATTTCATCAAACCAATCAGTATCATTATTGTATTTGTCGTAAACAGAAATATTTTTTCCTAAAGCTTCATTCGCTGCTCGCCATTCAGCTGCATTTAGCATGTCCGGTTTGTTAGCAACCGTTGAAGCCGTTACATAACCATCGTAATTAACTTGGGTCTTAGATCCTGATCCTCGTTTGGTTGTGATCAAGATAACACCACCAGCAGCACGAGATCCATAAATAGCAGCTGAAGAAGCATCTTTCAATACAGAAATAGACTCGATATCTGTTGGGGATACAGTTGACATATCACCACCGGGAACACCGTCGATTACGATCATCGGACCTTGGTCATTCTGCAAAGTAGAAGTACCACGCAACTGGATTTGTGAACCACGGGTTACATCGCCTGAACCGGAAGTAATTGTTAAACCAGCGACTTTACCTTGTAACAAATCAGAGGCATCACGTGTAACACCTTTGTTGAAGTTTTCTTCAGAGACATTGGCTACAGAACCTGTAATTTCCTTACGTGTCTGTGTACCGTAACCGATTGCTACGACTTCTCCCAAGTTTACTACGGAAGATTCCAGTTTGATAGGAACTGTGTTACGCCCTTTTACAGCTTCCTCGATGGAGTTGTACCCCACATACGAAACTTGCAGGACCACATTTTTCATGTTTTCCACGTTAATAACATAATTACCGTCCATATCGGTAATTGTGCCATTAGTAGTTCCTTTTACTAGGACGTTGGCACCGATAACCGGTTCACCGTTTTCGTCCACTACAGTACCTTTAATCATACCTTTCTGTGCAAAGACAGCTCCTGTCATACAGAAAGACATCAACATCGAGACTGCTGCAGTCCTCGAATGTTTGAAAGAAGAGAACATTTTCTTTCTAAGCATAGACATCCTTTTTTCAGGTTAACTAAAAATTTTGTTTCCCACGATTAGCACATAATCGTATAATAAAAAACACTAAGAACATAGTCCAGCTGGAACCATGTCCAAGGCTTTTTATTATGACGCTGTAAAAATAATAAAAAAACTAATTAAACAGTATTATTTACACTGTTTTTCTGAATTATTTTTAGTTTTTTCTGTACTTGTATGTATATATATACTAAGGTATATAGTTTTAATTAAGTATTATTGGTATTTTGAGGGAATAAAATGGTCTTCTCATACAAATTTATTTATAAAAAAAGCCATTGTATATATTATACAACAGCTTTTTTGTTAAATTTATAAGACTATTAAGATTGATTCTTGATTAATAGTTTTGCTTCATAGGTTCAAAGTAAGCTTGTGGATGCAAACATGCCGGACATTTCAGCGGAGCTTTCTTGGCGCTCAATACGAAACCACAGTTACGGCATTGCCACAAAATTTCTTCGTCTCTTTCAAATACTTTTTCAGCTTCTACACGAGCTAACAGTGTGCGATAGCGTTTTTCGTGTTCTGCTTCTACTTTGGCAATCATACGGAAAGCAACGGCTACTTCCGGGAAACCTTCTTCGTCGGCTACTTTGGCAAATTCTGGGTATAAATCAGACCATTCTTCGTTTTCGCCGGCTGCTGCTGCTGCCAAGTTTTCTTTGGTAGTACTGATGATGCCAGCTGGATATGAAGCAGTGATTTCAACCATGCCGCCTTCCAGGAATTTGAAGAATCGTTTTGCGTGTTCTTTTTCCTGTTCAGCTGTTTCCATGAAGACTGCTGCTATTTGTTCAAAACCTTCTTTCTTGGCTACGCTGGCAAAATAAGTATAGCGACTTCTTGCCTGTGATTCACCTGCGAATGATTTCAACAAATTCTGTTCTGTACGTGTTCCTTTAATACTCTTTCCCATACTATTTACTTTTTTATTGGTTATTAATTTATTTGTTCGCTTTATCTTTACAACAGACAAAGGTAGAGTTTAGTTTTGGTTTGGAAGAATTTATTTAAGTGGTAATTTTTATGGTTGGATAGACAGAATCTATTAGCCTGAAAAAGTGTAGATAGTTTCCTTTTTATGTAAGCATTAACAGAAGTACATATTTAAAAGGTTATAGTTGTGCTGTAATTTTGC
>OOCF01000561.1_pt1 | contig 17836 bp, 10 predicted proteins | sample 1671001 | NCBI WGS metagenome assembly OOCF01 (sample SAMN06348112, study PRJEB24527) | human gut metagenome | biome: human gut; feature: ankylosing spondylitis patient; material: feces | host: Homo sapiens | place: China | collected 2015-10
GTATATCGTCTTTTTATCCAAAGTATCTGCATTTTGATGTATAAAATAGTTCTCTATATTTTTACTGGAAAATTCCTTTCCTGCATTTGCCATAATATATGTTGCTACTCTTTCAAAGTTTTGTCTATTAACCTTTGATCTGTCAGTAATAATATCCTTATCTAAGATACCTTCATATGTCTGCTCCAAATATCTCTTAATATCACTTTCTTTTGTAAACGAAAAACGCAAAGGGAAGCCACCCCAATTGATATAATCAATCATAAACTCATCCGGAGATATATTTCTTCCTATAGCTGTAGCATATTCGTAGCTTTCGGCAAAGGAAAATGGCATTATTCTAAATTCAACACATCTTCCAACCAACAATGTTGCCATCTTGCCGGATAGCAATTTCGAATTACTTCCAGTAATAAAAATTGAGCAATTTAATGTTGCCCGAAAGGAAGCTAAAACCTTTTCAAAGCTCCTGACATGCTGAATCTCATCTAAAAAAATCAAGTATTTGTCATGATCCTTGATTTGCTCATTCACATAGGAATTAAGTTTTTCTGCAGTTCTTATTTTTTCAAATTGCAAATCTTCAAAATTAATGGTAATAATATGCGCTCTATCAAACCCATTTTCAATAAATTCTTCTTTAATCTGCTCTAACAATATAGATTTTCCACATCTTCTAACACCTGTCAGAACCTTAATTAATGCCACAAATCAAGATTTTTTCAAGATTTGTGGCACATATTTAGAAAATTTCCATTTCAATTTCTACCACTTTTTCATCCGTAACTCGTTCGTCTGTTTTTTTCTGCCATAGGCATTCTCTCCTTTTCCCTGAACTCACTCGCGTTACACGCTCGTTGTCGCGGCATTCGGTGCTCGTAAGCACCTATAAATAAAAAAAAGCAACAATGAATTGTGGTCATCATTGTTGCAAAATTTGACTGTTCCCAGGGGGAATCGAACCCTCAACTAGTGCTTAGGAGCTCGAGTCCACACTGGGAACAACGATTATTTTAAGTAAATATGAGTCAAGGAAAGCCTTGATTTTCCTGACTATTTTGTAAATCTCTGTCAAAATAAGAAAACGGAAAATCACCTGAGAAAAATGGTTTTCGCTGTCAAATCGCTGACATTGTCACCCTGAGGGTTCAGCCATTCCGTTCCAATGATTTTTTCATAAATATGGCTACCATTCCATCTGTAGCAGTAATGATAACACTGTTTTCTTATTAGATTATCTATATTATAGCGTGTAGAGCAAGGGATGTCGATGTTTTTTGATCAAATTATTTTGGCAACCTATTAAATGTAGGGACAGCAAAAACCACGGCTGCTCTGTACGGGGCGGCCGCCGTTTTCCCTATATCATACGCTGCTTTTCAGTACCGCAAGGATGGGTGTCCTGTTATCGTCGTATTCTGATTTCTTTCAGGGCATTTCCGGCTTCCTCACCAGCTTGACGGTGAACGCCTGTTCCGTGGCCCCCTCCGGCAGCAGCTTTGCCATGACCACAAGCCGCTGATTGCCGCTGTTGGCCTTGTCATACTTCCGGCAGCAGGTGGAGAGGGTCAGAACAGTATCTTCCTCGGAGAAAGTCACGCCATCAAAGTCAAGCCAGTTTTTCCGCGCAATCGTCTCAAAGAAGCTGGTCAGATCATCTCCCGTGGGATCAGGCTCAATATAGTCAAAGCCAATATCCGTGACGAACAGCGCGGTGATCTGGAAAATCATGTCCTCACCATCCACAGAGAGATAGATATACGGATGCTCCTTTACAAAGTCTACGTCCATATAACGGTAGAGCTTGGTGAACCGCACACCGTCCGGGTCGCAGTTGCTGGCGGAGTGATCGAAAACAGTGGTGTTTTTGTCCAGCTTATCCCTGCCGCCGATTTCGTTTTCACAATGGGCATACCAGCAGCCCCACATGGCATACTCACCGTTTTCATCCAGCTTCAGGTAATAGCCGTTGTCCTCCGCCTGCATCACGGGGTCGTCCACCTCCGCGCCGGGAATATACAGCCATGCCACGGTGTCGAGGTTCTTCGCTCTGGCTTCCGCCAACTCTGTCTGCCTGTCCACCGAGGGGATAACTTCGCCTGCGGGAGTCGCTGATGGCTGAGGCGCAGATGTGCCGGGAATGTCGATAGGCTCCGTCTCTTTCTGATAGCAGCCCATGACTGCCGTGGTCATAGCAAAGAGAAGGACGGCCATGCAGATGATCGGACGAATGATTCTTGTGATTCTTTTCATAATGCTGTCTCCTTGCCGCACTGGGATAGCGGCGCAGCTCAAAATGTCATTGATTTGTTTCTCGCAGCGAAAAGAGAACAGCGCAGCTTCAGGGCGAGATGCCCGTCCACTGCGCTGTCCGATGTTCGCTTATGGGGTCATGCCAGCGGCTTTGATGTTTAGCCGTATGTCAGCCGTTCACTTCTTGCAGCGCCAGAGGAAGGTCACGATCTGCGCTCTGGTGCAATCCGCGTCGGGGCTGAATGTGGTGTTGGTGGTTCCCCTGGTGATGTTCTCCTTGACCGCCCACAGAACCGCATCAGCATAGTAGGCGGTGGACTTCACATCGGCAAAGGGATTGGCCGTACCCGCTGCCGGGGACTTCTCGGAACGCCACAGGAACGCGACGATCTGGGCGCGGGTGCAGGTCATGTTGGGGCTGAACGTGGTGTCGCTGGTGCCCTTGGTGATGTCATTCTCCACCGCCCACAGCACAGCGTCGTAGTAGTAGCTGCCTGCGGGAACATCGGTAAAGGGCATGGTGCGGGTTTCGGGCTTGGGACTGCCAGCGGCACGCCACAGGAAGGCCACGGCCTGCGCACGGGTGCAGATGCCGTCCGGGGCGAAATGGGTAGCATCGGTTCCCTGCGTAATACCGTTCCCCACTGCCCAATCCACAGCGTCCTCATAATAGCTGCCGGTGGCTACATCCACAAACACGCCGGTCTGGGGGTTGCCGTTGGCCTTCATAAAGATGACCTCGATGGTATGGGTTCTGCTGACATTCTCAAAGGTGTAGGACTTCACCGCGCCGATGCTCTTGCCATCGATCTTGACGTTGGAGACGGCATAGCTCTTATCTGGGGTGATGGTGAAGGTCTGATCTCTGCCCTCACGGACGCTGACGCTGCCGGAGGGAGAAATAGAGCCGCCCGCCCCGGCAGTTGCCTTGATGGTGTAGTAGCTGTCGTACCAACCGCCGCCACTGCTGGACTTGTGATACAGCTCAACCTCGCCGGTCAGGGTCGTGTAGTTGTCATCATCAGGCGTGAAGCGCCATTTGTAGGTCGTGTTGGCCTTGACCGTGGTATCGTCGGGCAGGGGCTCGCCCTTGTCATCCACCCATTCCAGCTTGCCGTCACTGGGATTCAGAGTGCTTCCCTTGGTGGTCAGCGCCGCGTCCTTCAGCGTCTTGCCGCTGGTGGTGATCTTGGTGTAGTTTGGCTCGCCGGTAGGCGTGGCCGGTTTGATCATGAGCACGAAGGGAGCGCTGGTGACGTCGTTGTAGTCGTTGTCGCCCGCCTTAGTCGCGATGACGCTGACAGAGCCGACCTTGACGGGAGTCAGAACGCCGGTTTCGGGATCGATGGTCGCCTCGCCGGTGCTCGCGTCTGTGTCGATGCGGTAGGTCACTGTGCCCGTGCCGGAGCCGCCAGTGGTGGTCAATGTCAGTGTCTGACCGTAGACCACACTACCCACACCGGTGATGGTCAACGGCTTCTGATCGTCCTTTTCTGTCAGAGTGACGTTCAGCGTGATGGTGAAATCCTCATAATTGTCACAGGACGCCTTGAGGGTGATGGTGATCTTGTCACCCGCCTTGCCGCCGGAGATGGCATAGGTCAGCAAGCTGCCGTCCGCTGCGAAGTCTTGCTTGGACAGGACGATGCTCGCCTCGCTGCTGAACGTCCAGTCCTGCCCGGCGGGCAGTCCGGCCCAGTCCGGCGTGTAGGTGTGATCCGAGGCGTCCGTGTACTTCTGCTCCAGCTCGACCGTTTTGAGGTTGCCGCCATCTGCCTTGTTCACCGTGACTTCAAGTTCAATGTTCTCCACTGTGTTGTAGTTTTTGGTGTCCTTCGGAGTGAACTTTGCCTGGAAGGTCTTGGCGGCAGTCGAAGCGCCGCCCACAGATTCGCTGCTATCCATCCAACTCCAGCCGTCCGGCAGCGTCACATCCGCCAGCGTCTGACCGTATTTTGCCGTCAGCCCGGTGGGAACGGTGTAGGTCGGCGTTGCCTTTGCTACCACAAATTCGCAATACACAGCTTCAAATCCGTAGTAGTTATCCGTATCACCAATGCTGGCGTACATACGGTAGGTACCGGCGTTCAGCGCGGGCGGATTCTGAATATCCCACGTCTGAACGGAGCCGCTGTCCGCAGCGGCATAACGGTAGGTCACTTGAGCATTCAAATCGCCCGTCCGGTCCGTCAAGGTCGGTGTGCTGGGCGTTTTACCGTAAGTATAGCCCGCCATGCTGACCTTGCCGTACGGTTGAGCCTTTTCGACAGTGATATTCGATCTTCCCGAAATCGTTAAATACTTCTCGGTGTCAGTCGGTTCGAAAATCCACTCGGCTGCATAGGTACCGTTCCCAACCACGGGTATATGCGTGCCGTCCACCCATTCAAAGGTTCCATCGACATCCACGTTGTTGACATTATCATGGAGCTTGCCGGAGAGAGCGATGGTATTCAGGGCGTCGCCGTAGGTGATGGCGTTCTTGCTCAGCGTCGGTGTGCCGGTGGGAGTGATCCTGTTCTTCGCAATGACGTTGATGGTCAAGATGATATCCTGATAGTTGCTCGTGGAGACGGTAACAGTGATCGTGCCGAATTGTCCTTCGTCCGTGCCGCTTCTGTTTGCGTCCAGTGTCAGCTCGCCGGTCTTGCCGTCTACAAGGGTAATAAAGGAGCCAACGCCCAGATTGGTATCAATCTTCCTGTCATAGGTGATCGTGCCGTAGTCGCAGGGAGCAGTCAGCTTCGGCAGCAGCGTTGACAGGTCAAAGGAATAGGTCTTGTGCAGGCCGTTGGTGATGGTCAGCGTACCGGACTGGATATTTGTGGGTGCGGCGGCCTTGGTGATGGTGAAGTCCTGGGTTTTCTCCTTGATGACGTAGTTGCCGCCTGCAACGTCCTTGATGGTCACCCGGCCGGTACCGGCGTTGGTGTTGTTGGAATACTCTACCGTGTATTCGTCTGTCGGAATGACCTCATTTCCGTCCTTGAGGGTCACGGTCGGCTCCAGCGCATCGCCGGTGTAGGTGCAGGATGCGACTTCAATCGCGGGTGTCACTTCTCTTGGCGTAATCTTCCACTTGACCGCGGCCTTACCGGTGTAGTTGCCGGTACCCTCGATAGTCAGGGTGAGGCTGTCATTGACATTGGTGGCCGTGTTGCCGCTTACAATACGGTAGGTAATATTTTCAGTCCATTTTTCCAGTGCCACACCGGTAATCTTCGGCGATTGCTCCGCCGCGTTGTATTCGAGGTCGGCAGATTCCAGCGTAATCACTGCGCCCTCGATGGACTTGGGAGCGACCTCGACAGTTGCGGTGTCGGTTACGGTTGCGTATTCCTCGGAATCCGGAGTGAACGTCCATTCGACACTATGACCAAGCGTACTCGCGTCCAGAATCGTATTGTCCGGTTGCTGCCACGAGAAAGTGCCCTCGACCTTTGCGCCGGTATTGGGGTCTTTCATCTTGCCCGAAATTTCGCTCTTGCTCAGTGTGTCACCGTAGGTAATCGGCGTTGCGGTGATCTCGCCGTCCAGCACGGGAACGATCTTGTTCTTCGCGATGACTTCAACGGTCAGGAGCATGTCCTGATAGTTGTCCGTGGTGATCTTGACGCCTACGGTTCCGACGGAACCTTCGGTCTGAGATTCGACAGCCGGGACAGTCAACTGGAACTCATCGTTTGATGTGATCATTGCCGTCGAATTTGCGTAGCCGCCCTCTCCAATCAGATCGAAGTTGCAGGCCTCATATTTGATGGAGCCGTACTTACAATTATCGCCCAGCGTCGGCAGCGCGGGAAGATTGACCAAGTAAGTCTTTGCCAGCCCGTTGATAACGGTCAGCTCTACGGGCTGCACTGTGGGCGCAGCGGCCTTGGTGATGGTGAACCGGTTCACATCATCGGTCGCGAAAACGTCGCTGACCTTTGTGGTACCTTCCGACTTACCTTCAAACACATAGTTATTGCTTGTGAGCGTCATGGTGAAGGAAAGCGCCTTTCCGTTTCCGACCTCCGGCGAGGGCAGATAACTCCCGTCCGCCTGCTTACTGGTAAATTGGGCGTCAGAGAAGGAGAGCGCCGTATCGGGAAGTTTAATCTTCGCCGTTTTGCTGAGGAACGTCAGCTTGTCCGCAGTGAGCGTGACATCTGCACTGCCGTCGTAGGTCTTGGAGATTGACGAAACAGAGAGAAGGCTGATCGGCAGCGGGTCGATGGTCACGGTGAACGTACCGGTAGCTGGTTCGTGGTTCGCGGCTTCCGCCTTGTAGTAAACGGTGTATGTGCCCGCGTCGGTGAATGTCGGTACGCCCGAAGTATAGTTGCCATCTTCCTTGTCGCTGTAGGTGAACGTCACGGGAGTGCTGTCTACGCTTTGTCCAGACGCGATGATCGATGCGATCTGTTCCTCGCCGGTGTAATACATGCTGGATGCTTTCACGGAAACGGTCAGCTCCGCCGGTTTGACCTTGATGGTCACAGTTTCGGTCACGGTCGCGTATTTCTCGTAGCCCGCAGCCGGAGTGAACGTCCATTCGGCTTCATAGTCGCCTGCGTTAGGATTGATCGTGCCGTCCGTCCACGCGAACGTACCGTTAACGGATTTGCCGGTGTCGGGATCCTTCATCGTGCCCGAAATCCGGCTCTCGCTCAATGTCTGGCCGTAGGTAATCTCGCTTGCAGTGATTGTGCCGTCCGGCGTGGGCTTGATCTGGTTCACCGCGTTGAGGACGAGCGTCAGTTGAAAGTTTTCGTAGTTGGTGGTGGTGACCGTCACTTTGACGGTACCGATCTGGCCGGTCGCTGTTCCATCTTTCGCATAGAGACCTACCAAAGTCAGCTTGCTCCCCTCAAATTCCGCTATCTCCGGGTCGAGATAATATCCATGAGCGGTGAAGTTGATAGCAGTCTGCCGATTCCCCAAATCGTAGCGCACTGTGCCGTAATCTCCATTGGGCGCTTCGGGCAGCAGCTTGCTGAAATCGTAGGTGTACGTCTGCTGTGTGCCGTTGATTACGTTCAGTGTGTCGGTCGGGATATTCATGGGCGGGGCGGCCTTATTGATCTGGAAGGTCTTATCATCAAAATCCGCGCCGTTCAGTGTAAAGTCCTTTTGGGTCGTGCCGTCTTCAAAGACATAGCCCGCATTCTTTAACTCGATGGTGAAGGAGACAGTCTTTTTCTGGCCGGCATCGGCGGAATCATAGTGGGCGTTGGACACCTCATAATCTGTACCCTTACCGCTGCTTTGCAAGACCTCAATGGCGGAATACACGCTCTTGCGTCCTGCCTGGATGCCATGCTCCTGCCAGAATGCAAGGATATCTGACACGGAGGCAGGATGTTTATCATCTGTACGTTTATATAAATACCGCTGTAAGAGCAACAGTCCGTATTGGGATCCGTTTTTCATGCTGAGACCTCCGGTCCAAATTCATATCTTCTCTTATAGTTTAATGAGCGGATCTTATTCCGTCAACTGTTTCTGACTCCGTGATGGTCAGGCGCATCGCATTTTGTCTGCACTATTGCTTTATAATAGAATACCAACGGCCTGCACAAGACCTATTCTCTTGCTCTCTCAACGCTGCTGCCGAAGCTGACTGCTCCCTGTGACTATGGCTCAATCACCTATGACAAGAAGGTTGTTACCGATCTGGGCACTGGCTCCTTTATTACCCTTGTAAACGGCAAGACCGGTGAACTGACGCTGGAAGCAAACAGAAGCGGCACAGACGAAGGACGACTCGGCACGATCACTGTTACAATCTCCACGAGCAACTATCAGGATATCACTCTGACCATCAACGTCAGCGCGGAAAACAAGATCACTCCGCAGGCGGACGGCGCAGTGACGGCAACGGACATCACCCATGGTCAGACACTGAATGACAGCAAGATCGCGGGCAAGGTGAAGGACGGCGACAAGATGGTTAACGGTACGTTCGCATGGGTGGACGGCACAGGCGCTGTATCCTACCGCATTGACACTGCTAACAGCACAGGCGAGGCGACCATCGATCCCAACACCGGCGTTCTGACTCCAGTCAAGGTCGGCTCCGTGAGCGTCATCGCAACCAAGGCGGGCGACAACGACTACAACGACGTCACTAGTGCTCCCTTCGTGCTCATGATCAAACCGGCCACGCCCACCGGCGCGCCGAACTACACCAGAATCACCATAAGCGGTAAGACACTGAAGGACGCGGCGCTGACCATCGAGGGCAGCACGCCGAACCCCAATGACGGCAAGCTGGAATGGGTGGATGACAAGGAAAATGTCCTATCCGGCAATACCACGGTCGAGGACAACACGGCCTACAAGTGGCGCCTCACGCCTACTGACACCAACTACACGACACTGACCGGCGAGGTTGAGCTGTATCACAAGTCCAGCGGTGGCGGCAGCGGTGTGACGGCTCCCTCCATCACGGTCCCCGTTTCCTCTGAGCAGGAGACCGTGAAGGTGGATGCGATCGTTTTTGGCAGCACCGCAGCCGTGGAGGTCACCGACAAGCAGCTCGATCAGGTCACTTCGGGCGGCGACATCGTCACCGTGGACGTCTCCGGCCTTAAGGACGTGGACAGCGCCAAGGGCACCGGCGAGACGACGTTCAGCCCCAACGCAGATTGCACCAGAGCGCAGATCGTAACCCTCCTCTGGCGTTGCAAGAAGTGACCCAGCTGAACAGCAAAGCCGCTGACATGACCACATAAGCGAACATCGGACAGCGCAGCGGATAGGCTTTTTGCCATGACGCTGCGCTGTCCTGATTTTATATTCCGCATGTTTCCATACTATCGTAAACGGTAAATAACCCGTACCTGCTAAAGCGGGAACAAATATGTCATACTTGTCGCGGGGAGGGTTCTTAATACTCCTCGCGGCATTACATATAGGGAGGTCTGTGCATGGAATACGGCTACGCGAGAATTTCCACAAGAGAACAAAATGAGGAGCGCCAGCTCATCGCCCTGCGGGAGTTTGGGCGGAACGACGGCCAGATCATTCTGGATAAGCAGTCCGGCAAGGATTTTGACCGACGCGGCTACAGGAGGCTGCTGCGAAAATTGAAAGACGGCGACACCCTTGTCATCAAGAGCATCGACCGTCTCGGGCGAAATTATGAAGAGATCCTGGAGCAATGGCGCGTTATTACCAAAAAGAAAGGAGCGGCCATCGTCGTGCTGGATATGCCGCTGCTCGACACGCGCCGGAGCCGCGACCTGACCGGTACGCTGATCGCGGATATCGTGCTCCAGCTTCTGAGCTATGTGGCGCAGACGGAGCGTGAATTCATCCATCAGCGGCAGGCGGAGGGCATCGCTGCGGCAAAGGCGCGGGGCGTAAAGTTCGGACGTCCCTATAAGGAACTGCCCGCTGGATTTCAGGAGGTCAAGGCGCGTTGGGAGCGCGGTGAGCTGTCGGCGCGGGCAGCGGGCAAAGAACTGCACATTGCACACAGCACATTTTTGTACTGGGTGCGCGGCAATATATGTTAAAAAGTCGTTAAACGCGAGAATTGTCGGATATAAAAGTAGACCTTTTTGGGCACCTTGCTATTGATATTTTGGACAAAACGTGATACTATAAGGTCCTAAAAGAATCGTTTATTGGGTAATGGTCAACAAAGCCTACATTATTGACCACTGTCCGGCTATAAGGGAGATTGCCGGTTTGAGCGCCGAAAGGACGGGCTGGCGGATCGGAAGCAAGGGGTGAGCATGGATGCGAACATCGTTCTACGACTTTTGCGTAAAGCAGGGCCATAGGGCTCTGCTGGCGCAGTGGGACGAGGTTCGCAACGCGCCGCTTACGACTGGAAACGTTTCCTTCGGAAGTCATCAAAAGGTATGGTGGCAGTGCTCCAAGGGTCACAGTTGGCAGGCCAAGGTATACTCCCGCTCGGAGGGCAGCGGCTGCCCGTACTGCACCGGACGCAAGGAAACGCCTGAGAACTCGCTGGCGATACAGGTTCCTGCCCTTGAGGCTGAGTGGGATGCGGAGAAAAACACTCCGCTGAAGTTCGCCGACCTGACCATCGGCAGCCACAAAAAGGTCTGGTGGCGGTGCCCTGCGGGACATTCCTACGATTCGGTCGTCAAGAGCCGTGTGCTGGGCACCGGCTGTTCCGTCTGCGCGGGGCGTGTTGTTCTGCCGGACGAAAACTCCCTCGCGGCAAGGTATCCCGCACTTGTTGCCGAATGGGATACCGAGAAGAACGCTCCTCTATTGCCGACGCTGGTCGCCCCGGGAACGGTGAGAAAGGCCTGGTGGCGCTGTCCCAAGGGGCACAGCTACCGTGCCGCCATCTCATCCCGCGCGGGTGGTGGAACAGGCTGCCCATTCTGCGCAGGGCAAAAGGTCATACAGGGCGAAAATGACTTCGCTTCGCAATACCCGCAGCTTGCCGCCCAATGGGACCGACAGAAAAACGGCGCTCTGATACCGGAGGCAGTGACTTCCGGCTCCAACCGCCGCGTGTGGTGGCGCTGCGAAAAGGGACATTCCTATCCGGCTGTTATAGCTCACCGCGTGCGGAGTGGAAGCGATTGTCCGTATTGCTCCAACCACAAGATTCTGCCCGGCTTCAACGACCTCGCGACGATAGATCCGGTCGTTGCCTCGCAATGGCACCCGACGCGCAACGGCAGCCTTACACCGCAGCAGGTGACGCCCGGCAGCCGCCGCAAGGTCTGGTGGCTCTGCGATAAGGGTCATGCGTGGCGTTCGGTCATCAGCAGCCGCACGGGAAAGAAATGGTGCGGCTGTCCGATCTGCGCGGGCAGACCATTGAGCCAATGCACAGCGATTCTAAGTGAATCTCCGGCAGAGCCGGTGAAATAAGTGCCCACCTGCAGGGAGCTGCAGAATATATAAATCTCTCATAGGAGGATCAAAATGAAACGCAAAGCATTATCTCTCATTCTTGCGTTTGCCATGGCAGTCAGTCTGTTCACGGTAGGCGCAAGCGCGGCGGAGCCTACCTACGGCGACACCGCGGGCCACTGGGCCGAGGCCTCCATCGAACGCTGGAGCGGCTACGGCATTATCCAGGGCAGCAACGGCAAGTTTGACCCGGACGGTCAGCTTACCTGTGCACAGCTCGCCACCATTCTGGCAAGACTCCTGAAGCTGCCCGCCGCAAAGGACGCAGGCTTCATCGATAACCCGGCGGACGCCTGGTATTATGACGCCATCAACCGCTGTGCCGCCGCTGGCATTCTGAAAGGAAACGGCGATGGCACCGTGACGCCGAATGCGTCCATTACCCGTGAGCGCGCCATGGTCATGTTGGGCCGCGCTCTGGGTATCGAGCCCATCGAAAACCCCAATCTGACGCAGTTCACGGACGGTGCGCAGGTGGCGTCCTATGCCCGGGGCATGCTGGCTGCTCTGATCAGAGCCGGTATTGTGGGCGGCGTGACTGCCGACCAGCTGGCTCCTCAGAACAACATCACCCGCGCAGCCACCGTCACGATTCTTGACCGCGCCATCGGCACCTATGCGGACAAGGCTGGCGAGACGGTCAATGCCAATGGCAAGGGTATCGTCCTCGCTGTGGCAGACGATGTGACCATCACCGGCGAGGTGAACAAGCTGCTCGTGCCTGCCAATGACATCGAAGTGACCGTTAAGGGCAGCAAGAACATCGATTACATCGTAATCAGCGGCGACAACTCCAAGGTCATTCTGGACAACGCCTCCGCGGACAATGTGACGCTGGACGGTGAAAAGAGCGCAGTTGAGACCAAGAACGGCGCCAAGATCGACAATGTGATCGTAACCGAGAATGCTCCCGGCGCCACGGTCGATGTTGGCAGCGGCACCACCGTCGGCAATGTGGAGAACCATGCTGAGGATGCCACCGTCACCGGCAGCGGCACCGTGAAGAAAGTGGAGTCCGACAAGGACATCACCGTTAGGACCAAGGAAACCGACGTCAAGAACATCGGCGATGAGAAGATCACTGTCACCGACAAGAGCGGCAAGGATACCACGGTCGGTACCACCGGCTCCGGCTCCTCCACTACCGTGAATAAGGGTACCACCAGTTCCGGCGGTGGCAGCTATACGCCTCCGGCGCAGCACACCCACACCTGGGATGCAGGCGTCGTGACGAAGGAAGCGACCTGTACAGAGGCTGGAGTCAAGACCTTCACCTGCTCCTGCGGCGCGACTTACACTGAAGACATCCCCGCCAAGGGCCATAATTATAATAATGGCGTGTGCAGCAATTGTGGCGATAAGCAGCCGGAAGTCAAGGCAACCGAAAAGGCTTGGGATGCTTTGGATGCAAAGCTAGCAGGAATCAAGGGAAATGACGGCGCAGTGCTGGTTACCGCGAACCGGGAGGGTACTGCATACACGCTGAAACTGAATGTGGATGCAATTCAGTCCGGCGCGGCAGCTTTTGGTGATGATTTCCTCACCGGTCTTGCTACCAACCTGAAGAACGCTTTGGATGAAAACTTTGGCCGCTATGTGCTGACTGCGGATGGTCAGGATGTTTACAACAAGGGTACTTTCCAGAACACCGCACTGAAGAACGCCCTGTTCTCTGTGGCTGACGGTTTCTTTTATACGCTCAATCACATGACAGAAGAAAACGGTGTTTATACCTATAAGACTGTCAACGCCAAAGTGACCGGCGACAATACCTATGCATTCACGATTGCTGTTCAGCTCGAGGGCGAGGATGTTGCTAAGGTGAAGAGTCTTGCCGGAACGCTGGCTGACCACCTGCAGATGGAGATGCTGGATAGCGACGCCATCAACAGCCGTTATGGTATTACCGTTAATGAGAGCAAGGCCATTGTGGTCACGATGGAAATGCCGGGCAAACTGATGCAGGCAGGCGTGGATAAGATTGGAAGCGGTGAAGACGCTCAGAAAGCATTTGATGGCGACGGTGTCACCGTTAGCGCCTTGCTGGGTATCATGAATAGCATCGATTCCTTGGACGGCGTGTTGGGTAGTAATGCCAGTGATGTGAATTCCGTATTGAATACGGTTAACAGCAACGCTAATGTTGTAAACAAGGTTCTGAGCAAGATGACCGCTAAGGTTACTGCCCAGAATGGAACTACGGCTAACTTTGACATGACCTTTACTCCCAGCAATACGGGCAATGCATGGAAAGACTTCATGGCTGGTGTGATCGCTATGACCGGCAGTGATGAAGGCAGTGTTGGTGCGATGAAACCCAACCAGTTTAAGGTTGCTCAAGAAGGCACTTATAAAGATTACTACTATGCTGTTCCTGTGACTGTGACAATTGATTTGGATAGTTCTATGGGCTTCCAGGCAACGGAAACGGTTGTTGTGGTTATGCACATTGACTTTACCAAGTATTCCAAGACCGGCACTGCCAGCGTATCTGCTGCTGAGCCCACTGAGACTCCTGCTGCAGCGGAGACTTCTGCCGAATAAGGATTAGTTTGGGAAATTGAAAAACTCTGATTGATTGTCCCACGCATGGGGCAGGGACAAGCGCCCTGCCCCATGCGGTTTTCCCGTTTCTCCCAGCACTGGTGTAGCTGCAGCAATGCTGAGAGAAGTAAAAAAACGACATATAGCCTGAGGACTAAAGAAGATGTGAAGGGGGGTGATGCAAATTGAGGGGTACACGACTGGCTGAATTATCCATGTCATGGACGAAAGATTATTCCCTGAGTGCTCTTCTCTTGCTTGGAACGATCTTTAACATATTTTGGCTGTACAGGATGCGGCGGCAACTCCAAATGAAATGGTACGCCGTGATAGCATTCTCGGTGCTGCATACGGTATGTGGTGTTTTGAGTGTAAAAGCATTTGCATTTCTGGAAACCGGAGATGCTGGCAACATGAGCTTATTCGGCGGAGTGTTCTTTATGCCAGTGCTTTATTTCATCAGCGCAAAGGTTTCAAAACGCAATATCAAAGCCGTTTTTGATATTTTTACGATTTGCATGATCTTCACAGTGATGTGTGCTCGAATCAACTGCATCGTCTCTGGCTGCTGCGCTGGCTTAGTTATACCAGGAACGCATTATCACTTTCCCACAAGGGAACTTGAGATTCTCTATTACATTGTGATGCTGATTCTGCTCATCCCAAGAGTGAAAAAGAGCAAGAATCCCGGCAGCATTTACCCGTTATATATGGCATCCTACGGAGCGTTCCGCTTCATTGATGAATTCTTCCGAACGTCCTCTACGGGGATGCTATTCCACCTTTCTCATGTCTGGGCAGCCATCGCATTTGCGGCGGGACTCAGCATTTACATAGAAATAAACGCCAGAAATCATCAACGAAAGAAGGTAATAAAGAAATGAAAAGCACATGGAAGCGATTTCTTTCGCTTGTGCTCTGCATGTGCATGGTCATGGCACTGCTTCCAAATGTGACCATGACAGCGTTTGCAGCAACCAGTGGAACTGTGACAGGCTTAGCCGACGAGAACATTGGACTGAGTTTTACGGGCGTCGCGGACGACGCGTGAAACGCCAACGGCACAACGATTACAGGCTCAGTCGTATCTGTTGGTGGTGGAAGCTGCAGCGGCACCGACTACAACTCCACGCTGACCATCACCAACAACAAGGCCACGACGGCGACGCTGTCCTTCGACTATGCTATTGAGCAGAACAGCGGAAAAATTCAGGTGGATGGTACAGAGGTTTCTTCGGGTGCCAGTTTTACCAAGGAACTGGCGACAAACGAGAGCGTTAAAGTATACATCAAATCCGGCAGCACCAGCGCCGCCACCAAGATCACCCTTACCAACGTGGTTCTGGTAAGCGATGTCAATGCAACTGCGACTTTCGTGCCTGCTGAAAACGGTACTTATACAGTAGACGGAAAATTCATTACCGAGAACTATAGCAACACGCAAAGCTCCATGACCGCCTATCAGGTGGCGGCGACTCCGGCGGATGGTTATCAGTTCTTGGGCTGGTATAACCTGACCACAGGCAAATGCATCGCGACTGCGGCAACCACCGCCCTGAATATCGAAAGTGACTGCACCGTTACGGCGAAGTTTGTGAGCAAGTCTCTGGCGCTTTTTGAGACTGGCGGTCAGCGGTTTGCAGACCTGAATGAAGCGGTTGCCTATGCACAGACAAACGGTCAGTCCAAGATTACCTTGGCGACCGATGGTTCTATCGGCGGCAGCTATACCATTCCGATTGGAATTACACTGTTGATTCCGTTTGATGAGGCGGGAACGCTGTATACGGATGCTCCTGCGGCAATTCGCACAGCCCCAGCTTCGAAGCCGTTCCGAACGCTGACGATGAGCGAAGGAAGCTCCATTACAGTCAATGGCGCGATTAGCTTGGGCGGCAGATATTTTGCCGCTGCCGGCAGCCAGCAGGGACGTCCTGTGGGTGATTACGGCTATATCAAAATGGCTGACAACAGCTCCATCACGGTCAAGAACGGCGGTAATCTCTATGCATGGGGCTTTATCTCCGGCAGCGGCTCTGTTTTGGCGGAATCTGGCGCTACGGTGTACGAATTCTATCAGATTGCAGACTTCCGCGGCGGCAGCGCATCTTCCAGCATGGGCCATGGGGTGTTCCCATTTTCGCAGTACTTCGTACAAAACATCGAAGTTCCCTTGACGTTGAATGCCGGCGCCAATGAACAGGTTTATAGCGGCGTTTATGCAATGAAGAGCACATATACTACTGCTATTAATTTCATTGGCGACACCGGTATGTTCAAAGTGGAATCCGGTAGCTTTACTAAGGATTACGATGAAAAGACGGATCGTCTTGTATTCACAGTAAACGGCGAAGCGGCATTGAACACGTTGTCGCTGACGCTTGCAGGCATGGATGTCAACTCTGCAAGCTACGTATTGCCTATCACCAACAACATTACCATCAATATCCAGTCCGGAAATGTGACGATCAATCAGACGGCAGCTCTGCTGGCGGGCGTTGAGGTCAACATTGCCGAGGGCGCTGGCCTGACAGTTGCAAACGAAAAGAATATCTATTTCTATGACAGCGATGAGTGGAACTCCGACAACTTTGTCTGGGGTCCCTGCAAGTTTAAGTCCGTGGCCTATGCGCCGGGTAAGGCATACAACCGCTCCGATAACGACTTGGTTGATGCGAAGATGGATGTGAACGGCAGCGTAACGGCTATTGGCGCCATCTACACCACCAATGGCGGCGCTGACATTTGCAGCAGCAACGGAACCGGCAAATATGTGCAGCAGAGCATACTTGGTAAGGAAACCGCAACCTATCAATATAATGCAAATGGCAATAATGCGGTGACCATCCCCATCACCGCCGCGAAGCTACACAACGCAGACGGCACCTACACCGAGACGGCAAATGCCAGCGCGGGTACGACCATTCCCTATCTGGATGGCGTATGGGGCGGTGCTGCGAACATCACTGTTGACTTTGACGCCAACGGCGGCGAAGGAACGATGCCTACCTGGACAGGTAAGCCCAATACGAGTTTTGATCTGCCAAAGAACACCTTTACCCGCGAAGGCTACACCTTCACCGGCTGGAACACTGCGGCAGACGGTACTGGCGCGGCCTATGCCGACAAGGCGCCCGTGAAATTCAGCGAGAATACCGCCCTTTATGCCCAGTGGACTCAGGACCCGGTCATCACCTTTGACGCCAACGGCGGCAAGGGAACCATGGGTACGCAGACCGTGAAGCCCAATGAGGCGACTGCCCTGACCGCCAACACCTTCACCCGCGCGGACTATGATTTCACCGGTTGGAACACGGCGAAGGACGGCACCGGCACGGCCTATGGCGACAAGGCAAACATCACCACCAACGAAAATGTCACCCTCTACGCCCAGTGGACGCTGCACAAGTACCATGTCCGCTGGCTGAACTGGGACGACACAGTCTTGCAGAAGGGCGACTACACCTGCGAGGATACGGCTGGATGGGATGATTCGAACAACGAAACCCCTAGCAGACCCGAGGATGAGAACTATACCTACGTCTTTGCGATGCGCTGGACTCCCTATGATGAGACGAAGGGAATCGACGGCTGGGGCTTCAACCCGCATGAGGACGTTGACTTCAGGGCAGTATTCAACGAATTTAAGAAGCTCACCGTCACTTTTAATGCCAACGGCGGCATCGGCACGATGGATTCGGTAAAAATCGTCAACGGCGGGTCCGGCGAGTATTACACGCTTCCCGAATGTGGCTTTACTCGCGAAGGCTATGACTTCGCCGGTTGGCTCATCACCGGAACTGTTGGCTACGATACTTTCGAGACGTATGAGCTTCATGACGAGAAATGGGACAATGAAATGCTCCTCGCCTTCTCCGACCTGACCCTCAAAGCCAGCTGGAAGGATAACCACTCGCTGACCGAGGTTCGTGGTAGCCGTGAGCCTACCTGCACTGAGGAAGGCTACACCGGCGATACCTATTGCAAGGTTTGTGATAAAGTACAAAAGCCGGGTAAATCCATTCCTGCAAAGGGCCACAGCTGGAATGAGGGCGTGATTACCACCGCCGCTACCTGTGAGAACGCCGGTGCCAAGACCTACACCTGCACAGTTTGCAATGCAACCAAGGCCGAAGCAATCGACGCG
>OOCF01000577.1_pt1 | contig 17510 bp, 10 predicted proteins | sample 1671001 | NCBI WGS metagenome assembly OOCF01 (sample SAMN06348112, study PRJEB24527) | human gut metagenome | biome: human gut; feature: ankylosing spondylitis patient; material: feces | host: Homo sapiens | place: China | collected 2015-10
CAGCATTGGTTTTTACCTCTTGTTCTGATTTTTTGGATACAAAGCCGCAAGGGAAATTGACGCAAGATATTTTCTTCGGGGAAGAAGAAGGTGCTTTGATGGGAATTAATGCTATATATTCTCAAATGAAAAGTTGGGACTTGATCGGCTTTTCTTGGTTTGGCATTATGGAGGTGCCGAGTGACAATTCTGATACAGGAAGTTCACCGGCAGATGGTAGTTATGCTCGCGTGAATTCATTGAATGATTTTACTTATGATGTTTATACTTCTGAATTGAACGGCTGGTGGACCGGAAATTATAAAGGAATCGGATTCTGTAACGTAGCATTGGATAACTTGGATGTGTTGAAAGATGAGCAGTTAAAGATTAGAAGCATTGCACAGGCACGTTTTTTCCGTGGTTTCTTTTACTTTAACTTGGTGAGAACTTACGGTGGCGTACCTTTGGTTACTAAAGTTCAGAATCCCGATGAATATGATCAGCCATGCGCTTCTGAAGAAGCTATTTATCAGCAGATTATTGATGACTTATCCTATGCGGCAATGAATTTGCCAGCCCGTGATGAATGGGGGATTGCTGAGAGAGGAAGAGTTACGAAAGGAACTGCAGAAGGCTTGTTGGCTAAAGTTTATTTGTTCCGTCAAGATTATGCAAGTGTAAAACAATATGCAGGGCAGGTAATAAGTAGGGGAGAATATAACCTGCATCACAATTACCGTGATTTGTTTAGCCCGGATTCTTATTATTCTGATGAAGTGATGCTGGCCGACCAGTATTTGTGGGGATCAGACAAGACGAGAGATAAGGCTTCCGAATATGTGAAGTGGCAAGGTGTCAGAGGTTTCAAAGGTTGGGGATTCTGTTCTCCGTCAGAATCTTTGGATAAGGCTTATGAATCAGGTGATCCGAGACGGGAGGCTACTATCATTTACGATGGCGAAAATATGGAAGGAGTTGGGGTTATAAACTTCAAGGACGAACCGGGAGTACAACCGCGTGCCAATAAAAAGACAATGTGGCCTACAACTTATTGGAATGCCAATAATTTTGCTAAACAAAATTGCCACTTGTATTTTCTGCGTTATGCGGATGTACTGTTAATGTATGCTGAGGCCTGCAATGAGTTGGCAAATGGTGAAAGCGACCCATTAGTAGATGACGCCCTGGCTAAATTGGAATTGGTCAGAGACCGTGCTCGTAAGTCCGGTGATGATCCCACTGTATTACCTAAAATAACAGAGAGGGATAAGGCAAAGTTGCGTGAAATCATATGGAATGAGCGTCGCATTGAATTAGCAATGGAAGGACACCGTTTCTTTGATTTGATTCGGGCTGATAAAGTTGTTCCCGGATATGCAGAAAAGATGCTGAAGGCCCATGGAAAGACAAACTTCAATATGAGCCAGCATTCCACATTCTACATTCCACAGAAGCAGATTGATATTTCTCAAGGAATATTGAAGCAAAATAAATAAGGTGTGTGAGGAGTAGCCTAAGGCTACTCCTACTTCTTATGTGATTAAAATGTTTAAAATAGGTATTATGAAAAATATATTTCTTTTTTTCTTGTTTTTGGGGGTTTGTTCGTGCTCGGTAAATGCCATAAATCCACCATCTGGTGTGACAGAAAAGCAACTCTCCGATGATGAACTCATGACCCTTGTCCAGAAGCAAACTTTCCGTTACTTTTGGGATTTTGCCCATCCCGAATCAGGATTGGCGCATGAACGGAGCAACGGAGGTGCCGAGACAGCTACCATCGGTGGCTCGGGTTTCGGAGTGATGGCTATCATTGTCGGTATAGAGCGTGGTTTTGTCACTCGCGAACAGGGCGCTGAACGTATGTTGAAGATAGTCCGCTTTCTGAGCGACAAGAATACCGACAGCTATCACGGCATGTGGGCACATTGGATGAACGGTAAAACCGGCAAGACCATTCCTTTCAGTCGTAAGGACGATGGAGCGGATATTGTAGAATCCGCTTTCATGTTCGAAGGCTTGTTGGCTGCCCATCAGTATTTTACAAAGGATAATCCAACGGAAAACCGTATCCGCGGGATAATCAATAATCTGTGGCGTCAAGCAGAATGGAACTTTTTTACTCAGGGACAAGATGTGATGTATTGGCATTGGTCGCCAAACAACGGATGGGCGATGAATCATCAGATTAAAGGTCATAACGAGTGTCACATTGTTTACATTTTGGGCGCGTCTTCCCCTACTTATCCGATTGCCGAGAGCGTTTATCATAAAGGCTGGGCCAATGCGAATACTTTTCTGAACGGTCGGGAGTATTACGGCATCAAGCTTCCTCTTGGAAACAACCACGGAAAGGGAGGTCCTCTCTTCTTCACTCATTATTCTTACATGGGGCTTGACCCACGTGGCTTGAAAGATCGTTATGCCGATTACGAGGAACAGATGAAGGCTCATACCTTGATTAACCGTGCCTACTGCATTGACAATCCGAAGGGTTACAAGGGTTACGGCGAAAAATGTTGGGGATTGACTGCCAGTGACGGTGACAAAGGTTATTCTGCCCATAGTCCCGGTAATGACCGTGGTGTGATTACGCCTACCGCTGCTCTTTCCTCTATTCCATATGCACCTGAATATTCTTTGGAAGCCATGCGTTATTTCTATGAAGAGTTGGGTGACCGTCTTTGGGGTGAATATGGTTTCAAGGATGCGTTCAATTTGACGGAGAATTGGTTTGCACCTTCGTATCTTGCCATTGACCAAGGGCCGATTATTGTGATGATAGAGAACTATCGTACCGGTTTGATTTGGAAACTTTTCATGAGTCATCCCGATGTCCAGAAGGGTTTGAGGAGATTAGGCTTTACTTCTCCTTATTTGAACAAGGTCGATTAGGTTGTTTGATAGGATTCTTTGATTTTGATTAGGTTTTACATAGATTAAAAAGGTTTGTAACCATGAAAAACGTGTTTATCAATAGTGTATTGGTTGTTTTCGCATTGCTTGTCGCCTCGTGCGGCAGGCAACCGGAAGCCAAAGTAGAGGTGATGTCGTTCAACATCCGTCTGGATCATGTGGCGGACAGTATGAACAATTGGAAATACCGCAAGGACCATGCGGCACAAATGATTGCTTATTATGCTCCGGACATTATAGGCATGCAAGAGGTGGTGAAGAACCAACTCGATGACTTGAAGGAGCGTCTTCCGCAATATACCGCTCTCGGTGTAGGTCGTGCAGATGGAGAAGAGAAAGGTGAGTATTGCTCTCTTTTCTATAAGACAGACCGTTTCGAACTATTGAAGAGTGGAAATTTTGGGCTGAGTGAAACTCCTGATTCCATCGGAAAGAAAGGCTGGGATGCGGCTTGCGAGCGTATTGTGACTTGGGCGGTACTGAAAGACAAGGTGAGTGGTAGGGAAATAGCTGCTTTCAATACTCATTTCGATCATGTAGGTAAAGTGGCACGTCGCGAAAGTGCCGTGCTGATACTTGAGAAGATAAAACAAATGGCGGGTGACCTTCCGGTAATTGTTACCAGAGACTTTAATGGAACGGTAGATTCCGAGCCGGTCACTGTATTGACGGAAGGTGGAATGAAGAATGCTTGCGTTACGGCGAAAGTCGCTTACGGACCGACATGGAGTTTCCATGACTTCGGGCGCATCCCGGTAGAGAAACGTAGGTTGATAGATTTTATTTTTATAAAAGGTGCTGTAGAGGTGGAGCGTTACCGAACCATTGATGATAAGCCGGACAACGGCTATCTCTCCGATCATGCTCCCGTAATGGCTATCTTAAAACTATAAAAGCATTTACTATGAAAAAGAAATTATTGATTGGAGCTGCCCTGATACTTTCTGTGGGTATGGCATGTACTTCAGGAGCCGGTGATTGGCAGAGTTACAGCGGTGACAAACGGATAGAAGAGCGTGTCGATTCTGTACTTGCCTTGATGACACTTGAAGAGAAAATAGGTCAGATGACCCAATATTCTGCCAAGAGCGATATTGTGACCGGTCCGCAAGTAAATACGGACATTGAACCTCTATTGAAGAAAGGATACATAGGCAGTCTTTTCCATGCCACTTCTTCTGCCGCCATCCGCAAGACACAAGAGACGGCACTAGCGGAATCCCGGTTGAAGATTCCAGTGCTTTTTGCTTTCGATGTGATACACGGTTTTAAAACGATATTCCCTATTCCTTTGGCCGAGTCGTGTGCCTGGGACGCTGAACTGGCAGAAAGAAGTGCGTCCATTGCCGCTGCCGAAGCTTCGGCAGTGGGTGTTAACTGGACTTTTGCCCCCATGGTGGACATTTCACGTGATGCACGTTGGGGACGGGTAATGGAAGGCTCTGGTGAGGATCCTTATCTGGGTTCATTGCTCTCTGCCGCACGTGTACGCGGTTTCCAGGGTGAGAAGCCCGAAGACTTGATGCGGCTGGACAAGATGCTGGCTTGCGCCAAACACTTCTGTGCATATGGTGCTGCTGAAGCTGGTCGTGATTATAATACGACTGATGTGTCCGAGCGCTCTTTGCGCGATATTTATTTCCCACCTTTCAAGGCTGCCAAAGATGCGGGTGTGGCTACTTTCATGACTGCCTTCAATGAGATTTCCGGTGTGCCTTGCACTTCCAGTAAGTTCCTTTATCAGGATGTGCTTCGCGATGAGTGGAGGTTCAACGGTTTTGTAGTGACGGATTATACGGCTATCAATGAGCTTGTTCCCCACGGCGTGGCACGCGACGAGGCTCATGCCGCCGAGTTGGCTGCCAATGCGGGCATCGAGATGGATATGACCGGAGGTGTGTTTCATGCACATCTGCTGCAAGCCGTGAAAGAGGGCAAGGTGAACGAAGAAACCATTGATAATGCCGTACGCCGCATTCTGGAGATGAAATTCCTTTTAGGCATTATGGACGATCCTTACCGCTATCTGAATGAGGAGCGTGAGAAGGCTACTATCATGAAACCCGAGTTCTTGGAAGCAGCGCGCGATGCTGCTCGTAAGTCGGTAGTATTGTTGAAGAATGAGAATGACTTTTTCCCGATACAACCCTCCGAACGTAAGACTGTAGCTTTGATAGGCCCTATGGTGAAAGAACGTAACAGTGTGAACGGTGGTTGGGGTGGACGGGGAGACCGTCAACGGAGTGTCACTCTTTTTGAAGGGTTGGAAAAAAAGTACGGAAACTCGAACGTACGTTTTCTTTATGCCGAAGGCTGCGATCTTCGTAAGCCTGGAACTGCAGGATTTGCACAAGCTGTGTCCGTGGCTCGTCAGGCAGATGTCATTCTGGTTGCTGCCGGTGAAGACCAGAACTGGAGTGCCGAGGCTGCTTGCCGCACGGACATCACCCTGCCTGCTTCGCAGCGCGACTTGCTGAAGGAACTTAAGAAAACGGGTAAGCCCATCGGATTGGTATTGATGAACGGTCGTCCGCTGGAACTTACTTGGGAGGACGAGAATATGGATGCTATTCTCGAAGCCTGGTATCCGGGCACGATGGGTGGTCATGCCATTGCCGATGTCATCGCAGGCGACTATAATCCTGCCGGAAAGCTGACAATGAGTTTTCCACGTTCGGTGGGGCAGCTCCCGCTTTACTATAACCACAAGAACACCGGACGACCGCTTCCTCCGGACAATCCGAAGATGGATTACAAGTCTTCTTATATTGACTGTCCCAATTCTCCGCTTTATCCTTTTGGATATGGCTTAAGTTATACTAGCTTTGAGGTGGATAACTTGAAGTTGGACAAGGAGGAGCTGAAAAAGGGGGAAACACTTACCGTTACAGTGGATGTAGCCAATATCGGTAAAGTCGGTGGTGAAGAGGTGGTACAGCTTTATATTCGCGACCTTGTGGGAAGTGTGACTCGTCCGGTGAAAGAATTGAAGGGTTTTCAAAAGCTGTATCTCAAGGCTGGCGAGAAGAAGTCGCTGACATTTGTGCTGACTGAAGAAGACCTTGCCTTTTGTGGTGCTGATATGAAGATGCAGGTGGAACCGGGGGAATTCCGGCTCTGGGTAGGAACATCGTCGGCAGATGAGCGGAATGAATCTGTTTTTACGTTGATATGATAAATTGAAAAATCTTATAAATCATTGAAGATGATGGATCATAAACTATCTTTAGGACTTGCCATGCTTCCATTGGTTCCTGCTGTTCAGGCTCAGGAACAAGGCAGGCAAGACGGTGAACGTCCTAACATTATTTTTATCATGAGTGATGACCATGCACAGCAGGCTATGAGTATCTATGGTCATCCTATAGGTAAAGTGGCACCTACTCCTAATATTGACCGTATCGGGCAGGAAGGAGCTGTGTTCTGGAATAATTATTGCTGTAATTCTATTTCAGGCCCCAGTCGCGCCGCGATACTTACTGGTAAGCATAGCCATAAGAACGGCTTCATGAAGAATTGGGCACTAGGTTTCGACGGCTCTCAGCAGACGTTGCCTAAACTGTTGCAACAAGGCGGCTATGAGACTGCCGTCATCGGTAAATGGCATCTTATTTCCAAGCCGACGGGATTTGACCATTGGATGATTCTCAATGACCAAGGCGAATACTGTAACCCACAGTTCATTACCGAGGGGGACACTACTATTCATAAAGGATATGTGACCGACCTCATTACTCAATATTGTGAGGAATGGATGGACAACGGTCGTGACAAGAACAAGCCGTTCTTCCTGATGATGCACCACAAAGCCATTCACCGCAATTGGGTACCTGCCGAACGGCATTATCGTTTGTATGAACACGCCAAGTTTCCGCTTCCCGATAATTATTACGATGCCTATGAGGGACGTTACGCAGCACAGATGCAGAAGATGAATATATACCGTGACATGTACGAAGGTCACGATTTGAAGATGGTTGCGGGTATCGATAGCGACAGCCTGCTCTTTGACCCTTGGCCGCACGCTTTCATGGGAACAATGACACCGGAAGAACGCCGCCGTTTCCTTGATGCTTACCGCGATCGAAATAATGAGTTCTATTCCAAGCCACGTTCATTTAAGGAAGTGGCTGAATGGAAATACCAACGTTACCTGCAAGACTACATGGCTTGTGTAGCAAGTGTGGACGAGAGTGTGGGCGAGATACTGGACTATCTCAAACGTACGGGGTTGGACAAGAATACGATTGTAGTCTATACCACCGATCAAGGCTTCTACTTGGGCGAACATGGCTGGTTTGACAAGCGTTTCATGTACGAAGAGTCTTTTGGTATGCCGATGGTGATGCGCTGGCCGGGACATATCAAACCGGGTACGCAAGTTACAGGTCTGACCCAGAACATCGACTTTGCTCCTACTTTCCTTGATATGTGCGGCATCTCCATTCCGCAGGACATGCAGGGCGTTTCGTTCAAGGAACTGGTGGAAAAAGCAAGACACCGCGCGACTGGCGTAAGTCCTTGTACTATCACTATTATGAGTTTCCCGGCTTCCACAGCGTGCGTGCCCATTACGGTGTGAAGATGGAACGCTACAAGCTGATGCACTTCTACGTGGATGACAATTGGGAACTTTATGATCTCAAGACAGACCCTGAAGAGATGCACAATCTTTATGGGAAGAAGGGAATGGAGAAGATTACCACCGAACTGAAGGCTGAACTGGCACGCTTGCAAAAAGAATACGATGTGCCGCAGGAGTTATGCCGCTGAAAAGCTACCGGAAGACATATTGAACATTAATAACCTGATAATAAAGATAAAAAATAATGAGAAGACTGATTACTAATCTGCTGCTGGCATTATTATGCTTGGCGTCTCCCCTTTTGGCGCAGGACATGCGCATGGATACTTATTGTAATCCGCTGAATGTAGACTATACCTATATGATATACAATTCTTCGAAAGATATCTCCTACCGCTCGGGTGCCGACCCTGCCGTAGTAGAGTTTCGTGGAGAATATTATATGTTCGTTACCCGTACGCACGGCTACTGGCATTCTACGGATTTGCAAAACTGGAATTTTATCAATCCGGGGGAAAACTGGTATCCACAAGGTTGTAACGCTCCGGCGGCACATAACTACAAGGATTCAGTACTTTATGTCTGTGGCGATCCTTCGGGTGTGATGAGTGTGCTTTATACCGACAACCCCAAGTCGGGTAACTGGAAAGCCACTCCTGCCATCATCACCAACTTGCAAGACCCTGACCTTTTTCTTGATGATGACGGCAGTGCTTACATGTTCTGGGGCTCTTCCAACAAGTGGCCCATTCGCGGCATGAAGCTCAACAAGAACCATCGTTTCATACAAGAAGGCGAGAAGCTGGAACTTTTCAATCTCGACCCAGAGAAACATGGTTGGGAACGTTTTGGAGAAAATCATGCCGATACCGTGCTGGGCGGCTATATCGAAGGACCGTGGTTGACAAAGCACAACGGGAGGTATTACATGCAATATGCTGCTCCGGGCACTCAGTTCAATGTATATGCCGATGGTGTATATGTGGCCGACCATCCGATGGGACCTTATACCTATCAGAAACATAACCCCATTTCCTATAAGCCTGGCGGTTATATCAACGGTGCCGGTCATGGAAGTACGGTGCTCGGACCAGGTAGGCAATATTGGCATTTCGGTTCTATGGCTCTGCCCATTAATATGCACTGGGAACGCCGTCTCTGCATGTTCCCTACTTATTTTGACGAAGACGGCATCATGTATTGTGACACCCGTTTTGGAGATTATCCCCGTTATGCACCTACTATGCCGGGAAAGAAAGGGGAGTTCCGCGGCTGGATGCTTCTTTCTTACAACAAGCCTGCCAGAGGTTCTTCGGCTGTAGAGGGTCATACAGCTGCCGGATTGACGGACGAGAATTGCAAGACCTATTGGCTGGCTTCTTCCAACGATGAAACGCAGTGGGTGGAGATAGACCTTCAGGCACCTGCCACTGTAAACGCTATTCAGGTGAATTACAACGATTATAAGAGTGATATGTATGGTCGTTATCCCGATTTGCGCCACCGTTACACTATCGAAGGTTCCGTAGATGGCGTCAACTGGATACGTCTTGTCAACCGTAGCAACAGTTTCAAAGACACTCCGCACGATTATGTGGAACTGGAAATCCCTGCCCGGGTACGTTATGTACGTTACAAAAACATCCATGTTCCCACACCGCACCTTTCCATTTCTGCCATCCGTATTTTCGGTCTGGGCGAAGGTAAGGCGCCTGCTCAAGTGAAGACATTTGACCCTCGCCGTCACGAAGATCGCCGTGACATCACGCTGACTTGGAAACCGGTGAAAGGTGCACAAGGATACAACATCCTTTGGGGTATTGCGCCGGACAAGCTTTACAGTTCTTGGATGGTGTATGGTGACGAGTGTAGGCATCTGATGAAATGTCTTTCTACCGACCAGAAATATTATTTTGCTATCGAAGCTTTCAATGAAAACGGTGTATCTCAAATTTCTGTCGTTAAAGAAGTGAAATAATGTGTTGTAAAATGAGGGTGTGCCATCAACCGTTTTGACACACCCTTATTTGTCGTTTTATGTGTATTTTGTTTATTGTCAGCTATGGATAAAAAGTCGTATTGCATCGCTTGGTTGATGTTGTTGTTCGTCGGTTCATTACATGCACAATATCGTACTACTACCTACTGTAACCCTCTTAATCTGGACTATACTTATCCTTTTCACAATTCCCATTTGGGCAAGTCTTATCGTTCGGGTGCCGACCCTGCTGTAGTGGAGTTTCGGGGGGAGTATTATATGTTCGTTACCCGTTCCTGGGGTTACTGGCATTCCAAGGACTTGCTGAATTGGGACTTTATTACTCCCGAAAAATGGTATTTCGAAGGTTGCAATGCTCCTGCTGCCCATAATTATAAAGATTCCATACTCTATGTTTGTGGGAATCCATCCGGAGCCATGAGCATACTTTATACCGATAATCCCAAACGGGGGGACTGGAAGGCAGTGCCATCGGTACTCCACGACCTTCAGGATCCTGCCCTTTTCATTGATGATGATGAACGTGCTTATATGTATTGGGGGTCTTCCAACCGTTGGCCTATCCGTGGTAAGGAACTTGATATGAAGAATAAATTCCTGCCGATAGCGAAAAAGCCGGATTCACTGCTCTTTCTCCGTCCTGACATTCATGGGTGGGAACGTTTTGGCGAAAATCATACCAGTGACATCAAGCCATTCATCGAGGGTGCGTGGATGACGAAACACAATGGGAAATATTATTTGCAATATGCCGCTCCGGGCACTCAGTTCAATGTGTATGGTGACGGTGTTTATGTAGGAAAATCTCCTTTGGGTCCCTTTCAGTACGCGGCTCATAATCCGTTCTGCTACAAGCCGGGAGGATTTGCTACCGGTGCCGGGCATGGAAGTACGGTTTGTGGTCCGGGAGGAATATACTGGCATTTCGGTACAATCCATCTGTCCATTAATTATAAGTTTGAGCGTAGGTTATGTATGTTTCCTACATTTTTTGATGAAGACGGTGTGATGTACTCTGATACTTACTTCGGTGACTATCCTCACTATTCTCCCGACCAGGTTTCGCGACAGACGACAAGCGGTGGTTTCCGGGGCTGGATGTTGCTTTCTTATGGCAAACCCGTGAAGGCTTCTTCGCAATTGGAAAGTTATCCGGTGGAAAATGTGACGGACGAGAACTTGAAAACCTTCTGGGTGGCCGGAAAAAATGACGATAAGCAATGGGTGGAGATAGACCTTGAAGAAGTGAGTGACGTGTATGCCTTGCAACTGAATTTCTTTGACTATGAGGAAACCGGATTTTGGGGACGTATGCCAAACCTCCGGCAACGCTATCTTGTAGAAGCTTCGGTGGATGGTGCCCGTTGGCGGGTATTGGTGGACTATCGCAACAGTTTCCGTGATGCCCCTCATAATTACATAGAACTGGATCAACCGATAGAAGCACGCTATATTCGTTATCGCCACCATTACGTGCCGGGCAAGAATCTGGCAATGGGGAATATTCGCGTGTTCGGTTTGGGACGTGGGAAAAAACCGGCTACGGTAAAAGGTTTTACGGTAGTGCGTGAAGCGGACGAACGTAATGTCCGCATTTCTTGGAAAGCGGTGAAGGGTGCGCAAGGCTATAATGTATTGTGGGGTGTTGCTCCTGATAAATTGTATAGTTCGTGGATGGTATATGGCGATAATTCATTAGACTTACGTGCCCTCACGGTAGGACAAAAATATTATTTTGCCATCGAGGCATTCAATGAAAATGGTATTTCGCAACGTGTTTTTCTTCGAGAGGCGCACTGATTGTGTAAAATGAACAGTAATGAAACAGATAATACACTCTTTTTTATATGGTAGTACCGTTTGGGCTGCTTGTACTGTATCGCAGGAGGTCAAGGCCGGTGGGATCCCTGTCTCTACCACAGAGGATGGAGATGCTGTTAGCCCAAACATTGTTTGTGTGGTATGTGAAGACATCGGTCCTTGGCTGCACTGTTTCGGTGACAGTGTGGCAGTGACTCCGACTATTGACGCCCTTGCGGCAGAGGGTATACGCTATACCAGCATTTATGGGACAGTGGGTGTTAGTGCTCCTTCGCGTGCGGCACTTATTACGGGAATGTATCCCACGCATATCAATGCCAACTATATGCGTACGCAAGGGGGGCAGATTGCACGTCCACCGGCGGTAACCGGTTACGATATTGTGTTACCCGAGGGAATAAAGTGCTATACCGAGCTGTTGCGTGCCGCTGGCTATTATTGTACGAACAACCCGAAAACCGACTATCAGTTTCTACCGCCTTTGACCGCTTGGGACGAATGTGGCAGGCAGGCGCATTGGCGCAACCGTCCTAAAGGGATGCCTTTTTTCGCTATATTCAATACCCTTGCCTCGCATGAGCAAAAGGTGTGGGAAAGTGCGAAGGATACGCTTTACGTCTCTCCCGACGATGTGGTGTTGCCACCCTATTATCCTGAGGACAGCATTGTGCGCCGCGATATTGCTGTCATGTACAGCAATATTTACCGCATGGATTGTTTTGTCCGCCAGATGATTGATGAATTGAGGGCGGCAGGCGAGTGGGATAATACCATTCTTATCTTTTATTCGGATAATGGTGGACCGCTTCCTCGGCAGAAACGTGAAATAACAGAGGTTGGTACCCATATTCCTCTCATTATCCGTTATCCGGACGGACGGTTGGCCGGCAGTATTGATGATGGACTTCGCAGTGTCATTGACATTCCACCAACGATTCTTTCATTGGCGGGTATCAAGCCTCCTGCCTATATGGATGGCAAGGCATTTGCTGGGAAATATGCTTCGCCATCGCGGCGCTATGTTTTTGCCGCACGTGACCGTATGGATAAGTGTTATGACCAGCAGGGGGGCGTACGTGACCGCCGTTATCGTTATATCTGTAATTATACTCCCAATCAGCCCGGCTATCAGCCGGTAGGATTTCGTCTGAACATGCCGATGATGCGCCGTATGCTTCAACTCCATGAAGAAGGCGCGCTCGATGAGAATCAGGAAAGCTGGTTTGTTTGGCCCCGTCCGCGTGAAGAGTTCTATGATTTGGAGAAAGACCCTCATGAGATCTGCAATCTGATTAATGATCCGGCTTACCGGAAAGACATTAACCGTTTGCGGAAGGTGTATCGGCAGTGGGAAAGGAAATATTGGCAATGTCGTCCGCTGACAGAACCGGAAATAGTACAAACTATGTGGCCGGACGGTGTACAGCCGCTCGTGTCAGCTCCGCAGATTGTACAAAAGGGGGGCAGGTTAAGCTGGAGTGTTCCACTCCTGGAGTCTCTTATGCCTATCAGTTGAATGGTCGGGGACGGAATGGAGAGAAACATTGGAATCTATATGTTGAGCCGTTTGTTGTCCATAAGGGAGACCGGGTGGCAGTGCAGGCTTTCCGGGTGGGATATAAGAAGAGTGAGATAGTAGACTTTTTAATTGAACATTAATTTTGTAGGATATGAAGAATACAGTTTGTACAGCCTTGATGCTGTTGATGTCTGTGTGTATGTATGCGCAGGAGTTGTATGGAGAGTATGAAAAGAAAGTGTATGTCTCTTCGCAGGGAGATTCGTTGAAGTACCGTTTGCTGCGTCCCGAAGCAGAAAAGGCAGGGAAGAAATATCCGTTGGTGCTTTTTCTGCATGGTGCGGGCGAACGAGGAGATGATAATCAGAAGCAATTGGTGCATGGTGGGCAGATGTGGCTCAATCCGGTGAACAGAGAGGAATATCCGGCTTTTGTATTGGCTCCCCAGTGTCCTAAGGAAGATTATTGGGCTTATGTGGGTCGTCCCAAGTCGTTTGTACCCGGAGAAATGCCCGAGGTACAGGAGCCTACGCGTATATTCCGCACATTGAAGGAGTTGCTGGATACCTATTTGGCTATGCCCCAGGTGGATAAAGACCGGATTTATGTGATGGGACTTTCCATGGGCGGTATGGGGACGTTTGATTTGGCGATACGTTATCCCGAAGTTTTTGCCGCAGCCGTTCCCATCTGTGGTATTGTGAATCCGGCAAGGCTTTCTGCCGCCAAAGACGTGAAGTTCCGTATTTATCACGGAGATGCCGATAACATTGTTCCGGTAGAAGGTTCGCGTCAGGCTTACAAGGCCTTGAAGGCTGCCGGTGCCGATGTTGAGTATATCGAATTCCCTGGAGTCAATCATGGCAGTTGGACACCGGCGTTCAATGATTCTGAGTTTATGGGTTGGCTGTTTAATCAGAAGAAAAAATGATGAGAGTATTGTCTGTTATCGGAATTCTCTTTTTAGGGGGCGCTTTTTTTACTTCTTGCATCACTTCTGGTCGGGTAAGTACTTTTGTGGTATTGCCGGATACGCAGACTTATCTGGAACAATGTCCGGAGGTCTTTGATTCGCAAGTGGACTGGTTGGTTGCCAATCGTAAGAAAATAGATGCCGTGTTCCAAGTGGGAGATTTGACACAAGATAATTCTCCGGTGGAATGGGCGTATATGCAGAAAGCCTTTCATCGTATTAGCCAAGCAGGAATACCTTATTCTGTCGTATGGGGAAATCACGATATTGGCAGTAAGCCCGGTAAGTTTTCGGACGTGCATAACACTGCAATGGCCAACAAGTATTTCCCTCTTTCTGACTATAAGCAGAAGAGTTATTGGGGAGGCAGTGCGGATGGAAAGACATTGGATAACTATTACATAAACCTTAGGTCGGGCGATACCGATTGGCTGGTCTTGAATCTGGAATTCGGGCCTTCTGATGAGGCTCTGCAATGGGCCGATTCCATAGTGGGTATTCATCCGGATAAGCTTGTCATATTGAATACACACGCCTATTTGTATTGTGACAGTACGTTGCATGACGGGAAAGACTGGTGGCGCCCTCAAGGATATGGCATCGGCAAAGAGTCTGGGCGCACAGTGAACGATGGTGCTGGAATCTGGGAGAAATTGCTTCTCAAACATCGCAATGTGATAGCTGTCTTTTGTGGGCATGTCTTGAAAAGCGGAGTCGGCACGCTGGTCTCTATAGGGAAAGAGGGAAATAAAGTGTATCAGATGCTGGCAAACTATCAGCGTGGTGTGGAAGGCAGTAGATTGGGAGGTGAGGGCTACTTACGCATTGTAACTTTTAACCGGAAGACAAGGGAGATAGATGTGAAGACCTATTCGACTTGGAATAAAGCCTACCACCCCTCCGAACATCATAACTTTAAGTTCAGAGAGGTGGACTTTGACGAATATCTGCGCTGAGACTTAAGTCCTTTCAGCGTAATCTCCGTTACTTTTTATCAGTTCTATCAGCTTTTCTACCGCCTCTTCTTCGGGAATGTTCTTTTCGATGCACTCCTTCTTTTTGTAGAGGCTGATTTTGCCTCGTCCGGCGCCTACATAGCCATAATCAGCATCGGCCATTTCTCCGGGGCCGTTGACAATGCAGCCCATGATTCCTATCTTGAGTCCTTTCAGATGGCCGGTGGCTGCCTTGATACGGGCAATGGTACTTTCCAGGTCGTAGAGGGTGCGTCCGCAGCCGGGACAAGAGATGTATTCGGTCTTGCTGGTACGTACACGTCCGGCTTGCAGGATACCGAAAGCAGTGGCATCCACTACTTTGCCGCTTATGGTTTCTCCTTGGTTGAAGAGAAGGATACCGTCACACAGACCGTCGAAGATGAGTGCTCCCATATCTGCAGCCGCTTTGATTTGCAGATTTTCCAGTTCGCTCTCTGCGTAGTGCTCAAAGAAGACTACCGGGTTTTTTAGGCCTTCCTTCATCATCTGGTGTACTAGAGCGCGTTGTTCGCCCAACCGGTTGGGATGATTGCTTTGCGAAATCAATACGACTTCCGGATGATACTTCAGGCAGGCGATGGCTTCGTCATTCAGCCCCATATACGTGATGAAGAGGAATTTCAAGGAAGCGCCGCAGCTGCTTAGGAAAGGAAGCTGGTCTCCTTTAAAGGCGGGCCAGGCATTGTCCGGTTTTGTCTCGCTGTTGCTTTGTTCCATCCAGACATCGGCATCGATGATGCATTGCATGCCTTCCGGAAGTTGTTCAGGGATGGAACGTCCCGTATAGATATAGTCCGGCATGAATTGCGGATTGAAGTCCATGTCCCCGTTTAAGCGTGCGGCAATGACCACGGGCAGATTGTCTCCACCGATATTGTGTACGGCGGCAGTCTCGCGGCGGGTGGGAGAGAGATAATTGAATTCCGGCACATCTGCTCCGGGGATATAAGGATGGTCGTGGCGCTGCACGATATAGTCCACCAATTTGCGGGCTACGGGGATTTCCGCCTCCGGAGCTTCGCTCAGGGAAACCCGGATGGTGTCACCCAAGCCGTCTGCCAGCAGGGCGCCGATGCCCAAGGCCGATTTGATGCGTCCGTCTTCTCCGTCTCCGGCTTCCGTTACACCGAGATGCAGCGGGAATCGCATACCTTCCTGCTCCATGACGGTTGCCAGCAGGCGTACTGTCTTTACCATGACCACTGTATTGGATGCCTTGATGGAAATGACTACATCCGTGAAATTCTCTTGCACGCAGATGCGCAGAAACTCCATACAAGATTCCACCATGCCTTCCGGTGTATCGCCATAGCGCGACATGATGCGGTCGGATAATGAACCGTGGTTCACGCCGATGCGGATGGCAGTATGGTTCTCCTTGCAGATATTAAGGAAGGGGACAAAGCGGTCGTGTATCTTCTGCAACTCCTGAGCATACTCTTCATCGGTATACTCCAAATGTTTGAAAGTACGTGCTGCATCCACATAGTTTCCCGGATTGATGCGTACTTTTTCTACATACTGTGCTGCCACGTCCGCTACCTTCGGGTTGAAGTGAATGTCGGCCACAAGCGGCACCATATATCCGTCCTGGCGTAGGCCTATGTTGATATTCATCAGGTTTTCAGCCTCTTTGATGCCTTGGGCCGTGAGGCGTACATACTCTCCTCCGGCGTCGACAATACGTTTGGCTTGCGCCACACTGGCTTCTGTGTCCTGCGTAGCGGTGTTCGTCATACTTTGTATGCGGATAGGATTGGAGCCGCCCATAGGGGTGGCTCCGATGTTTACTTCTGATGTTTCCCGTCGGGAATAGTTGAATAAATCCACGGTAATAAGTGATTAGCGTTTAGTGATAAGTGATTAGTGATAAGGGATAAGTGACTATATCTCATCTTACTAATCCCTTATCCTTAATCCCTAATCCCTCAATTAGTCTTGTATTCGTACTTCACCTCCTTCAAGTCCTCATTTGCCTTGACTATTTTCTTTTTCAGCCCTTCTTTATAGGCGGCGAATGTTTCAGCCAATGAGGAATCGCTCAATGCCAGCATCTGTACGGCAAGGATGGCAGCGTTCATGGCACCATTAATGGCAACGGTGGCTACTGGTATGCCCGGAGGCATCTGGATGATGGAGTAGAGGGCGTCTACGCCATCGAGTGCGGACCCTTTTACGGGAACCCCGATTACCGGCAGTGTGGTGTTGGCAGCAATGACGCCGGGCAGGGCGGCAGCCATACCGGCAGCGGCAATAATCACTTTAATGCCGCGTTGGCGAGCATTCTTGGCAAATTCCTCCACTGCTTCCGGTGTGCGGTGAGCAGAGAGAGCGTTCATTTCGAACGGTACATGCAGGTCATTGAGCAATTGCGCGGCCTTCTCCATAACGGGGAGGTCGGAAGTGCTGCCCATGATGATGCTAACGATTGGAGACATGAATCATTAAATTATTAAAGGGTTAATTTTATAAGGGTTAGGGATTAACGATTAGGGGTTAGGGACTGCGCTATCATTCCGTCCGGTGCTAATCGCTAACCCCTAATCCTTTCATTTCATTCGTTTATCAGCGCTTTGTAGGCTTCGGCATCCAGCAGGCTGTCGAAGTCGGCATCAGCGGTGGGTTTGATTTTGATGAGCCAGCCTTCGCCGTATGGGTCCTGGTTTACCAGTTCCGGCTGGTCGGCAAGGGCTTCGTTTTGCTCCAGAATCTCACCG
>OOCF01000585.1_pt1 | contig 17393 bp, 10 predicted proteins | sample 1671001 | NCBI WGS metagenome assembly OOCF01 (sample SAMN06348112, study PRJEB24527) | human gut metagenome | biome: human gut; feature: ankylosing spondylitis patient; material: feces | host: Homo sapiens | place: China | collected 2015-10
AAATAAAAATAGAACTTTGACCAAGATTTACCGCATATTGAAAAAATATATACCTTTATACATCCAAAAAGCAACAGACATGAAACTGATTCATACCAGCGACTGGCATTTGGGCCATACCTTATATAATTACGACCGGACAGAAGAGCAACAGGCATTCCTCCAGCAATTGGCGGAAATCGTGGAGCGCGAACAGCCGGATGCTCTTCTCGTAAGTGGAGATGTTTACCATTATTCATCGCCTTCGGCTTCCGTACAGAAGATGTACACCGAAGCCATGTTGGAAATTCACCGGCGATGTCCGTCGATGACTATCGTCGTAACGGCAGGCAACCACGACAGTAGTTCCAAGCTCGAAATCACCCGAAGTTTATGGGAGAGTTTCGGTTTGCACGTAATAGGTTCCATCCAGCGGGAAGAAGAAACGGTTCAATGGTCGCGGCACATCATCGAAGTGACCGGGAAAGACGGTCGGCCGGTCGGCTACATTCTCCCGGTACCCCACGTTTATCCGCAGAACTTTCCGAGTCCTGATCCGGAGATGAAACGGGAAGAACGGATGCCGTACTTCTTCCAGACCTTATTGGACGAGACAAGACGAATCAACACCGATGGTCTGCCAGTCGTACTGATGGCACATCTGGCTGTAACCGGTTCCGATACGACCGGACATACCGATCTCATCGGCGGGATGGATTACTTTCCCCTGGACCAGCTGGGAGCAGGTTACGATTATCTCGCCTTAGGCCACATTCATTGCCCACAAACCCTGAAAGGAAGCGACGGACGCGCCCGTTATTGTGGTACGCCCTATCCGGTAAGTTTTGATGAAACGTATCCGCATTCGGTTTCGCTGGTAACCGTTGAACCTGGGAAACAACCCGAAATCCAAGACATCCGGATCGAGAATCCGTGGCCATGCCTTACCTTGCCCCCAGAACCGCTTCCGTTTGAAGAAGCCCTGCAACAGCTGAAAGACTTCCCCGACGACAAACAGGCTTATATCCGCCTCAATGTCCTGGCTGAAAATTATCTGTCGCCCGACTGTCAGGAACGCGCTTCCGAAGCAACCCGTGGAAAGGCGTGCCGATATTGCTACATCAAGCTCAACCGCCTGCAGAAAGAAGACAACGAGGAGCAGCCCCACCTCAGCATCCAAGAACTCAAACAGCAATCGCCTTTGGAAATTGCCCGCCGCTATTATCAGGAGACAACCGGCGAAACCATGGACGACGAACTGAGCCTTCTGCTGCAGGAAGCCATGAATCAGATTCACTCATCAGCAAACGAATAGACTATGAAGCTACAACAACTCATCATAAAGAACCTGGCTTCGATCGAAGAAGCTACTATTGATTTTGAGCAAGGCCCGCTGGCTGAAGAATCCATCTTCCTGATCTGCGGAGAAACAGGCGCCGGAAAGAGCACCATTCTAGACGCCATCTGTCTGGCTCTTTACAACGATACGCCCCGAATGCAACGATCGCCGAAAGAAAAATACATGGACCTGGCTCGCTCATTCTCCGACAAGAAAGAAGAAATCAACATCGACGATGTCCGTCAGCTGATGCGTCGTAACACAGCCGAAGCATGGGTGGAACTTTCTTTTATCGGGAGCAACGAGATTCCCTACCTGGCTCGCTGGTATGTTGCCAAGGCACGAAAGAAAGTGGATGGCAACATTCAGAAAGTTGCCTGGACACTTACCAACCGGAAAACAGGCGAAGAGCTGAAGAAAGTAAAGGAAGTGGAAGATGAAATCCAGCGGTGTATCGGTTTGAACTTCGAACAATTCTGCCGGACAACCTTATTGGCACAAGGTGAATTTACCCGTTTCCTCCAAAGCCGTGAAGCAGATAAGTCTGAAATCCTGGAGAAACTCACCGGGACGGATATCTATTCCCGTATCGGAATGAAAATCTATGACATTACCAAACAGAAGAAAGAAGCTTATGATCTGCAACACCAACGGATCGCCGCGACACATCTGCTCAGTGAAGAAGAAAAAGCAACTCTCCTTACTTCGTTGGAACAACTGAAGCAAGACTGCCGGCAACAGGAAACCATCGCCAAAGAGCTGAACCGGAAACATGAATGGCTCCGACAAGAACTAGAGTATCATAAAACCCGGCAGGAACATCAAATCCAGCTGGAAGCTATCGAATCCCGAATCCATTCAGATGAATATCGGGAACAAAGCCGTCTTATCCAAGAATGGGATGTAACGACAGATGCCCGAAAACTTCTCAAAGAGAACAAAGAGAGACAAGAAGAAATCACCCGGCAAATGCAGGAAGAACAGCAATATCTCCAGCAGTTCATCCGTCTTTCCGAAGGGATGTTGCAGGAAGAGGAAAAGATTCGCTCCTGGCAACAGGAAGAAAATACAATCCGGCAGTATCTGGAATTGCAGCAACCTTTCGCCGACATGTTTGCCCAAAGTCAGACTATCCTGACGCATTTGCAGAACATTCTCAACACACAATCCCAAGAGAAAAAACGGAAAGTGCAGTTGGAACAGGAAAAAACTCGCTTGCCCCAACTGGAAGAAGCCTGTACCCGACAAGCCGACCTGCTGAAATCGGAAAGAGAAAAAGGAGAACAACTGGATGCGCTTCTTCAACAAATGAACCGGCAATATCAAGAGATGAATATGCCTGCCCGGCAAGCCGAATCCAAGCGGTTGTCGGAACAGGAAATGCAACTCACGAAAACGGTTCATGCCTTACAAGCGTTCTCTGCTGCCCAACAAGTCCTGCAAGAAGCACAAAAAGCCGAACAGGAAACAGCTGTCAAATTAGAAAGAGCGAAACAACAGCACCGTCTCTTGAAAGAAAAAGAAACATCTTGCCAAAAGGCCTTTGACGAAGCAGAGAAGCTATACGAGAAACAAAAGGAATGTACCGAACAATGGGCGGCAGAAGCCCGCTCCCGCTTGCAACCCGGCGATATCTGTCCGGTGTGTGGTCAGCAAATTACGGAATTACCGTCCGATGAAAACTTCCGTTCTCTGTTAGAGCCGGTTCACCAACACCTGCTGGAGAAGAAAAAACAACTGGAAGAAGTTATGGCAGAAGTCGCACAGAATACGGCTTATGGAAAAAGTCTTGCCACCCTGTTCCAGCAGAACCAACGGCAAACAACCTTGGCCCAAAAGAACTGTCAGCAAGCTCAATCGGAAGCCATGCAGCAGAGCAAGCTGGCTGGATATGAAGAAATCTCTTCAGATATCTTAGCTGAAATCCCGGTTAGACAAGACGAGATCCATCGCAAGCAAGACGACGTCAATCGGCAGATCAAGCAGGCACAAACTTTGCTTGAAGCCATTTCCAAACAACAAAAGCTGAAGGATCAGCAGCAGAAAGCCATAGAACAATGTCAAAATGCATTGAATCAGGCGGAGAAAAAACGGACCGAACAGATCAACAAGATACAGACTTTACAGGAACTGATCCGAAACGATCAGGAAAGTGCGGCTCGTTCTTTACAGACAGCCCGGGAACAAATAAGCTGGCCTGGGTGGGAAACAGATTGGCATGCTTCTCCTGACGATTTCATGCTCCGGCTGAAACAGGAAGCTTCTGTTTATACCCAACAACAAAAAAGAGAGGAAGTTCTCGTCAATCAACGCAACTTAGCTCAACGGGCATTGGATGAAATGAAAAGCCTGCAACAACAAATCCGGGATGAATATCCCCAATGGGTAATCGGAATGCTTCATCCGCAACCTGTCCAAGCATTGACTAAAGACTGGAGTCAGCTCTTTGCGCATGTCAAAGCCTTGCATCAGTCACAATGTCATACCCGTGAGTTACAGGAAAAAGGAACTCAAGCCTTGCAGGACTTTCTACATCAACATCCGGAATTTACCCAGGAAAAGCTGGAACAACTGACAGCTTTTTTACCGGAACAAATCCAAAGCTGGCGGGAAGACCAACAGAAACAGAATGAATCCCGTGTAGCTGTCCGCGCCAAATTGGAACTGGTGCTCCAGCAAATCAAGCAACATCAAGACAGCAAACCGGAACTGGAAGAAGAAGTTTCGCTGGAAAAACTGAAAGAACAATACGAGGAACAGAACCGGATTATCCAAGATTTCAACCAGCAAATCGGACAAAAACAGAACCTGTTGGATGAGAACCGTAAAAACGAAGAATGGCTACAGGGAGAAAAAGCAATCGAAGAGAAACTGAAACTCGACTACCAAAAGTGGGAACGACTACGTTTCTACTTCGGAGACCAGCAAGGTAAAACATTCCGGAACATTGCCCAAAGTTTCGTCTTAAAGGAATTGTTGCATGGAGCCAACTATTATCTGAAACGACTGACCGACCGTTATGAACTGGAATGTCAGGCCGGTTCACTGACAATCCTGCTCCGTGACTTTTATCAAGGAGGAACAGCCCGTCCGGCAAGTACACTTTCCGGAGGCGAAAGTTTCCTGGTTTCACTGGCATTAGCCTTGGGGTTATCCTCAATCAGTCAGCAAAGCCTTTCAGTTAATACACTTTTCATCGACGAAGGATTTGGAACCCTTAGCGAAGGATACTTGCAGACCGTCATGGACACACTGGAAAAACTGCATCAGCTAGGTGGTAAGAAAGTAGGGATCATCAGTCACGTTTCCGGATTACGCGAACGAATCAAGGCCCAGATACAAGTCCGCCGCATAGATAATTCCCGGAGTGAAATTGTCACTCTGCTGGATGAATAATTTCTACTCATAAGATCTCTTCACGAAACTCACGAGAATCAAAATGGATTCTCGAGGAAGTCAAAAACGATTCTCGTGAGTCTTGTCACCCGGATCAAAAACAGTTTCGTACCTTTGTCGTCAATTTCAATACAACTGAATATGGCAAATGTATATGAAGAAAGATTAGGAACCGACCGGATGCTGCCATTGATATTCCGGATGGCTTTACCAGCCATCGCCGCTCAGTTAGTCAATCTGTTATATAGTATTGTAGACCGGATTTACATCGGTCATATACCTGAAATTGGAACTCAAGCATTAGCTGGAGTTGGAGTAACAAGTTCCATCATCATTCTAATCTCTTCTTTCTCGGCAATTGTAGGAGCTGGTGGATCTCCTTTGGCAGCCATCGCATTAGGACAAGGCGACCGGGTTCGTGCCGGGAAGATCCTCGGAAACGGATTCATTCTGCTTGTCATTTTCACGCTAATTACCTCGCTGACGACATACCTGTTCATGCGTCCCTTACTGTTCCTGACCGGAGCTTCAGAACAAACGATCGGATATGCAGTCGATTACCTTTCTGTTTACCTACTTGGTACACTCTTTGTAGAACTCTCGGTAGGCTTGAATACATTTATCAATACACAAGGCCGACCAGCCATAGCCATGTGTTCTGTTCTGATTGGGGCAATCCTGAATATTCTGCTGGATCCGCTGTTTATTTTCGCTTTCGGACTTGGAGTAAAAGGAGCAGCTCTGGCTACCATTCTTTCACAAGCCTGCAGTGCTGCCTGGGTGATTTCTTTCTTGACCTCTCATCGCGCTTCTCTCAAACTGGAAAGACGCCACATGAAGTTACAGAAAGAAATTGTCTTGTCTATTTTGGCATTGGGCATCTCTCCTTTCATTATGGCCAGCACAGAAAGCTTGGTTGGATTCGTATTAAACGGCAGTCTCAAATACTTCGGAGATATTTACGTCAGCGCACTGGCTATTATGCAAAGTGCCATGTTAATCGTAAGTGTCCCACTGACAGGATTTGCCCAAGGTTTTGTGCCCATAGTCAGTTACAACTACGGACACCTCAATAAGGAAAGAGTAAAATCTTGTTTCAAGATTGTCTTAATATTCATGTTCTCATTCAATCTGATTTTGATTCTAGCCATGATTCTCTTTCCGGAGATTCTGGCACGGGCCTTTACCAACGATCCGCAACTGATTGTTGTTGTTGAACAATTCATGCCAATCTTCCTGGCAGGAATGACAATCTTTGGCCTGCAACGAGCTTGCCAGAACATGTTCGTTGCCTTAGGGCAAGCCAAAGTGTCCGTTTTTATCGCCCTACTCCGCAAGGTATTTTTACTTATACCTTTAGCATTAATTCTCCCCCATTTCATGGGAGTAACCGGTGTCTTTGCCGCCGAAGCCTTTTCGGATGCAACAGCGGCTATCTGCTGTACACTGATTTTCTCTGTACAATTTCCAAAGATTCTAAAACGGATGAAAGAGAATCTATGCGAAGCCAACTAAATTCATTCATCATTATATAATTCACATCATCATGCAACATACAAAAGAATTGACCTGTGTTGACTGCGGAACACAGAACTGTAAATACAAAGACCGGACTTATCCGGATTTCTGTCTTACCACTAACTTAAAGGAAGAAGATCTGCAATGGGCTCTGGAACGCTATGAAGAAGAACGAAATCATGAAATCATGGTAGCCAGTGCCGAAGTAGAATACGAAGGATACGGTAAATGGACACGCGTACAAGAAATCATGGAGTTTGCCCGAAAGATACAGGCTCATAAAATAGGTATCGCCAATTGTATCGGACTGATCCACGAGGCTCGCATTTTTGCCCGCATCCTTCGGGCAAACGGATTCGAAGTGTATTCTGTTATTTGTAAGGTAGCCGGGAAAGCCAAATCATCTATCGGCATTCCAAAATCCTGTGAATCGATTGGGGCAGCCATGTGTAACCCGATCCTTCAGGCACGACTGCTGAATGAAGCCCAAACGGACCTGAATGTAGTAATCGGCTTATGTGTCGGACACGACAGTTTATTCTATAAATATTCCGAGGCATATACAACGACGCTGATTACGAAAGACCGTGTCACAGGCAATAATCCGGCAGCTCCTCTCTATACAGCCCATTCGTATTACCGAAAGAAATTCAACCTGGACGAGCCGAAAATAAGTCACCCGTCAGCGGAGGGCTCGAACGAAAATTTGCCCAAATAAAGCGGAAAATGTAACTTTGCCATATTTAAATCGTGTTAGAGAAGAAAAGATGAAAGTTTGTATTGCCGAAAAGCCGAGTGTGGCTCGTGAAATAGCCGAGGTATTAGGGGCTACGGAAAAGAAGAATGGATACATCGAAGGGAACGGATATCAGGTAACCTGGACATTCGGTCATTTGTGTACCCTCAAGGAACCGCACGATTATACACCCGACTGGAAACGGTGGTCACTGTCTTCTCTGCCGATGGTTCCGCCACGTTTCGGTATCAAACTAATCAGTAATCCAACCTACGAACAACAGTTTAAGATCATTGAAGGTCTGATGCAAAAGGCTGAAATGATCATCAACTGCGGAGATGCCGGGCAGGAAGGAGAATTGATCCAACGCTGGGTAATGCAAAAAGCCGGAGCCAAATGTCCAGTCTATCGTTTATGGATTTCTTCACTGACAGAAGAAGCCATCCGCGAAGGTTTTCAGAAACTGAAGGAACAAGCCGAGTTTAACCGGCTGTATGAAGCAGGATTGTCACGGGCTATTGGCGACTGGCTGTTAGGAATGAATGCTACCCGTCTTTATACATTACGCTACGGACAAAACAAACAGGTACTTTCTATCGGGCGTGTTCAAACACCAACGCTGGCACTCATCGTCAACCGCCAGGAAGAAATAGAGAATTTCAAACCGGAGCCTTATTGGGAGCTGAAGACAGTCTATCGGGACGTAACATTCTCGGCTACCAAGGGGAAATTCACCCAAAAGGAAGAAGGTGAGAAATTCCTTGAAACCGTACGGACATCCGACTTTACAGTGACGGACGTTTCTACGAAAAAAGGGAAAGAATATGCTCCACGCCTCTTCGACCTGACTTCTCTCCAGGTAGAATGTAACAAGAAGTATGCTTTCACGGCAGACGATACGTTAAAGCTTATCCAATCGCTCTACGAAAAGAAAGTCACAACCTACCCTCGTGTAGATACCACCTTCTTAAGTGATGACATTTATCCGAAGGTGCCTAATACCTTGAATGGTTTAGTGGATTACGGCGAACTGGTGGCTCCGTTGAAAGGAATCAAGTTACCGAAAAGCAAACGAGTTTTTGATAATTCTAAGGTAACCGATCACCACGCCATTATTCCGACAGGTGTTCCGGCACGGAATTTATCAGACAACGAGCGGAAGGTATATGACTTAGTGGCAAGACGTTTCATTGCGGCTTTCTATCCCGACTGTGAGATCTCCACAACAACTGTCTTGGGAAAAGTGGAAAAAGTAGAATTCAAAGTCACTGGGAAACAAATCCTGAAACCAGGCTGGCGTGTCGTTTTCGGAGCAGATCAGAAAGATCCGGATGCGGATCCGAATCAGCAGGATGAAGAGAAAGTTTTACCAGACTTTGTGATCGGAGAAAGTGGCCCACATCAACCCCTGCTGAAAGAAACGTGGACTACACCACCCAAGCCTTATACGGAAGCGACACTCCTACGGGCTATGGAAACAGCAGGTAAGTTAGTGGATAATGACGAACTACGCGATGCTTTGAAAGAGAATGGAATTGGTCGTCCCTCTACCCGTGCAGCTATCATCGAAACCCTGTTCAAACGAAATTATATTCGTAAAGAACGCAAGAGTCTATTCCCAACAGCCACGGGAACAGAATTGATACATGTAATTCAAGAAGAACTACTGAAAAGTGCAGAACTAACCGGTTTATGGGAGAAAAAGCTACGGCAGATAGAGAAGGGTTCGTATGAAGCACGTACCTTTTTAGAAGAATTAAAACAGATGGTCAACCAAATCGTCATTAATGTTCTCTCTGATCAAAGCGGACGTAGTATTACCATCGAACAAAAGAAGGCAGAAGAAGAAAAGCCGAAAAAGAGCAAAGCCGCTTCTGCATCCAAGGAAGCCGGAGAAAAGAAACCTCGCAAACCGCGTAAAAGAGCTGTTCCAGCCCCTGCGGTCTGCCCTATTTGTCATAAAGGTACGTTACTTCGGGGAAAAACCGCCTATGGTTGTTCCGAGTATAAAAACGGTTGTACGTTTCGTCTCGACTACGCTACCTACGGAGCCAATCTGACAGATGAACAATTGGCACAGATTGCCAATGATATCTCAACTCAATAAATTGTTTACAACCATACTCTTTCAACAACTAAAAACAAGGAATAACATTCCATCAAGATACAAAAAAGGATGAACAACAGAATTGCTCATCCTTTTTTCATTAAGTTCTATTTCCTATTATTTGATCATATCAAATCCTGTATAAGGAACCAGCGCCTTCGGAATACGGACACCTTCTTCTGTCTGGTTATTTTCCAATAAGGCAGCCACAATACGCGGTAATGCCAAAGCACTACCATTCAACGTATGGCACAACTGGATCTTTTTATCAGCATCACGGTAACGACATTTCAAGCGATTAGCCTGGTAAGTATCGAAATTGGAAACTGAGCTGACTTCCAACCAACGTTTCTGGGCTTCTGAATATACCTCAAAGTCATAACAGATAGCAGCTGTAAAGCTGATATCACCACCGCACAGACGTAAAATACGATACGGAAGTTCCAGTTTCTGCAACAGACCTTCTACATGATCTAACATTTCCTGATGTGACTGTTTTGAATGTTCCGGTTTGTCAATACGAACCAACTCTACCTTTGAGAATTCGTGCAGACGATTCAAACCGCGTACATCCTTACCATACGAACCAGCTTCACGACGGAAACACTGAGTATAGGCACAATTCTTGATCGGCAACTGCTTTTCATCCAGGATAACATCCCGATAAATATTGGTAACCGGAACTTCGGCTGTCGGGATCAGATACAAATCATCCAGATTACAATGATACATCTGTCCTTCTTTATCCGGCAACTGACCTGTACCATAACCAGAAGCAGCATTCACAACCGTCGGCGGCATTACTTCAATATATCCAGCCTTACGAGCTTCATCCAAGAAGAAGTTGATCAAAGCACGTTGCAACTGAGCACCTTGACCTACATATACGGGGAAACCTGCACCGGTGATCTTTACACCCAGATCAAAATCAATCAGATTGTATTTCTTTGCTAATTCCCAATGTGGCTGTGCATCTTTAGGAAGCTCTGTCTCCATACCTCCCATTTTAACGACAACATTATCTTCTGCACCGTTGCCTTCAGGAACTTCATCATAAGGGATATTCGGAATTGTATAAAGCACATTCTGCATTTCTTCTGCAGCCTGATCCATTTCAGCCTGCAACGCTTTATTTCCTTCTTTAATATCTGATACTTTCTTTTTTGCAGCTTCAGCCTCATCCTTCTTTCCTTCCTTCATCAATCCACCAATCGATTTCGAAAGTTGATTGACCTCAGCTAAGTTTTTATCTAATTGGTTCTGCGCACTTTTTCTCTTTTCATTCAGTTCGAGTACTTGTGCAATCGTCTCTTTCGCATTTTTGAAATGCTTCTTTTCCAAACCGGCAATCACCCGCTCGGTTTGCTCTGTAATCATTTTTAGAGTCAACATATCCTGTCTCTGTTTATTGTTACTTTTTTACTGGGTGCAAAGGTACATTTTAAAGCAGAATATAACAACGTTTTTTCTAATTTATCATTCTATCTCTTCACTTTACCCGGCCACCACACATCCAAGTACGCATATAATAAGGTTCACTCAGATTACTTACCATCACTCCTTTTGACGTACTCGTATGAATAAATTTACCATTCTTCAGATAAATACCTACATGATTCGGTCTTTTCTTCCGGCCTCTTCCTGTATAGAAAAATACCAAATCGCCTTCTTTCAATTTTCCTCGACTGACTTTCTTACAATCCTTTTTCAGCATATCAGCCGACGAACGTGACAGACGTTTATGATAAACTTCCCGATACATAATGGCTACAAACCCGGAACAATCTACTCCTTTCTTTGTTTGTCCTCCCATGCGATGTGGAACACCAAGCCTACGTGCCCCTTCATTGTATAAAAAGATATTATCATATTCCGTTATCTTCAACCCATAAATACGCCCTAATTCTTTAGGACCTTTAAAGTCCGCCGGTAAAGAAACCTGCTTCATTTTCCGACTTCCGCAAGAAGACAACAGCAATAATCCTAAAATCCAAGCACAACAGGCTGCAATAAAGTTTCTACGAGTCATTCCTTTTATCATAGATTCATTCACCATAGTCTAAATATCCATCAATCAGCAAACAAAAATAAGGATTATATCTAAATATTGCACCTTCATACCGGCCTTATGATGGCATATATCGAGAAAAAGAATACAAGGTTATATGGCTGACAATGCCGAAAGTACCAAAAAGAAATCCTTCTTCGACAGATGTTTTTTCAGAAACTTCAACGTCAGATGCAAATGGCTTTCTACAGTCCGGACAGGCATATCCAACTGTTCCGCTATTTCTTTCGTTTTTTTTCCACTCAAATAGGCCAAGAAAAAGACTTCTCTTCGCTGCTGGGGAATTTCTTTCAGCAATTCATACAACTGCTGATAAAAATCCTTGGCATACAATTCTTCCCAGGCTTCATCGTCGTTTTGCAGGAATGCGGCCTGTTCAGTCAGGTACTCCTCATATACATCCATATCACAAGAATTATAGGAAGCATATTTCCGGAAATAATCTATGCAACGGGAATAAATACCTTGAAACAGATACGAATGGAAACTTGCACCCATAATCAAATCCTCCCGATGTTCCCAGACATAGAGAAACAGATCCTGCACCAAATCTTCAGCTACCGAATCATCCACCATCGTGGCGGCATAAGCTTTCAGGCGAGGATAATAATAACGAAACAGCGACTGAAAAGCACTGCGGTCGCTCTTCTTTAAATCGGATAATATTTGTTTTTCTATTAACATCTGCCGCACAAAATTAAGGAAATAAAAGATAAACCGTACTTTTCTGATGAAAAACACACCTCCTATTTTGAATTTAACGGCTTTATCGCTTCTTTTGTAACCGAAAACATTCAATTCTTTTACACATGAAAAAGTTATTTTTATGCTGTACTGCATTTTTATCATTATGGGTACAGCCTTTCTTAGCTCAGAAAGCCGTCGTTGATAAAATCATTGAAATCGGGCACCAGGATAATCAGGCCGCACATCAGCTGGATATATTGACTAACCGGTTTGGCGGACGGCCTATCGGTTCGGATGCTTATGAGAATGCCGCTGAATGGATGGTACGAGAATACAAAAAGTGGGGACTTGATGTTCGCTTGGAAGAAGCTGGCGAACTTCCTGTTGGCTTTAACCGGGGTCCGTGGTTTGGGAAATTATTAAGCCACGATCATGGAATGACTCTCCATTTTGCCACTCCTTCTTATACCTCCGGAACTAAAGGAGTACAGCGTGGTCACGTTTTGATGGAACCCCGTACCGATCAGGAGTTCGAACGCATCAAACTTAAATTAAAAGGTGCCTGGGTTTTGATTTCAGGCACTAATAACGGTTGGCCGATCGACCGGACTGCTCAAGGTGATTCCATCCGTAATGCCATCAAACTAGAGAATAAGGATATTGACCAGAAGAATGCAGAGTTGAGAAAACGCAACTGGGAGAAAGGCGAAAACAACGAGATGCTTCCCTACAAGGAATTCCCGGCTCTTTATTACCATGAAATGATCGAAGCGGGAGTCTTGGGTTTCATCCAATCATCCGAAGTACCCATTCGTGCGCTTTATGACCGGAAGATGATTGACAGCATGACGTTTGATAACTTGCCGGAAGTACCCGATATCAAACTCGACCGGCACCAGTTCAATATTATCGCCCAAATGGTAAAAGAACGGCGGGAAGATTTCTTGCTGGAGTTCGACATCCGCAACCACTTCAAACTCGGACCGATTAAATACCACAATGTAGTGGCTTCGATCCGTGGAAGCAAGTATCCGGACGAACAGGTCGTTGTCTGCGGACACTTGGATGCCTATGATGTTGGTACAGGTGGCGTCGATTGCGGTACGGGTATTGCCCCGATGATGGAAGCGGCCCGCATGTTGGCCTTGTCGGGAGCGAAGCCTAAGAGGACAATCGTTTTCATTGCCTTTGCAGGGGAGGAGTTCGGTTTGTTGGGTTCGAAAGCTTATTGTGAGAAGCATCAGCTGGAATTGCCGAAGATTGTGAATGTGTTCAATCGTGACGGCGGACCGGAACCTCCGGTAGGAATTGCTGTCTCGCAGGCCATGTATGATGATTTCGTACAAATCACGAAGCCCATCCAAAAGGTACGGGCAGACATTCCGTTTGAAGTGACCGTGCGACCACCTCGCAAGCGACCGAAGGTAGCAGGTGGTACCGATTCGGAGGTATTTGCAACCTACGGTGTTCCTACCTACGGATTTACTACCAAGGATGTCAAAGGGTATAATTTCAACTATGGGGAAATCTGGCATACCGAACGGGATTTGTTTACCAAGAATATCCCGGAATATCTGGAGCATACGGCAACGGTCACCGCGATCACTGTCTTAGGTGTAGCTAATCTCGACAAGCCCTTGCCTCGGGAAGGGGTCTACGAAGAGAATTGACAATTGACAATTGATAATGGACAATTACAGACACAATATTAGGCACGGATTACGCGGATTTCACGGATAATATTTATTTAAAACCGTGTTAATCTGTGCAATCCGTGCCTTTTTATAATTGTCAATTGTCAATTATCAATTGTCAATTCAATCGTACTTTGTACGCCCTGTCTCCTACCCGCACAATATAGATGCCGGGTTGCAGGCCGTGGTATTGCTTCAGGCCTACTTGCTCTTCGTTCTTCACGACTGCACCGCTCATGCTGACGATAATGACTACCTCACGCTGCGAGGTCTGGACACAGAGGCTGCCATCCTTCGTATAGACCTTCACACCCTCGATAGATTCGATACCAGTCGGATCTTCTATTTCTTCCGCGCCTTCGGCTTTGATGTAGATGTGGGTCCAGATGTTATGGATGGGGTATTCGCCCGGTTGCGTGCCTTCCTTCAATTCTTCCCAATAGCCATAGTAGCTACGTTTGTAATAGACTTTAAAGTTGTCGAAGGTGTAGCGAGCTGTATCTTTCTCTACATAAACGGTGATAGAACCGCCTTCGCGCACCACTTGCTTGCTGGTAGAAACCTCTACCCCGTCGCACACGTCTTCTACATAGATGTTGTAGTAGCTGATGGGATCGGGACGGTAATCCGGATCTTTTTCGCCGCAGACGGTACAAGTGCCGTTCACATAGTGGTGGCCGGTGGCAGGGATAATCACATCTGTGAGTTCTTCTGTCGCAGACGCATCACTGAAAAACTTGCCGCAGTTTTCACAATACCAATACTCAATATTACCTGCTTCTGTACAGGTCGGGGCTTTCGCTTCAACTTTTACGATCTTATGCCCCGCCGGGATAATAGTTTCTTCTATTGATATTTCTTTTGTTAATGCCACATCGCTATAACACTTCTTACAAGCCTGGCACTGCCAATATTCAATGTTGCCCGGCTCAGTACAAGTGGCTTCTTTAGCGTCAATTCTTTCTACATGAGAATGATAGTTCGGGTTTGTATCTCCATAAGGTTTGCCACAATCCTCACAAATGGCAGGACTCTCACAATTCGCGGTTCCACCTGTATGAACATGCTCCCCAATATGAATATACCGATATGCACCAAGCCAATTCATAGATGCGGCACTAAAATCTACTTTCGCGTCATAAGGAGATTCCTGACCTTCTTCTCTGAAATGAACCGCCGCGGAACCGTCCCAATTCGTACCGTCCACTTTAAATTCTGCCAGCTTGTCTGTGGCAGGAGTGATAGAAAATGAAATATTATCTGTACTACCGTCATCATCATACCAAGCATATAATTGAATACCTCCCTGAGCCGTTACTTCCGATGCCGTAATGTCAAGATGTTCCGTTACAATAGCGGGGAACATTATATCATTCGGATTACCAGAGGCTGTCAGTGTTGAATTGGTTACAGTCAGAGTTCCTACCACAACCATTCCTTCATTCGTTGAACCCGTTGCGGTTACGGTACTACCATTTATCGTCATATCGCCATCCGTATAGATACCTCGCATACCGCTACTTGTAGCCGTTACCTCGCTATCGTTCTCCACCGTTATATCACCGCAAGCATAAAGAGCCGGATAAGCCTTTTCGGATGTACCGGTAGCTTCTACTGTTGAATGGTTGATCGTGATATTGCCTCTACTACTATTTATCACATTGGTGTTAGCTCCATTTGTCGTAGCCGTTACCTTACTATCCGTAATGTTGATACCTTTATCACCAACAAGTGCCGACTCATTACTTTCTACTGTTACTTGCGCATTGTTTTGCAGGGTTAAAGTTCCACCATAAACCTGAATACCAAACCAGTTGTTTGAAGTTATATTTACAATACAATTCTCTATCGTTAAGTTCCCAGATTCTATAGGATATGAACCAGAAACACCAGTATATATACAGGTTCCAATAGCATCTCCTTCTAATTGACCATCACCCGATCCCATAATTTTAACAGAAGTCGCAGCACACTGTATCAAAGAGAGATTTTCATTCGTAGAAGTTAATATATTCTCCCCATCCAATTGAATGGTAAATTCTACACCGATGAAGTCTGATATAACAATGACAGAGCTGTTTGCATTTGTAATGTTCGCACCCTTTAAAGTCAGGACTTTGTTATCTGCATCATAAAAAACATTGTAATTTTGGGTATCTTCCGTTTCTGTTAATTGACCAGATTCGTTTGTTGTCCAATAACCATCCTGACCAACATCCACAGTAATATTCCCCACAGTCAACGATTGCCCCCAGCCCACCGCCGGGATCAAAAAGCCTAAACATACCAAAAGCGGGAACAACCGCAAGGAAAGTACCCGCTTCTTCACCATTTGTAAAAATCTTTTCTTCATAAACTTCTATTTTTTGTTGTTTGTAAATTCGTTTACATCAATTCATCGATGAGAGACGGGAATTAACCCCTCACTTCTTCAATGGAAAATTGAAAATTGAAAATTGATAATGGAGAATTAACCCCTCACCCCTTCGGGGAGCTCCCCTACGACAGGGGAGCTTTTTTCATTGCTTGGCAAAAACTTCCCACCACGGAAAGCCTTACAACTGGGGAGCTTTTATTACCTAGCAAAAACTTCCCCTGTCTTAGGGGAAGTGCCCGTCAGGGCGATGGGGTCAATTCTCCGTTGGCAATTCGCCAGATTCCGAAGTTTCCTCCTTGCCACTGTTGAGTTGGGCGATGCGCTGTTTGTACAGCGTCTTGACATCCTGAATGACCGCATTCAAGCCCGTCAGGAAGGAAAGGGATTCTTCCGACTCGTTCAACACGTTCGAGGCAAACGCCAGGCTGGTCATATCCTGATACCAGTCGCCCATCTGCACGCGCAGGTCGCGCATCTTCTCGTTCATGTCCAGCGACGAGCTCTTCACGTCTGCCTCCTTCACCAACGCCTCAAACTGATCGTTGTAGGTCTGCAACGTGTCGAGGTCTTTTTCAATGCCCAGCGCCGTCACCGCATCCACGTTCTCCGTCTTGTTCATATCCAACAAGAAACCTTTGATCACCACCGTCTCCTGGTTGTAAGCCAGACGGCCCGCACCCCGGTAGGGCTTCGCCACGAGGTAAAGCTTCTCGGCAGCAGCAGCGACAGCCGCGTCGAGGGCATCGCGCGAGAAGTCGATCCGCTCGATGATATACGCCAGCATCCGGTCGCGCAGGCGGTCGATCTCCTTCTTCGGCTTCGTCTCCGCCTTCAACTGCGATTTGAGGGTCAGGTCGTTCATCGAAGCCAGAAAGGCTTTCCCTTCTGCCACCAACTCAGCTGTAATTCCCAACTTCGGGGCATGCTGCCCGCCCTCTTCATCGTCCTCGAGGGGCAACAACGCCATGAAACGCTCCATGAAACTGATAAATTCGGCGTTGGTCAAACGCAACAGCGTTATGTTCTCCACTTGGATGTAATTCTTTCTCATTTTTTGATCCTCCTATTGATTAAATGATACCCTATTTCTATTTTTCTCTGCTTTTGCAACCTTCCAAAACCCCTGGCAGACTTGCAGGAGCTGCTTGTCGATTTGCAAACACCCCACGCGACCTCGCAACGGCTCTTTGACAGTTTACAATCGGCCCACGCGACCTTGCAACGGGTGTTTGACGAACGACAATCACCCCGCGCGACCTCGCAACGGGTGTTTGACGAACGACAATCACCTCGATCCGAAGGTGTGTCAAAACACAAAAAATGAAACACGGAGACACAAAGACACTGAGAATATTTATTGAATATGAATAAAATAAAGAACTCTGTAACTCGGTGTCTCTGTGTTTAAATCGATTTTGACACAGCCTCTTCGAGACAAAAAAAGCCCGGCCGACTTCATCGGCCATGGGATACATCCCACGGCAAATGAAAC
>OOCF01000598.1_pt1 | contig 17163 bp, 14 predicted proteins | sample 1671001 | NCBI WGS metagenome assembly OOCF01 (sample SAMN06348112, study PRJEB24527) | human gut metagenome | biome: human gut; feature: ankylosing spondylitis patient; material: feces | host: Homo sapiens | place: China | collected 2015-10
TTCCTTTTCGTACAGCGCCTTGATCTGCTGAATGTTCTGCACGATGATGTTCAGCCCAATATTGTAGCTGCGGCAGGTAGCCAGAATCTTCGGATAGCTCTCCGGCTGGGCCACATTCGCCCATTCGTCCTGAATGACACGCACCGGCACAGGCAGACGCCCGTTGTGTTTCTCGTCCGCCCTGCGGTAAAGTGCCTGAAAGCATTGGGTATAAAGCATTCCCACTAGGTAGTTCATGCTGCTGTCATCAACAGGGATCACGCAGAAGATGGCTTTTTTCTTCTCACCCAGGCTGCCAAAGTCCATCTCATCCACCATCGTCATTCTGGCATACTGCGGGATATTGAAGGTGGCCAGCCGCACGGCGGCGCTTACCAAAATGGATTTCGCGGTCTTGCCCGCCGCCTGCTTGAAAGCCTTATATTGCTTCACCGCCACATGGTTGGGCTGTTCCTCCTCCAATGCCCGAAAGAGCATATCCAGCGGGCTGCGGTATTGATCGTCCTCCTCCCGCACCTCGGCAAAGTTCATCATGTAGATCAGCATTTCAAAATTCTGTTCCTCCGGGGGCGCTTCGCTGACGAGGTAGAGCATGAGGGCTGAATCCAGCGCGATTTCCGCCTTCTCCCAAAAGGGGTCGTTGCTGGAAGCGTTGCGGGGCGTGGTATTTTTGATGAGGTTATCAATGAGGGTCAGCACGTCTTTTTCGCTGTGAATGTACGAAAAGGGGTTGTATCCGTCGGACTGGCTGGGGTCGATCAGGTTGAACACCCGGACTTCGTAGCCCTGCGCTGCCAACAAAGCGCCTGCCGCGCGCAGCAGCTCGCCTTTGGGATCTGTGACAAGATAGGAGCAATTCGCACTGTAAATATTGGGCTTGCAGAAAAAGCGGGTCTTGCCGGAGCCGGAGCCGCCCACCACCAGAACATTCATGTTGCGCTGGGTGATATAGCCGTCCATACCCAGCCGGACCCGCTGGGTCAGAATGATGTTGGCGTCCTTATGCTGGTGATCCATATACTTCCGGTTCAGTTCCTTGGGATTGCCCCATTTAGCGCTGCCGTACTCCTCGCCCGGTCGCCGGTTCTCCCGGCTGGAGTAGTAAAGTGCGACGCCACAGCCGTAGAGCAGCAGGCTTCCCAGCATATATTTCAGTGTGTAGGGCGTCCAGCCTATGGCAAAGGGGCGCTCCAGCACTTGGCTGAAACGCCCCATCCACTGAAAGAGGTTCATACCGTCCTCATAGGCATAGGCGGCTATTGCCGCCAGCCAGAAAACCAACGGGGAAAGCGCCGCCCACACAGGGGCGGCGCTGCGAAAGTCATTCTGCCGCAAGGCTTAGTACCCCGTTTTGGGCAGCTTCACCGTTGTTTTGGTGTAGACGGTAGTGAGCCAGCGGGACACCGCCTGAATCCACTGCCCGTTGTAAAGACCACCCACATCCGCCACATTCACAATGCTGGAGTTGTTGGCAAGACCGCTGCGGGCGGCGGCGTAGATATAAGGCGTTTCTACCTGTGCAAAGCCCGCCTTTACATTTCCAAACACAAACATGACTTCGGTAACGCGCTCATTGGCCGCAAGGCCGAGGACAGCGGGGCGGGCGTCCAATACGTAAACCTTGCTTGTACTCAGGTTATCCGCCAAAGTGCGGTAGTCCCCGGAGAGGTTGGTCTTATAGACCACCTTGTAGGAAAGCGGCTGATTGTAGCTGCCGGTGACGATTTTGCTCAGCGTCACCTGCGCGGGAAGCTGATCGCGCCAATAGAAGGAGTCGAGGGCAACGTTAGAGCTGTTCTTGATCTGTGAGAACACGTAGCGGATGGGCTGACCGGGGACAGCCTGCACAGGGCCGGTTTTCTTAATGGATACGCCGGTGGCAACGCTGGTATTCTGCACTTCAAAGGTGACGATCTGTCCGTTGAATTCCAGATAGGCGGTCATCACTGTGGGGTTGATGGAGTAATTCGCAGGCGCTTTGATTTCCCGGATGGTATAGCGGGACAGCGGCAGCGTCTTGGAAACGGCGCGTCCGTTGCGGTCGGACTTGATGGTGTCCACCACATTACCCGCTTTGTCGTAGATCTCAAACACTGCGCCCTCCAGCAGCGTCCCGGCAGGCAGGCCATTGGTGGCGTTATCGTCTGCGGATTTCTTGATGATCTGGATCTGGCCGCACTCCGCGGTATTGCTCCACTCGATTTCTGTGGTAGAGCCGTAACGGACATAGATCGTTTTCAGTTCAGGATCAAGCACATAACCGGGGGCGGCTTTGATCTCACGCAGATAATAGCGGCCATCGGCCAGTCCCTCGTCGGCGTAGATATAGCCATCCTGATCGGTCACATACTCCCCGATGGGATTGTGATTGCTGTCATAGAGCAGAAACACCGCGCCGTAAATCCCCTTGCCCGTGGCCTTGTCCACCTTGTGGAGCAGGATTCTGGAAGACTTGTGATTGGTGATCTCCAGCGTGGCCGTCTGACCGTCCTTGACTTCAATACGGTGGGGCGTGGTATCCAGCAGGTAGCCGGACGCAGCCTCCAATTCCGTCACGGTGTACCAGCCGCTTTCGGCTTTGGGGAGATAGATGACGCCGTCGCTGTCCGTTGTGTAGGTGCCGATGATCTCACCATTCATCTTGCGGATCTCGAATTTGACCCCAGCGATACGCTTTCCGCTGTCTTTGTCGCTCTTGATAATCTGCAACCCGCCTACAGGCGTGTTGTAAAAATAAAGCGTCTGCGTGTCGTTGGGATTGACCACGACAGTCTGCGTGCGGCTGTTCTCGTCAATGGTGTAACCGGGGATCGTTTCAATCTCTGTGACCACCACGGTGCCGGAAATACCGGAAATGGTGATTTTACCCGCCTTATCCGTCCAGTACAGGCCGGTGGAGGACAGCGTGCCGCCCTCGGCATCTACATACGAGCCATCTGCGTAGGTGATTCTAAACTCGACACCTTCCAGCGGCTCCTTTGTAACGGAGTCCTGCTTTACGATGATGAGATTGCCCTTGGGGGCGTTGCGGAACTCCACCGTGACAACTTCATTGGACTTGACCTTAACCGTCTGCGGGGTATCATCGAGAATGTACCCCGCCTTCGCACGGGTTTCCTTGATGACAAGCGTTGTGCCGGGGGCGATGTCCGTAATGGTGAACGTGCCTGCGCTGTCCGTCACGAATTTGCCGTTGGCATTGCCGATGAGATTGCCGTCGGAATCCGTGACAAGGAACTCCACATCGGAGATCGGTTCGTTCGTTGCAGCATCGACCTTTTTCACCAAAATGCCACCCTTGGGCTGGTTACGGAACTCCAGCGTCATCACAGCATTGCGCTTGATCTTGATGCTCTGCGGGGTATCGTCCAGAATGTAGCCGTCTTTTGCCCGCACCTCACGGGCGATGACTGTCATGCCGGGGGTCAGGCCGTCAATGCGGATGGTGCCTGCGCTATCGGTCACGTAGCGGCCATTCGCCGTACCGATTACACTTCCGTCCGAGTCGGTCACAAGGAACTCCACATCGGAAATGGGAGCGCCGGTCACGGCATCCTTTTTGACGATGAGGAGGGAACCCATCTTATCATTGCCGAAGGTCACGGTGATCACGTCCTGATCCTTGCCGGAGAGATAAACGGTTTCCGTGGCGTCGGTGATCACATACCCATCCGGCGCGGAGATCTCCTCGCAGACATAAGTGCCTGCCTTGAGGCCGGTTGCAACGATGGTGCCATTGCTGGATGTTTTGTACTCTCCAACCACAGTGCCGCCTGTACCGGAGGTGCCGCCGAGGTAGCGGATGCGGAACCATGCACCCTCCAACGGCTGACCGCTCTCACTGTCCACCTTGCGGATGATGATGGCGGAAAGAGGCGTGTTCTCAAAGATCAGGACTTTGCTCTCACCACCGGAGATGAAGCATTCCTGTGTGGCAGGCTCCTTGATGGCGTACCCGGACGCCGGTTCCAATTCAGTTACTTTGTACCATCCATCCTTGATCTCAGGAAGAATGATTTTTCCGCTTGCGTCAGAAAAGTAAGTGCCGAGGTCATTGAGCTCGCCGGTGTCGGTATGGTTGCTACCATACCAGATCTGGAACTTAGCGCCCTTGATGGGATCGCCGGTGACACTGTCTACCTTGCGGATCTCCAAGCTGGGTTTGAGGGCGTTGAAGAAGGTGACGGTAGAGGTTTCGCCGGGCTTCAATGCCACTTCCTGGGGGATGGGGCAGAGAATGACATGGCCGGGAACATTGATCTCCGTTACTTTGAATGTGCCAACAGGAACAGAGTCGAGGAAAATCCGCCCATGATTATCGGTCGTGGCGCTGGTAGAAAAGCTGCCGTCGATCTGCTCGATACGGTAGGTCACGCCCTCGATAGGCTCACCATTGGCGATGTTCTTCTTGACAATTTCAAGACCGGGCTTTTCATAGTCAACGAAAGTGACCTCGGAGGTTTTGCCGGGGCGCAGCGCCACAGTCTGCTCGGTATTGGTTACGATGTACGGCTCGGGAACGGATTCCTCACGCACAACATAGACACCGGCAGGAATGGCCGAGAGGGTGGCGGAACCGTCCGTCCCGGTCGTGGCGGAGGTGGAATAGCTGCCAGTAACGGACTTAATGGAAAACACCGTGCCGGCAATTGGTTTGCCACTCATGGCGTCGCGCTTGATGATCTTCATATCGGGCAGCTCATAATTAGTCGCCGCAATGCTGTATTCGCGGTCACCTTCGGAAACATCTACATAAACACTTTTGGGCGTGGGATCAACACAGAAGCCGTCCGGTGCAGCGGTTTCCACGAAACTCCAAAGGCCGGTGGCGGCGTTCTCAACATAGATCTCACCCTGCGCATTGGTAATGTCGCTGCCGACGATCTGCCCGTTGAAATAGATGCTGAAACGTGCACCGGCGAGACCGGTTGTGGTTCCACCAGCAGTTTTTTTCAGCACGATCTTGCCAACGCCTGCAGGCGGTGCAGGTTCTTCTCCGCCGCCTCCGGGCTTATCCTGAGTGACCAGTTTGCGGGGACCATAATAATTGAAGAATGACTGATTTTTGCGGTTACTGGAAATTGCGTATACCGCCCATTTTGCACTCTGGTCCTCCACAATGGATGCAGACTTACCCTGTGCAGTGTACTCTTCAATCTGGCGCTGGAACTCGGCGTCCTCCTGTGCTTTCTGCTCCAGAAGCCAGTCGATGAGGCTCAGATACAGATCATAGGTGTCGGCGTTGGCATAGCCGCCCGCATCGCCGTCTCCACCGGGCTCGCCTTTATAGCTTTGGTGATCCCATACATACGTCTGCACGGCCATAAAAAGCTGGCCAACATTGGATGCCTTGCAGTCGTTGAGGTAGGTCATCATCCATTTGACGTTCTCGACGGTCGCGGCGTCCATCTCGCTGAGACCACTGTTTGTGAGCGCCGACTGCAATACGGTATCTGCATCTGCACCGGTGCCGGAAGTCCATGTAAAGGAATTCAGGTACGACGCGGTGGCGTAGTGATAGCCAAGTCCGCTATCCATACAGTACACGAGCTTGCCGTCCACAAGCGGCGGGCGGTAGCTGTATGGGGTACCGTTGGCGAGCAGGCGCGTGCTCCAATATGCCTGGTTGGTGGTAATTTTGAGGCCTGAACCGCTGTGCGATGCGGCGAAAGCCGCAGTCGGCAGCAGGCTCAAGACTGTCACCAGCGTCAAAAGCAGTGACAACAAGCGATGTTTAATTGACTTCATGTCTTTCTCCTTTCCAAAAAGCGCAATAAAAAGAGCAGATCTTGACGACCTGCTCTTGCGTGAAAGTTGATGATTTATTTGTTTGTGGGGGTATCCACCCGAGTGACGGAGCATCCATCGTAGAGGAAAAGCTGGACACAGTACCAGCACGGGTCTCCAGTGTCATTGACACCTCTTGCCAGCCCAACGCCAATCTCAGATAGCTTTGGGTTGACCATGTTCTTGTTGTGGGTTGTCGAAGCGCTCCAATCCGCCACGGCCCGTTCGGCAAGTGTTTGGTTGGACATTGTCCAATCTGCGATGCGATGGATATTTTCGGCCATGTAGGGACAATCCGTGACGGTATTGAATTTTCCGCCATTCGGTCTTGTGTGCGAATAGACGGTATGCGCAGCCATCTCATCGGCTCGTACCTGCGCCGCCTGCATGAGCTCGCCGTTGACGCGCAGCACAGCAACGCCATTTTCTTTGCGCAGGGCATTGGTGCGGTCCACAATATCCTGTTTCATGGCATCCACATCATCGGCAGGCGTCGTAGCCTCCGGCTGTGAAGCAGGTCCGCTGGTCTCCGCTTTCACCGGCGCGATGCCGGTGTAGGGCTTGCCGCTCTCTACCTGCACACATTTGGCATCGCCGTCCCAATAAACCTCGAAACCAACAGCCTTGCCGATGTCCCGAAGCCGCACATAGTTGCTGCCGTTGATGACATAGGCTTCCATCTGCGCTTCTTTTCCATCTACGACAATGCGATGGTGACTGCGCTCCGCCACGATTCCGGCAGCATACGCCGTGGTGGTGACGCCAGCCAACAGCAGGCAGGTAAGAAAACCGGCTGCAAAACTTCCTCGCTTCATAGGGTGTACCTCCAAAGTCTTTTGATGGGTTCATGGTATCGTAAAAGTTGGTGGGTGTCAAAAAATATAGAGGCGTTGGAGCTCAGTAAAAGTTTTTACACCAATGACCATCATAGTATCTCATCATTTTTCTCGAGCCTGCACGCACCAGCGGTAATTCGGCTGATTCATCACGCAGGTGACAAGGGTGATGATGTTCTCTGCGCTGTCGCTCAGGACGCTGGTATCATCCACGCCGATCTTACTGACAGAATATACCTCATAGCTGCGTGTGCCGAGCTGGGTGGTCAGCTTGATGGTGTCGCCAATGTCAAGGGTGTGAATTTTGCCAAAGTGATTGTTGACGCCGCGATTGTGGCCCGCGATAGCCACATTGCCTTCCCAAATGGAGGTACTGGCAAAATGGCCCGCGCCCTTGCGGAGCGCGTCCGCGTCCGTCCCCTGATACACCTTGACGGATAGGCCGAGGGTGGGGATTTTCAGCGTACCGAGGTAGCCGCCGCTGTAATAGAGGTCTTTCGTGACCGCGGTGTACTTCACCGGCGTGTAAGAGCTTGTGCTGCCGTTGGCACTGCCGGAAGCAGCGGGCGGCAGGACGGTCACACCGCCTGTGCCGCTGATTGTTCCCGCGACTGAACCGCTCACAAGGTTTGGTGTCAGCAGCTCCCCGGCATTCAGCGTATAAGAGGTAGGCGAGCCAAAAGCAGGCGGGATGTAGGCGGCGTTTTTGCTCCGGTCGGTATTCACAGGCTTGTCCATCGTGACATAAATGGTATCGTCCGAGGTGGGGCGTCCGAACAGTCCTGCGTCCGGGCCGTCAAAGCGATACTCCAGTGCCGATGCAGGCATGGAAAAAGCCGCCAGCATACAGCAGGCGGCCAGCAGCGTGGTCAGATATTTTTTCATGCGGCGTACCCTCTTTTCTTATTGATGTAGTGGTGATAGCCCTTATAACCGGCATAGCCACAGCCACCCAGCGCCGCCGCTCCCACGGGGATCAGCAGCCACAGCCAGTTAAAACTACTGCGTCCGGTTTTCACCGCCGCATTCCCAACGCTGGAAAAAACGGCGGTGTAGACCACCGTATCACAGCTTGTGCGGGTAACGTCACCCTTATAGTCCGCCGTGACGGTGTAGCCGGTGGCGTATTTGCTGGTGGCGGTGCCGGTGTAGCTTGCCACAGCAGTGTAGCGAATGGGAATGTCATAGCCGTCCGTGGGATCAACAGCCGCCTCCTGCCAGCTCACATCGGCAAGGGTCAGGGTGCGGCCATTTTCGTTCACGGACTTGGGGACAAGGGACACATCCGCGTCGGAGAGATTGGGATAGGTGCGCTCTGCCGTCACCGTGCGGCTGCTGGTCCCATAGCCTACCGCCTTCACCTGAATGGTGGTGTGGTCAAGGGACAGGACACCCTCATAGCCGTCCTCGGTCTTGACCTCCAGCTTCGGCTCCAGCATTTTCAGAATTTCCGCCATGTCCTTGGTCTTGCTCTCCAGTGTGACCACCTCGATATGCTCCCGCGTGTCCGTTTCTGTCTGGTCATTTTTCAGCAAATCAAGGAGCGTATAGGTGCGGCCCTCGCGCTCAAAGTCAGCGGTGGGGATCGTGGCGGGATCGTCCTTTGCGGTCAGGTAGTAGACCTTTTCCAAACGGTAGACGCCGTTTTCCTCGCTGGCTCTGACCTCGGCAGGATAGGCGGAAATGCCAGGGAGCGTATCTGCGGCAGAGATCATCGTGGATACCGTATCGGCTTCCGTCATGGGTTCTGCGGCCAGCGCCGCGACGCTCATGCTGCACAGCATCAGCGCCGTGCAGAGAGCAAATGCAAATTTCTTTTTCACATTATACCTCTCTTTCTTAACGAACGGGCCGATTCTGATCCGGCTGCTTGCGCTCCTGCGGAGAGATCTCACGCTGAATGTCGTTTTGCAGCTTACGGAAATACTTTTGCAGGCTGTCTACCACACCGCGGCGATCCTGCACCTCCATGCCGTCAAATACCTGCCCCACGCGGCTCACGTCGGGCTGCGGGGTCTCCACGCCGAAATTGCGGCAGAGCATATAGCTGACGCTCTCGGCGTCCATGGCGCAGTCCTCGCGGTTGTAATAGGGATAGCGTCCGTGGTCATGGATACCGGCGTGGACGATCTCACGGGAGAGCGCCGCAAATATCTTGCTGTCGATCAGGCGGCTGGATACCGTAATGCTCTGCGTCTTAGGATCATAAACGGCGTCCTGGTACATAGTGCTGCTGGTGACCACGGGAACGGGGGAGCTGTCCAGCAGTCGGCGCAGGGCGGCGTCCATTTCCGGTGTATTGTCTTTCAGGCTCAGCGCCGGAACACCGGCCTTGCCGTGGGTCTGGGAAATGTCGAACACGCGCCCGATCTTATAGCCGTGATACTCTCTTCCGTCCTTCACATAGGTATCCGACACGCGGATCTTCATGCCGTTCTCGTCACGGTTAACGCTGCGCCCCAGCCGGTTCCACACCTCCAGACTGTTGATGTAGGTGATCTCCGGGTTCTGCGCCATTGCCAGCAGCACATTGGACGCACTGTATCGCGGGTTGATGGCCTGCGTGTCCAGATAGTGGAGGTATGCGCCGGGTTCGCTGGTGACGTGCATGACCGCATCGTCGGAAAGCTGCCCCAATTCCTCGCGCTCCGCTGTTTTCTTTGCCTTCCAGTCCTCGTCCCGCTGCTGCTTCTGCTGGATCAAATCGTCTAACTTTGCCATGTTCGTTTCTCCTTCTCAAAATCAAATTATTCCCGCGTGGGCATAGCCTTTTGAATGGCCTCCCGCACGGTGTCCTTGGTAGGGGCCGTGCCATCCCGTTCTGCCGCGGCTTGCAGCGCCATCAGGCGGCTGCGGACGGAGGGGCGGGCGTCAGCCTTCTCCGCAGCCGGTTCCGTAGACGCTGTCGCACCAGTCCCGCGCTCCTTGGAGCTGTTCCCGGACGGAGCGCGGGCGTTCTCTTTTTTTGCGGCAGTATCCTCCTTCACCGGGGCGGGATAGCCCATGCGTTCAAAAATGCGGTTGATCTGCTTGGCGTCCCTGGCCTTTGCCATGATCTCCACCGTGCCGGTCTTTTCTACCTTATTGATGATGGGATAAAACAGGACGCCGTAGCGTTTGGCCTCCATCTGAAAGCCCTTCAAGTCCTCCTGCTTGACGGAAAAGATCGTCAGCTCCTCGCCGTCGTGGATCAGGCGCTTGAGGTTGGTTTTACCGGCGAGCTTCTGATTGTCGTTGGCAAGGGCAATCAGAAGGGCGGCAAGATTTTTCGCCCCCAGCCCTGCCAGCTTGAGGGCACTTTCGGTGATCTGGATGCCCTCACGCACCATCAGGTCAGCGGTTTCACCGTTGGTACTCATGCTCGTGTTCCTCCTTCTTCTTTAGATTTTCCTGCCGTTCAGTCTGCGCCTGCTGGCACTGCTGGGATACCCGCGGAATGTCTGCCTGTATCCTGCGGCACAGACGCAGCTCCCCGCGCTTTTCACGCAGGGCGGCAGTCTGCTGTTGGATCTCCGTGCTGTACTTGGCTTGTGCTTCTTCACCGCTGGTGTTCCTCCTTTCTTGATATAGTGGTTTTCTCTGTTCCTCCAACAAGCGAATGTCCCACTCCAGCACACGGATGCGATGCTCCAGCTCTGTGGCTGTGGTGATTTTGCTTGATAAAAGGTATTTGAATTGCTGCTCATACCGCTCCAAATGAATGACCTCCCGCTTGACGGAAAAGGGCAGCTTGGGCGACGGCTTTTTCCGCCTTCCCCCACGCAGCAGATAGAGGTAGCGGAGATAGAGTGCGTGAAAGCCGGTGATCTTCTTTTTTCGGACGGTCGCCAGCCTGCCCTTCATGCGGTAACGCTTGACGGTATTGGTGACGGTCGACGGGGCCATGCCGCCGTGCCGCTGGCGGGAGAGCCGCAACAGAATATCCGCTTCAGTGTAGCCCTCGCCCAAGCTGTCTAGGCGAATCGCCCGCTTTGCGCCGGGGGGCTTGACCGTGGTGTATTTCCGGTTGGGGCTGCGCCGCACCTCGTAGCCGTTTCGTCGCAGGAGCATGAGAAAGGAATCGTAGGTGTAGGCTTGCCCAATGATAGTGTCAATGTCGGTGCGGATCACGCCGCGCACGGTGGGCTTGCCGCCCTGCTCCGCCTTCCACTCGGCGTAATGCTTGCCCTTGCCCTGCGGGGTGATGACGGATAAATCATTCTCCCGACATAGCGCGTCCGAAGTGCCGCGCACATCGTTGTAATAGCTTTCCGGGCTGGAATGATACTTGTGGCCATCCGTGCGGGAGACAGAATTGACCACGATGTGATTATGGGGATGGGCCTTGTCTAAATGGGTCCCGATGACGGCTTCAAAATCCTCACCGAATAATCGCCGTGCAAACTCGCACCCGATCTCGTGTGCCTGCTCCGGTGTGACTTCGCCGGGGGCAAAGGACTGGATAAAGTGGTAGCCGAGAACGCCGCCCGTCTTTTTGTATTTCTTTTTCGTTTTCTGCATGGCAGCAAAGGCGGTTTCGGCAGACCGGCAGTTCAGCGTGGTTACAAAGCGCACGGTATCGGTTTTCTCCGGGTCAGCGGTGTAGACGATCCGCTCGTCCAGCTCGGTCTTTTCCCCATTGACGGCGTACTTCACGCGGTCGTCCAGCCTTGCGCGGATGGCGAATACCTTGGTGTATGCCATGTCACAGCCGCTCCGCGATGTTCCAGATCGTTTCCTGCGCCGCCGTGATTGCGGCAATGTCCTCACCGCTGGCAAAGCCGCGGGCGTTGACCGTGCGGGCGATCTGATTGATGTTGTTGCCGATGGCGGCGAGTTGGCGGCGTATCTCGGCATACTCATCAGGCGGACGTGGATACAGGGTAAGGCCCATGATGAGGCTACGGATAAATGATTCTGTACTCAAGCCTGTATAAGACACCTGCTTTTTCAAATGGCGGTGTTCTTCTTCGGTTAAGTGGATTTCCACTCGTTTATATCGTTTTCGCAACAGTTCACCTTCTTTTGTTGTGGGGATATTAAGGGGCTGCGCCCCTTAACAAGCGCATTTGACCGGTCAAATGCTATGCTTGCGACTGCAAAGCAGCCGCAGGCCGCTTGCAGTCCTAAACCAGCCGAAAAAACAAATCAGCGGGCCTCTCCGCCACGGGTTCTTACCCTGCCGCTGATCCCTTTCACAAGCTGGAGCTGGTCGTTGTAGTCCTTTCCGCGGCGGGGTGGATTGTCGATGACCTCATATTCGGAAAGTCTCTTTTGAATGGCCGTCGACGCCGCCCGTCCCGGTCCGTCGTTATCCAGGCACAGCACGATCCGCTCCACGCCAGGGTTGTCCTTCAGGTATTGCTCCAGCGCCGCGGGGAATCGGATGGAGCCGTCCTTCCGCGGCTGATAGATGCCAGAGAGGGACAGCGTATTGGCGACGCGCCAGTCCTGCCCCCGCAGCTTCAGCAGCGTCAGGTAAGAAAGGGCGTCAATGGCAGCTTCAAATACACAGAGGGTTTTGCCACCGGCGCGGAGGGGAACGGCAAAGGAAAACCGCTTATCACTGCCGGGGACTTCACCGGCAAAGGTGGTATCCGAAAGAGTTCCGCGCAGCGCACCATAGGCAGGGGTTCCATGTTCATAACCCACGAATACGCAGTTATGACGCTCGGCATCCTCGTAAAGCTGCCCATGCTTGATGCAGTGATTGATGATCTCCGCGTCAATGCCCCGGCTCCGCAGATATGCAAAAACACGCCGGTTGTCGGCGTGTTTGGGTGGGAGGGTAAATTCAGTTTTCGGGAGCGGTGCGGTTGGCTCTGATTTGGGCGGCACACGGGGCAATTCTCCGAGGAGACGCTGCACGGCATCCAGAAAGGAAAGCCCCTCCACGCGGGTCAGATAGTCCAGCGCATTTGTGCCTCCGATATTCCGTGACCACCAGCACCATTTTCCATTGGAGATTTTCAGGCTGTCGTGGGTGCGGGTGGCATAGGTATCTCCGCCGATATGTACCAGCTCCTCCGGCTCAAACCGCCGCAGGTAGGTCAATAGGTCCATCTCGCGGGCGGCGGCGATCTGGTCTTTTGATAAGCAGGGCAAAGTCATCACCTTCCTTCGGATATAAAAAGGCACGAACATTTCTGCTCGTGCCTCAAAATCATTCTTCTTCAGAGCGCGCTGTGTGTGGTGCAGGAGTATACGGCTCTTTCTGATATTTTTTATACTTGCTTGCAGCTTCCTCAACGGGTCTATCTCCGTCCAAGGCTTCAATAGGATCAGTGCAAACGGCATCCATCAAAATGCGCTCCAAATGCTCATATTCTGAGTTTTGGTCAATAGAAGCCATTACCAGCGAATCCCGCACATATCCGGCGCTGGCCGCAAGTAGGTCCTTATCAAAATAATAGCCGTGCGCTTCCACAAACAGGGTCATCAGCATCACGACGCTTCGGGTATTTCCCTCGCGGAAAGGATGCACCTGCCAGATGGGAGGAAACAATCGGGTCAGTGCTGCAACGAACTCCTCACGGCTGCAAGTATCCCATTGGAATATCTGAATTTTGTGGAAAGTTGCGTCTAAATCCCGTGCAATATCATCGTCATTGGAATACCACACGCTCCGCCCGCCTAAAAGCCGCTCTGCCTTCTGGATATTGATGATGCGATATTCACCAGCCCAATCATAGATGTCGCCAAACAGAAAGCGGTGAATTTCTCTCAGTCCTGCAGGCGAAAAACTGGAAAAGGGTCGTTCATAAAGCAGCATCATATTCGCTCTGGATTGTTCCGCTTCCACCAAATCCAATATCTTTTCTGTTTTGATGCCTAACTTGTTCCGCAAAACAGGAACATCTTCGTACAAATACGGATCAGGCATGGGCGCGATTCTCCTGTGCTGCCAACTTGCGATGGGATGCCAGCAGAGCCTCTTTCATTTGCTCGCCAGTCAAATCGCCGTTCGCCCAGCAGTGTGAGAGCATCTTGGCATATTCCGAAACGGGAACGCCTTCAATGGCATTTAAGGCATCTGCCAGCTTTACTGCCTGAATTCTGCGCTCTCTTGCTGCAACCGTCATATCAGCATCACTCCTATTCTTTCAAGTATTATAGCACGTGAAATCCGTTTTAGAAAGCCCTTTATAATTAGTGCATCAGAAAACTCTCAAACAACGCTCCAATACAGCCTTATTTCAGAAACACAGACACTTCCTGAAATAAGGCCATTTTCTCCTTTGCCTTATTTCAAAAACGCTCTTACCGTTCCGGCGCGTCCTTTTTCGCCGCCTTTCGCTCCACACTGCGCTCCGGCTTGGCAAGCTGCTCCATTGCGGCATTGATCACGCAGGAGTGATTGTCCACAGCGTAAACATCTGTATGCCCGCCCATCTGCTTTTGGAGCGCCGTAAAGCGGCCTGCGGCCTGACGCGCCGGTGGGTAGAACCGCTCATCTCCCGTGCGCTGCGCCATGGTGCAGGCCAGCACGAACATACAGCGGTCCTTGCCGTAGGTGATTGTCCACTCCTTCAAAAAAGCAGGCAGCTTTCCATCGTTGTAGGCGTTGGTCGCGTCCTTCTCAAAGGCTCCTGCACAGGTCAGCGTCCGATCCCGGCTGGCCATCCACTCAAAGACCTCTCCGCGAGCCATGGCTTCCGAACGGGTGTTAGGGTATATGGGCTGAGCGGGATCTTGATATTTTTCTTCGACTCTTTTCCGAAGAATATCATCCGCACAGCACGCAATGCTGTCTCGAAAGGCATCCATCTCATCCGTATCGCGGGAGAGCCAGTCTGTATAAAGCTGTGACAGGGGATGCTCAAACTCGTTCAGCACCGTAAGCTGCCGCTCGGAGAGGCTTGTTTCATCCTCAAAAAGCATCAGAAGATTGTCACGGCAGGCGATCTCGTAGGCGTGAGAAATGATCTCATCAGGCGACTGCGTTTTCATCTCCGCAAGAAACGCCTCGTTTTCCTGCGACATTTTTTCGTATAATTTGGTTTCTAATTCGTCTTTTGTAGGCATGATGTTCTCCTTATAACTCAATAATACGGAAATCGCTCTCTTTTTCCATGATCTCGCTGCTCAATAATATTAATGGCATATCCGAGGCTGCCAGCCGTCTCAGCTTGCTAATGGAAAGCGGAGTTGGTGCTTCAAACAGGGCCACAATGCAGGCCCACAGGTCAACAACATGACAAAGGCAAACGATACGTTCCGAAGAAAAGGACTCTGCTGCTTCGGGCAGCATCGTGCGTAATTCTTTCATGAGGCTTTCCTGCTCTTTTAGCATCTGCTGATGTATCTGGCGTTCTAACCGTTCTTTTTCCTGCTTTCTTTCCAACCGTTTCATTGTAAACGATCCTCCATTTCAAAAATTATCTCGCCAATCCCGCCCGCATCCGGTGAGCGTAGTTGGCGACGCTGTATCGTTTCATATAGGCATTTTCGCTGGGGGCCGGACTGTCAAAGTCCAGCCCCTCCATGCGGGGATCGTCGGTGCCGTTCAGCACCGCCTCCACCGGAATGACGCGAAGCCTGCCGGAGCATTTCAGCTCGCCGCCAAATACCCCTGCGGCACAGTGAAAACCACGGTCGCCGCACACCCAAAGCAGCTTCTTCCCTGCGGGAATATCGCCAAAGGGCTGCTTCAAAACAATGACGGAACGAGGTTCCGCACCGGCTACCTCATAGTAGCCGGACTGCTCCGCCTTTTCATAAGCGCGAATCAGCTTTTCAAATTTGCGCTGCGGCTCGATATAGAGCCAGCTTTCCTGATAACCCATAATTTCCTCCATTTTCTATTGGTTTTACCGCTCCAACTGCGGTCTGCGGCGCTCCGGCGGCCTTTGATCCTCGTCTGGCTCGGCGTCTACGATCTCCGGCTCCTTGTGGTCTAAATTCAGCAGGGAATTCAGTTCCTCCAGCCGTGCCGTTTTAGTGTTCAGCTCCGCCTCGCGGGGGAACGGCTTTTGTACCTCTGCCTTTGCGGTTTCCAACTGCGTTTGCAGATTGGAAAGCTGCTCCCGGCAAGCCTGCTCCTTGATGGGCAGTCCCTCCAGCGCATTGTCCATGCGCTGCAAATTGCCAAACACATCGGTTCCCAGCGTGACCGTGTGGCGGAGCTGCCCGATCATGGTCAGGCGGTATTCCCGTGCGAAGGTATCAAAGGACAGTTCCAGCGTCAGGCCGCGATAGCTGCCGATCTGTGTCGCCTCCGGGGAGAGCATCGTCTGGCACATGGTCAGCAGCGCCGCGCCTGCCTCCTTCTTGTCGGCATGGGTGACACCCGCCAGCGTAAGCGGAGAGAAGCCGTCCCCATTGGGATGGGTATTTTCCTTGACGGCGGCAATATCCGCGCCATACCCGGCGATCCGTGCCTGCGTTTCCGCGATTTGCTTCGGAAAACCCTTGCTGATGGCGTCCTCCAGCGCGTATTTCTGAGAAAGATGGTTGGCTTTCAGCAGCTTCAGCTTGGAAACTTCAATGTCCAAGTCCATTTTTTCTTTAATCATGGGGTTGCCGCTGGCCAGTGCCTTGATCTCGGCATAAGAAAGCGCCTGCTCGTCTACATCTTCGGCGGAGCGGACAGGCGATTTGCTGGTCATAATTTGCGATATAAATTTCTGCTTGGATTCTACCAACTGATACAAGTAGGCATCGAAGGTGCCCTCGGTAACATAGCTGTAAATGTCCACCTCCGGATTTTCGTTGCCCTGCCGGATAATGCGCCCCTCACGCTGCTGAAGGTCGGACGGACGCCACGGACAATCCAGATGGTGCAAAGCGACGAGCTTTTGCTGACAGTTGGTGCCAGCGCCCATGCGCTGGGTGCTGCCCAGCAGGATACGCACCTGACCGCTCCGCACTTTGCCAAACAGGTCTTTTTTCTGCACCTCGCTCTTGGCGTTGTGGATGAAGGCGATCTCGTTTTCGGGAATACCCAATTCCAGCAGCTTCGCGTGAATATCATCATAAACGCTGAAGGTACCGTCATCCTTTGGGGTGGACAGGTCGCAGAAGATCATCTGCGTGGAGCGTTGGCCAGCGGTGCGCTGCCAGATCTCAAAGACATTTTCCGCGCACTTGGCGGCTTTGCTATTGGGGTCACTGGGGAGCATGGGGTTGACCAGCCGCTGATCCAGCGCCAGCTTACGGCCATCGTTGGTGATGAGCAGCATATTGTCCACGCTGCTGTCCACCTCGCGGTTGCGGACTTTCTCGGCCCGCTCCGCCAGTGACGCCACGATCTCTTTCTGATACTCCGATGGTTTCAGGGCGATGTTGTGGTAATGCGCCTCCGGCACGGGGAGCTTGAGCATATCTGCCGTCTGAATGTCCGCCACATTTTTGAATACGCTCATCAGCTCCGGCAGGTTATAAAACTTGGCGAAGCGCGTCTTGGCACGGTAGCCAGTTCCCTCCGGCGACAGCTCGATGGCGGTGACGGTTTCCCCGTAGTTCGCCGCCCAGCTATCAAAATGCTTTAACCCCTGCTCCTCCAGCGCTGACATCTGCAAATACCGCTGGATGGTGTAAAGCTCCACCATGCTGTTGGAAA
>OOCF01000600.1_pt1 | contig 17140 bp, 16 predicted proteins | sample 1671001 | NCBI WGS metagenome assembly OOCF01 (sample SAMN06348112, study PRJEB24527) | human gut metagenome | biome: human gut; feature: ankylosing spondylitis patient; material: feces | host: Homo sapiens | place: China | collected 2015-10
GATGATATAGATTTATGGAATAATTTTCTAATGGAAATTCGCCCTTTGAATGGTTGGAAAATAAATGCAGATTTTGCTTATAATACTTATAACCAAGAAATTTCAGAAGTAGAAAAATCTATAATTATATATGACATCAATAACAATCCGTATGTACATGGCGTTCGTCTACAGCACAATTTAACGAGAAGAAAGTATATAAAGAAATATTGGACAACTAATATTTATTCTTCTTATAATTTTAATATTAAAGAGGAGCATGATTTTACAGTTTTAGTTGGTATGCAGTTTGAGAAGGGAAATGAATCTTGGTTACAAGGTTATAAAACTGATTTGATATCAGAAAATGTCCCTTCTTTTCCTACAGCTACTGGTGATGCAGTATTGACTGAGGCCTTAGCACATAACGCTACGGAGAGTTATTTCGCCCGGTTGAATTATAATTATAAAGAGAGGTATTTATTTGAGGCGAATGTTCGGCGGGATGGTTTTTATGCATTCCGAAATGGCAGACGTTGGGGAACTTTCCCTTCTTTCTCCGTGGGATGGAATTTACATAATGAGCCTTTTTGGGAAAATGTAGGACGGTATGTGAATTCGACAAAAATCCGTGCCTCTTGGGGACAGTTAGGAAACCAGAATATTAGTCCGTACAGTGATTTGGCGTTGATGCCAATATCCGCGGATAAATTGAATTGGATATTTGGATATGGCTCTACACGGCCTATTGGATATACTTCAGCTCCAGCTTTGATTAATAGGAACTTGACATGGGAGACCGCTACGACAACTAATGTCGGTTTGGATTTATCATTCTTGGATAATCGGTTAAGTACTACTGCCGATTGGTTTGAGCGGCGGACTACCGATATGGTTGGACCAGCGGAGGCTGTACCCGGCGTGATTGGAGCGGATGTGCCTAAGGAGAATAACGCTACGTTACGAACCCGGGGTTGGGAGGTTAGCTTGAATTGGAAGCATGCGTTGGCGAATGGTCTGTCTTATAATATCGGTGTAAGCTTATATGACTATCGCTCTGTCGTTACCAAATATTTCAATCCTACGGGAACACTATCAACTTGGTATGAAGGAGCAGAGGTTGGTGATATTTGGGGATATACCGTGTATGATCTGTACCGGACGCAAGAGGAGGTGGATTCTTACGTATCCAAGGTGGATTTGACCCATATCGCGGCGAACTGGAACACGGGAGATTTGAAATACGAGGATATTAATGGGGATGGTAAAGTAAATAATGGAGCTAATACGATAGGAGATCATGGGGATATGTCCATTATCGGGAATGATCAGCCCCATTATCAATATACGATTAGCGGAGGTGTATCGTATAAAGGTTTCGACTTCTCCATGCTTTGGCGAGGTGTGGCTAAGAAGGATATGTATTTCTATCGTATGTCGAATATCTTTTGGGGATTTACTAATGGTTGGTGGGAGTCTTGCCTGACTCCGGATCATTTAGATTATTTCAGGGATCAGCCTGGAACGAGATATAGTGGTTTATATGAGGGCGATGCAAATATAAATACGGACGCTTATTGGCCGCGTCCTTATTTGAATGATACGGAGGAGGCTAAAAATAAGAATCACGCGAATACCAGATATTTGCAAAATGCGGCTTATTTGCGTTTGCAAAATGTACAGTTGGGCTATAGCTTCCCGAAGAGCATCACCTCGAAACTTCATTTACAGAAGCTCCGGATTTATTTTTCGGGAGAGAACCTGCTTACATTCTCTAAATTGCCAAATGGTATAGACCCCGTTGCTCCGGTAGGTTTTCCGGAAGGAGGTTCTGGAAACTATATGGGGACTGCAGGCTCTGGACGTTTAACGTATGGAGCTGACCGAATCTATTCCGTGGGTTTAACAGTGACTTATTAATTAATTTGTAGAGTTATGAAAAGAATCTTATTATCTATATTTTTGTTAGGAGCCTTCTGCTCTTGTGAGGATTTTATAGATTTGCAGCCGTTGGATCAAGTTACGATGGATGATTATTGGAGTACTGCGACAGAGTTGGAGTATTATACGAGGCAGTTTTATCCGGCTTTTTGTTCTCAATCACAGATGTTGGATATGGCTTTCGATAGTGACGATATGATCAATGGTAGTCCGAGTGTTATATTAGATGGTACTCGAACCAAAACTACTGGTAGTTGGATGGGAGAATGGGCGAATATCCGTAAAGTGAACCTTTTTTTCGAGAATTATTCAAAATGCGAGAGCGCTTATAAGGATTATAAACAATATTTAGGAGAGGCTTATTTCTTTAGGGCTTGGTTTTATTTTGACTTGTTAAAGAAATATGGCGATATACCTTGGTATTCCAAGGTGATAGAGTTAGAGGATCAAGAAGCTTTGATGCGTCCCCGGGATTCGCGAATATTGATCGCCGATTCTATTATATCTGATTTGGACAATGCGATTGCACATCTTAATTTAAGGAAGGATGTAGGAAATAATCGAATTAATAAAGAAGCGGCATTAGCTTTTAAAACAAGGGTTGCTTTATATGAGGGGGCTTGGCAAAAGTACCACGCTAATACAGCGTTTGGAACATCGGATGCTGATCCTAATAAATATTTTAGGGCTTGCATAGAAGCGGCCGAGGAATTAATGCGGGGTGATTATCAGGTAGGACTGTATAGTACAGGTAATACGGAAGACGATTATTTTCATCTTTTTGGATTTGATAATATGTCGGATGTCAATGAGGTGCTTTTATACAAAGCATTTAATGCGACAGAGGGTGCTGGTAATAAAACTCAAAGTTATGTTACCTATAATAATGAGTCCAAGGGAATAACTTGGGATTTAGTTTCCTCTTATTTAGATAAAAATGGCGATCTGTATGACTATTTGAATGTGGCGGAAAGTGTAAAAGGGAATGATTTCCTAACCAAAATTGCAGAAGATTGTGATCCTCGATTAAAATCAACGATCTGGATACCAGGAGATTTAATGGCAGCTGAAACTGGGGCTTATTTTACGGGTCCTACAATTGACGGGGGCGCTTTGCAGTTATGTACAACCGGATTTCAGGTAAAGAAGACGGCTAACCCAGAATCTCAAGCTGCGGGAAGGTCTTGGGAAGTTCAAAGCGAGACAGGATTGATAATCTTACGTTATGGTGAGGTACTATTGAATTATGCGGAGGCTAAATATGAATTGGATAAGGTGGTCACTTATGATGTGTTAAACTTACTGCGTCAGAGAGTGGGTATGCCTGATTTTAAGATCCACTCACAGAGCTTGGACAAAAATTGGGTGGATTATGGGTATCCGGTGTCGGATGAGCTTTATGAGATCCGGAGAGAAAGACGTGTTGAATTAGCATTGGAGGGACAAAGGGACGAAGATTATATGAGATGGGCCGCTTGTGCCTTATTTAAGAATAAACGTCCGAAAGGTTATCCCGTGGATTTGAACCAATATCCAGACTTCGCCTCGAAAGTTGATGAGAATGGATTGCTTGATTATTTTAAAACTGTTATTCCGGATGGTTATCAGTTTCGGGAGAATCAAGATTATTTGTGGTCGATTCCACAAGATGAATTAACACTAAATCCAAATTTGAAACAAAATCCTGGTTGGTAAATTTTAATAAAAATATTATGAGAGAATGTAATGTATTTTGTGTTACTTTGTTAACATTAGCATTAGTAAGCTTTGGCATAAAGGCAAATAGCAAAGAAAATGGAAGTATAGAGCCTTTGAGAAGGACTTCCGAATACACAGTAGCTGCCTACATCTGGCCATCGTGTCATGACGATCCGATGGGAAGAGATGTGTTGTGGCCGGATGGTACGGGTGAGTGGGAGATTATCAAGAAAGGAAATCCTCGTTTTCCCGGTCATTATCAGCCGAAGGTCCCATTGTGGGGATATGAATTGGATAATGACCCGAAAGTGATGGAGCGTTGGATTGATTTGGCTACCGATCATGGAGTTAATACATTCATCTTTGATTGGTACTGGTTTAATAACGGACCATTCCTGGAGAGTTGCTTGAATGACGGCTTCCTGAAAGCTCCGAATAACCGGAAGATGAATTTCTATATTATGTGGGCAGATCATGATGTGGCTCGTAATTATTGGAATGTGCATCGGTATAAGGATGACGATTCCCGGTTATGGAACGGGGCTATTGATTGGCCTAACTTCAAGATTGTGGTACAGCGGGTGATAGAGCAATATTTCAAACAGCCTAATTATTATAAGATACAGGGCGAACCCGTATTCTCTGTTTTCAGTTTGGATAATTTGATCAAGACGTTCGGCTCTTTGGAGGAAACCTGTAAAGGGCTGGATTATTTCCGGACAGAAGTAAAAAAAGCCGGTTTCCCAGGTTTGCATATTCAGTTAATGACAGGAGGAGAGCCGAATGATCATTTCTTAAACCAGATAAAGGCTTTAGGAATTAGTAGTTTGACGTTGTATAACTGGGGCGGACCGCATCCGGAAGATTATATCCAATGGGGTACTGAAGCTTTTGAACGTCTGGAAAAATGGAGTGAGGCTGTTTCCATTCCTTATTTCCCCAATGCTTCAATCGGCTGGGATGATACACCTCGTTTTCCTCATAAGACGCAGAAGGATGTGGTTCATTTTAACCAGTCGCCCAGATCTTTTGCTGCCTTTCTTCAGAAAGCGAAGGAATATTGCGACAATCATCCTGAGCAACCTAAGTTAATAACCATTTATGCATGGAATGAGTGGGTAGAAGGTGCTTATCTTTTACCGGATGTAAAATATGGTTTTGATTACATCCAGGCGGTTAAAGAGGTTATGGTCGATAAGAAGTATGAGGCTTATAAGAAGAAATGATATTATGCCAGGTTTTCTAAAAGTCTTGATAGAATCTTCAAATACTCATCAACTTCTCCCTTCCTCAACCAACAGCCGGTATTGCTGTGCATGTCTCCGCCAACAGGAAGACAGAGGCTGAGACATGGATAGCTCCGGTCGTCGGGATATTGTTTCTCTCCATAGATCCAGGTTTCATCGGCTAGGGCGTCGTGAAGAAAGACACAAGGTTGTTCTGACTCCTGAATGGATGAGATAATTTGATAGGCTGTGAGGAGATCGAAGCCACGGTCGTTTTCGATAGAGAAGGAAACGGAGTCGTCCCAACCTTCATTCGTGACGTCCAGTACAAGGATGGCAGAAGGGTGCCAAGTCTGCTGGCTGCACCAGCGCTTGACTTCCTGTGCACCTCTGGATTCGATCTCTTCATCTCCGGTAAAGGCGATTAGCACATGGTCGCCTATTTTATTCTCCAGCATCAACTGGATTAAAGTTGTATTGGTCGCACTGTTATCGAATGTCCCTTTCCAATGCGTATCGGTTTCTTCGCAGAAACAATGGGTGTACACTGTATCGATGTGAGAGGAAACGAGTAACCGGGCTTTTGCCGGAGTAACACCTTTCTTTCCATAGATGAGAGCCAGCTTTCCAGCATACAATAGTTCATAAGAAGAGTCATGCAGCAGACTTTTGATCCGTTCCAACCGATTGGTTCGGGTAAATACCTCGCCGTTATCTTGACTTTCTACCGTCAGTTGTTGTAATAATTCAGAATAAGTCATATCTGCCGTATTTATCGGTTAAACAGATGCCGGATAGCTGCAATCGGATGATAAAGAAGCATACGTGGACCACTGAAGCGCATTACTTCACGCATCTTATCCCGCATGGCCGGCTTATAGCAATGGATCGGACATTTCTGGCAGGTTGTCTTGTTTTCGCCGAAAGGACAACGGTCCAATCGTGCGTAAGCATAATCCAATAAAGCTTGGCAACTTGGACATAATTCAGGATTCCCTTCTTTCTTCCGGCAATATAATTTAACCATGATCGTGACGATCTGTTTTTCTTTCTTAATACGCGACATTTTTGCCATACGGTAATAAACACAATCTGTTGAATCTTCTCTATCTTTGCCGCAAAATTAGAAAACCTTATGGCTTCTTCAAAAGAAATGACGGTTGGAAAGCCGTTAACGCTCATTTTTAGTTTTACGTTGCCGTTGTTGCTGGGGAATGTATTGCAACAGACTTATTCGTTGATTGATGCGGCAATTGTTGGAAAGTTTTTAGGTATTAATGCTTTGGCCTCCGTTGGTGCAAGTACTTCTGTTGTTTTTCTGATCTTGGGTTTTTGTAACGGTTGCTGTTGTGGTTTCGGTATTCCGGTTGCGCAGAAGTTTGGTGCACGTGATTATGAGACGATGCGTCGTTATGTGGCTGTCAGTTTGCAATTGGCGGTTGTCATGTCTATCTCTGTTGCTCTTATAACCAGTCTTTTCTGTTCGGATATTCTGCGGATCATGCAGACGCCCGAAAATATATTCAAGGATGCTTATCTGTATCTGTTGGTTACGTTTATCGGTGTGCCGTGTACTTTCTTCTATAATTTGCTGGCCAGTATTATCCGGGCCTTGGGAGACAGCAAGACACCTTTTTATTTCCTGATGTTTTCAACCGTCCTGAATGTGCTGTTGGATTTGTTTTGTATCCTGGTGTTGGGATGGGGCGTATTGGGAGCCGGTGTAGCAACTGTTGTTTCGCAAGGTGTGTCGGCCGTGCTGTGCTATTTTTATATGTACCGTCATTTCCCGATTATCCAGGGAGATAAAAATGATCGGAAATTCCGTTCGAGACTGGCGGGACATTTATTGGGGATTGGTGTTCCGATGGGATTACAATTCTCGATCACAGCGATCGGAAGCATCATGCTGCAAAGTGCGAATAATGCGTTGGGTACGGCTTGTGTGGCAGCCTTTACGGCAGCGGCTCGCGTCAAGATGTTCTTCTTGTGTCCGTTTGAAAGTCTGGGTATTGCAATGGCTACCTATGTCGGGCAGAATTATGGGGCAGGCAAGCCTGAGCGGGTTTGGCAAGGGATCAAATCCAGTACCGGCATGATGCTGGTTTATGCAGTGTTTACATTTGTCGTTCTGATGTTAGGTGCTCGTCAGATCCTTTATTTGTTTGTTGATCCGAGTGAAACAGAGATATTGAAAGATGCCATCCTATATGTACATGTTACGGCTGTCTTTTTCCCTTTGGTGGGTATTTTGTGTATTTTGCGTTACTCCATCCAAGGAGCCGGATTTACGAATCTGGCGATGTTCTCGGGTGTAGCCGAAATGATCGCCCGTACAGTCGTCAGTTTGTTGGCCGTTCCGGTATGGGGTTATATGGCGGTTTGCTTTGGCGATTCGACTGCCTGGTTGGCTGCCGATTTGTTCTTAGTTCCCGCTTTTTCTTATGTGTATAAGAAGATCAAACAGATAAAGCGAGTTTAGGTAAAAAGACGCCGGCTTTTATCCAAAAGACGCCGGGAATTGCTGAAAAGCCGGCGTCTTTTGAAACAAAACCAACGAGGGTTAAAAACAATCCCCGTTGGTTTTATTTTTGATATTCGTTTGTTTTGGAATCGATACTTCTGATATATCTTCTTTTTCTGAAAATATCTTTCACTTTTGGCGTATATGTTTGTTTACCAAACAGATCTCGTGATTCAAGCGGCTTATAGCTTACTCATCCGTTTGGGAGAGCCATGCCATGAACAGCCCAGACAGAATACTTCAGAAAGATCAAATCCTTTGGTGGATGCTTCCGGATTCTTTGGGACAACCTGACCATCGGTGGTAACGTAAACCAGTAATCGTTCGCCAGCCTCGTTCTTTACATACATGGCGGCGATTTTACATTGAGGACAAAGTAATTTACGCATTGCGATCGTGAGTTCTTGGGGTTGAATTATTTCTTAAATACAAGATAAACGGCTGCTACCAGAAACAGGAACGCCAGCGCGTGATTCCATTTGAAAGATTCTCCTTTGAAGGCAATGGTGCTGAAAACAACGAAAACAACCAGCGTGATGACCTCCTGAATAACTTTCAACTGAATCAAGCTGAATGGACCACCATTGTCGCGGAAACCGATACGGTTGGCAGGAACCTGAAAACAATATTCGAAGAAAGCCAAGAACCAGCTGAAAAGGATAACTCCCAGCAACGGAAGATGTTCGAACCAACTGAATTGCTGTTTCATTTTCAAATGCCCGTACCAGGCGCATGTCATGAAGATGTTGGAAATAACCAACATCGCAATAGTAAGAAATGCTTGCATATTATTGTTTATTTTTCTGAGGTAAATAATCGGTTTGTATATTCGTCATGCTGCCCCACAAGCTGTACCGGGCTTCGGGATTGATCTCTTCCATTCGTCGGAGCAATTCTTTCATGTCACTCCGGCTGGAAGCTGTTTCGTAGGGGCAGTTCTTGATTTGTTTGCGGTAAGAACGCCAGGCAGCCACGGCTGTCAGTTCTTTTTCGCTGACCAGACAAAGCGGACGGATGATTTCCATCTCGAATTTACTCATCTTTAGTTTCGGCGGCATGGTTCCGAATGCTCCCTGATGCGTCAGGTTCATCAGCAGGGTTTCCAGGATGTCGTCCTGGTGATGGCCTAAAGCAATCTTGTTGCATCCGTGGGCTTTGGCTATTTCGAACAAGGCCTTGCGGCGCATCCAGGAACAGAGGAAACAAGGCGACTTCCGTTTGTCGGTAGAAGCATCGAAACTGGTTTCATGCAAGACGAAAGGGATATCGTATTGGGCTGCCATCTGGCGCAGATAATCTGTATCCGAATGATAGGGGATATTGGTCATGACAACATGTGCCACCACCAACGAGAATCGGGGCTGGAAGATACGGGAACGACGTCCCAAGAATTCTACCAATGCCAGTGAATCCTTTCCTCCCGACAGACCGATTAATATTTTGTCGCCTTCGGCTATCAACTGATATTCCCGGATTGCCTTCCTGATTTTCTCTTCCACTTTCAGAAAGAGCCGTTCTTCTTCTGTTCGTTTTGCCATATTTCCAAATAACGGCACAAAGATAGAACAAAACACAATTTTATGATTATCTTTGAAGCTGGAATATATTATAAAAGATAAGAAAGTGATGAAACCGTTCGTAACAAAACTGCTTTATACTTTGGGGGTAACTGTTCTTTGCGGCCAGTTGCAGGCTCAGAGTCTGGACCAAGCCAAGAAATTATACAATGAAGGACAGTATGCCGAGGCAAAGCCTGCTTTTGAGAAACTGATCAAACAATCGCCCAGTAATTCTTCGTATAATCTGTGGTACGGAGTATGCTGCTATGAAACGGGCGACTTGGCTGCGGCCGAGAAACACCTCTCATTTGCCGTGAAACGTAAAGTTATCGAATCGTTCCGTTATTTGGGGGAAGTGTATTATAAGACGTATCGTTTTGAAGATGCAGTCGATATGTATGAACAGTATATCGAGTGGCTGGAAAAGAAGAAACGGGATACGGAAACTGCCGAATTACGCCTGGAAGTATTGGAAGATGCCAAGCGTATGATGGAGAAGGTCGAGAACATACAGATCATTGACAGTGTGGTGGTGGATAAAGATGATTTCCTTTCTGCTTATACCTTGAGCGAAGAGAGTGGTTCGCTTACTTCGTACAATTCGTTCTTTGATAAGGCGGGAATCTCTTCTTCTGTCTATATGAATCAGAAAGGGGATAAGATCTATTATGCTCATCCGACAGACGAGAATCATTATTGCCTGTTTACCCAGTCTCGCCTGATGAACCAGTGGGCCGACGAGAAGCAGTTGCCGATGAATATCAACAGTACCGCCGATGACAATTATCCGTTTGTCCTTTCTGATGGTGTTACGATGTATTTTGCTTCACAAGGAAAAGGATCTTTGGGTGGCTATGATCTGTTTGTGACACGCTACAATATGAATTCGGATTCATACCTGGCTCCCGAGCGGTTGGGTATGCCTTTCAATTCGCCTTATAATGATTACATGATTGTCTTTGATGAGGTGAAGAGTTTGGGCTGGTTCGTTTCCGACCGTTTCCAGCCGGAAGGACAAGTTTGTGTCTATCTGTTTATCCCGAATGAAAATCATGACCGGGTGGAGACGGAAGATGTGGAAGTGAAACGTGCCAGAGCAGCCGTACGCTCTATTCGGGATTCTTGGGTAGCCGGAGAAGATTATTCGGAACTGATACAGTTGGCCCATCAGGAAATTCCGTATGGAAAGAAGGAAATCGAGAAGGATTTTGACTTTGTCGTTCAAGATAACAAGATTTATTACACGTGGGATGAAATAAAATCTCCGGAAGCCAAATCTATTTATCAGAAAGTTGTATCTTTAAAGCAGCAGGTTACTGCAGATGAAAAGAAGCTGGCTTCTTTGCGCCAGGATTATACCAAGAATCCGGGAAAGAGAGAGAAACTGAAGGAAACCATTTTAGCTTTGGAGGCTAAACTGGAAGCTTCGATCCCTCAGGTGGAAGAGCTGGAAAAACAGGCGCGTAATGCGGAAGTTAGTTTCTTGAAGAAATGATTCGGGAACTTAGTAGAATTAATCGATAAGGATATGATCACTCAACTTATTATTCTGGTATTCGTGATGCTGGCGGCAGTCTTGTTGGGATTGGCGGAAATATTTTTCCTGCCCGGATTGACGTTGGCGGGTATCGGTGGAGTCTTGTTCGCTACCGGAGGTTTGTATTGGGCTTATAGTATGGGTATGCTTGTCGGAAATATTACGCTGATTGTTTCGGCAATCGTTTTCGTGATTGGTTTTGTGTGGCTGATGCGTTCCCGTTCACTGAATAAATGGGCTTTGCATACAGATGTGGATTCTCGTCTGGAATCCAGTCGTGAGCTGGGAATTAAGGAAGGAGATGAAGGAATTGCTCTTTCCCGGCTGGCTCCGATCGGAAAAGCCCAGTTCGGCGACATTACGGTGGAAGCCAAGTCTGAGACCGAATTTATTGATGAAAAAACGCCGGTTGTCATTGTGCGCGTAGAAGGTTACAATGTCATTGTTCGGCGGAAAGAATAGATTATAAATGTTTAAATGTATATACGATGATGGACACAACATTTCCTTTGGTAGTTGCTGGTGCAGTCATCCTGCTGCTGGCCATTTTCTTTTATTATGTGCCGTTCCTGCTTTGGATTTCGGCGAAAGTTTCGGGAGTGAATATCTCTTTGCTTCAGTTGTTTCTGATGCGAATCCGTAAGGTACCTCCTTATATCATTACACAAGCTATGATCGAGGCTCACAAAGCCGGACTGAAAACGCTTACCCGTGATGAACTGGAAGCACACTACTTGGCGGGCGGTCATGTAGAGAAAGTGGTACATGCCCTTGTCTCTGCCTCGAAAGCCAATATCGAATTGACATTTCAGATGGCTACAGCTATAGACTTGGCAGGACGTGATGTATTTGAAGCCGTACAGATGTCGGTCAATCCGAAGGTCATCAATACTCCTCCGGTAACAGCCGTGGCAAAGGATGGTATCCAGTTGATTGCCAAAGCCCGTGTGACGGTACGTGCGAACATCAAGCAATTGGTGGGTGGTGCCGGCGAAGAAACCGTCTTGGCACGTGTAGGTGAAGGTATCGTTTCGTCGATCGGTTCTTCAGAATCTCATAAATCCGTATTGGAAAATCCGGATTCCATTTCGAAGCTGGTATTGCGGAAAGGGTTGGATGCCGGAACAGCTTTTGAGATTCTGTCTATTGATATTGCTGATATTGATATAGGTAAGAACATCGGAGCGTATCTGTTGATGGATCAGGCACAGGCTGATAAGAATATTGCTCAGGCGAAAGCCGAAGAACGTCGTGCAATGGCCGTTGCTTTGGAACAGGAAATGAAGGCGAAAGCCCAGGAAGCCCGTGCCAAAGTGATCGAAGCAGAAGCGGAAGTACCGAAAGCGATGGCAGAAGCTTTCCGTTCGGGTAACCTTGGGGTGATGGATTATTATCGGATGAAGAATATCGAGGCTGATACATCCATGCGCGATGCGATTGCCAAACCGGCTTCAACCAGTTCATCTACTAAACCGCTGAAAGAATGATCGCTCCTTCTGAATTAATTATCAATGCGGATGGAAGTGTATTCCATTTGCATGTCAAACCGGAACAGTTGGCCGACCGGGTGATATTGGTTGGCGATCCTGCTCGGGTATCGTTGGTTGCCTCCTTCTTCGATACAAAGGAGTGTGAGGTATCCAGCCGTGAGTTTCATACGATTACGGGTACGTATCAGGGAAAACGGATTACCGTGGTTTCTCATGGAATAGGAACGGACAATATTGATATTGTCCTGACCGAACTGGATGCGTTGGCAAATGTAGATTTCCAGACACGGACTATAAAACCGGATTTTCGTCAGTTGTCTTTGGTGCGTATCGGAACAAGCGGAGGTTTGCAGCCGTTTACACCTATCGGTTCGTATGTAGCAGCAACCAAGTCCATTGGGTTTGATGGTGTTTTATATTTTTATGCCAATAATGAACAAGTGCGTGATAGAGACTTTGAACAGGCTCTAAAGGGGCAATTGGATTGGAAATTGGATCGGATCATGCCTTATGTAGTATCGACCGATTCGTCGTTGGTTGAACAGATCTGTCAGGATGATGTGATTCATGGTGTGACTATTGCCGCCAATGGATTCTATGGTCCGCAGGGACGAAAAGTACGGTTGGCTTTGGCTGATCCGGACCTGAATCATAAAATAGAATCATTCCATTGGGATAAGTATCAGATTACGAACTTCGAGATGGAAAGTTCGTCGCTGGCTGGTCTGGCTGCTCTGATGGGGCATCGTGCGATGACAGTTTGCTGTATTATTGCTGATCGCCTGGGTGGTAAGATGAATACGGAATATAAAGGTTTGATTCCTGATTTGATCCGTAAGGTCTTGGATCGGATTTGATGGAAGAGATTTTTTAATGACGGTTGTGTTTTGCGCACAGCATTTTGGGGGAGACACGGAGTTTGATAGATTGACAAAGATCTATGAAGCTTTGTGTCTCTGTATTTTTGTGTAATCGTATAAAACTTACCAGCGTTGGTAAATATGCGGGAGAATACCCGGTCGCTTTCCAACGCTGGAAAGTACCATTAGACAGATTTCCCGGAAAGGAAATCTAAGAACACAAGTTGATTGGCTGATATGCTATTTGTTTTTCTTCTGCTTGATCTTTTGCAGGTCACGGATAACAGTCATATCCATGATGTCACTGTAAACCTCGGTTGTACGGATACTTTGATGACCGAGAAGTTTTTGCACGGTGGTTAGTTGTACGCCATTGTATAGAAGAATGGTAGCGCAAGTGTGTCGGGCAGTGTGGAATGAAATGTGTTTGTAAACTTTTACTTTCTGTGCCAGCTGTTTCAGTTGCTTGTTTGTGGCAGAATTACTGGTCGTGGAAAGTCCGAATAAAGAAGACTTGAAATTCCGTTTACAGTATTTCTTGAAAATCTCAATCGGTTTTCCGTCGAAAAGCATGTAAATAGGCAGCTTGATAGTCACTCCGGTTTTCAGACTTTTGAAGATCAGCCACCATTTCCCGTCAATGAGGTGGAAGTTGTCTTTCTGAAGTCGGGTAATATCCGAGAAACGTAATCCAGTATAACAACTGAAAAGGAACATATCGCGGCAACGACTTTTCCCGATACATGAACGGGAAGGATAATTTTCAATCCTTTTGAGCTCGTCAGGCGTGAGGTGATTACGGTTAGGAACCTGAGTCTTGATCTTGTATTGCCGGAACGGATACTGTTTCAAGTTGATCAGATCTTTGTTGATGGCCGTGTTGATGTGCCGCTTCAGTTGTTTCATGTGTTTGGCAATGGTGTTTTTGTGGTATGCCAAAGATTCCATGTACGCCTCAAAATCGCAGACAAATTGATAATTGATGTCTTTGAAGCAGATACCCGGCCGGAACCTCCGAAGGAGATTAATGGTTGATTCATGGTTCTTCCGGGTGGATACTTTCATTTCATGGCTTGTGATTTCCTGCTTGATGAAAGCGATGAAAGACTGTTCTTTTTCGTTTCCTGTGTAGTATGCCGATGTGGCATTGAACGGACTTGAGGAACGATAGAAATTGTAACATACATCTGTTACAGAATAACTGATATTTCCCATAATATTGATATTTTAAGGAGAAGAGACATTTCTTCTCACTGGATAAAATGGGATTAGTAATAAAAAAGATTATTCTAACTGCGTGTAATACTGTTAGAATAATCCTTTTTTATAGATGTTTAACCAGTCGAAATGTTCGCTTAACACAGGTTGGCAATTCATGCGGATAATGTGTCACATAAATCAGCGTTTTGCCCGGACGTGAACAAAATTGTTCGATAATGGCGGCTGCTCGTTTCTTATTGCTAACATCCAATCCGTGTAAAGGCTCGTCCAAAATGATCAGATCCGGATCTTTCACGAAGGCACGTGCCAGCAAGGCCAACCGTTGTTCGCCCGACGACAGTGTAAGGAAAGGCCGGTCTTTCAGATGATCGATACCGAATACCTGCATCCATTTCAAAGCTCCGGCATTCTGTTCGTCGTTACATTTTCGGAACAGGCCGATTGAATCAAAATATCCGGAACCGACGATATGCAGTGTCGGCACATTCTCCATATAATAAAGATGCATTTCGGGAGATACATATCCGATCCGTTTCTTGATTTCCCAGATACTTTCTCCTGATCCGCGTTTCTTGTCGAACAGGTAAAGAGTATTGGCGTATGATTGCGGATTATCGGCATAAACTAAACTCAATAGGGTGGACTTACCGGCTCCGTTCGGACCAAACAAAGCCCATTTCTCTCCGTTCTTTACTTCCCAGTCCAGATCTTTCAGGATCGTTCGTTTCCCATAACGGATACAAACGTGTTCCATACGGAAGGTCACTTCGTGGGTAGCCGGTTGTTTGTTCGGATCGACAGGCAACGCTGTCTGTATCCAGTTCTCTTCAGGGAATAAGACTTGGATAAGTGCTGTATCTGCCAGAAAAGCTTCGCGGCTCATCGGTGGGTAACATTTCTTTCCGGCAATTGGCAATACGTGGGTAATCATATCCGGAATGTCTGCCGGATTGGATAACAGCAGAATGACTTGTACACCGTGTAAATGTGATAACTGTCCGAGCATATCAACCAATAAGTCTCTGGAAGGAGCATCCAGACCGATAAATGGATTGTCGAGGATTAATATTTCCGGACGGCTCAATAGGGTACGGACAATCAGGAATTTCCTTAGTTCCCCGCTCGACAGATAGATGAGCTTTTTGGGAAGCAAGTCTTCTATACCGAAGATGTGTAACACCTCTTTCAGGTTTTCCGTACCTTCATAGGCTGATAAAGTCTCGGCAACGGTAGGCACATCATCAGATTCTGTGGCATGCCAGCGTTGCTGGTAGTAACTGTTCCGGCAATCAGCCAGTGAATAAATGTCCTTGAACGCAATGCTTCGGATGATGTCACTGACTTTTCCTTCTTTATTATAGCAGACTTCTCCTTCCCGGAAAGCAAATTTACGTTGCAGGATATCTGCGAGCAGCGTTTTACCGGCGCCGTTCGGACCAACAACAGCCCATTGTTCTCCTTCGCAGATACGCCATTCCACAGGTTCGGCGAAACGGAGTTCCGGCAGCCGGGTAACGACTTGATGGATATGAACAATCTCTTTTTCCATACGAATGGTTAATGAACGCGCGTACCTGTATGTTTGTGTATTTCGGAAGCTTGTGTGATAATGACTTCCTTTACTCCGGCATCAATGGCCTGAAAAGCATTTTCCAGTTTAGGAATCATGCCGCCTTGAATAATACCTTCAGCTACATATTTCTGGAAAGAAGCACGGTCGATTTCTGGAATGACGCTTTCATCGTCGTCTTCATTCAATAAGACACCTTTCTTCTCAAAGCAGAACATGAGCGTTACATCGAAGTATTTGGCCAGAACTTTGGCAGCTTCGCCGGCAATGGTATCTGCGTTGGTATTGAGCATGTGTCCTTGTTTGTCGTGTGTCAGAGGAGCCAGTACCGGGACAATTCCTTGCTGGATTAATGATGCCAGTACATCGGCATTCACTTCTTTTACATCGCCCACGAAACCGTAATCTACATCTTTCACCGGACGTTTATCCGAGCGCATGATGTTCATATCAGCACCGGTCAGTCCCAGGGCATTGACTTGTAATGCTTGAAGTCCGGCAACGATGTTCTTGTTTACCAGTCCGCCATATACCATGGTTACTACTTTCAGCATTTCGGCATCTGTGATGCGTCGTCCGTTTACCATCTGGCTCTCAATTCCCAGTTGAGAAGCAATTTTGGTAGCTGAGCGTCCGCCACCATGTACCAATACTTTGTGGCCTTCGATGGAAGAGAAATCGCGGAGCAATTGTTGCAGCGTGTCAGGCTCTTCTACGATTTTACCACCTACTTTAATCAAGGTTAATTTTTCCATTGTGAAAATAATTTGTAAGATTTTTGGCCCAAAGGTAAGAAAAAAAGAAAGAAATCTCTATATTTGCATCGTCATGCGGCAGTAGCTCAGTTGGTAGAGCATCAGCTTCCCAAGCTGAGGGTCGCGGGTTCGAGTCCCGTTTGCCGCTCATATTTACTAAAGTAAGCGGTTATTCTTCTTCGGATAATCGCTTTTCTTTTTTATTCAATAGACTTGAAGAGCAAATCCGGTTCAATAAAATACATTTCAGATGAAACAGATAGGATATGGAGTGATGATGTTGTTGTCTTTCCTGTTGACCGCCTGTCAAGAAGAAGATTCTTGGGTTGGAATCGATTGGGGAGAAGATATTAGCGGGTTGTACATATCTGACCATAACGGAGTAGAGGAAAGGTATTTTCTGTGGTTATACAAAGATCACACGGGTGTACGTAAAGTTTATGAAAAGATAGATCTGATAGATGAACAAAACTTGGAATGGAAGGCAGATAAAGGAGTCTTACTTGTAAAATACGATAAAGGAAATATCGTGCAAGGAACCTATGCCGGAGTAGAACATGAGTTGACAGTTGGTGATTTATGTTTTTGGAAAACATGTGAAGAGGAGATTGAATCGGTTGCCGGACACACCTATGTTTCGGTTGATTGGGCTCCATGGCTGAACAGGATACTTTATGACAAGTTTATGTTTTATCCGGATGGAACATGGAAGTTGGAAATCAGATGGGATGCTTGGAATGGTGATTTAAGAGAGATGAGAGAAGGTACCTATAAGCTACA
>OOCF01000609.1_pt1 | contig 17022 bp, 14 predicted proteins | sample 1671001 | NCBI WGS metagenome assembly OOCF01 (sample SAMN06348112, study PRJEB24527) | human gut metagenome | biome: human gut; feature: ankylosing spondylitis patient; material: feces | host: Homo sapiens | place: China | collected 2015-10
ATGCTGCCCACGATGGCCACCGCCACATAGCCCAGGTTGCCCACAAAGTTCATGATGGGCATCATCAGGCCGGAGAGGAACTGGCTTTTCCATGCGGATTCGTACAGCTTATCGTTGGCGGCGTTGAAGTCTGCCAGTACCACGGCCTCGCGGTTAAACGCCTTGACCACATTGTGGCCGGCGTAGATCTCCTCGACCTGACCGTTGACCACGCCCAGCGTGGCCTGCTGTGCCTTGAAGTACTTCTGGCTGAACTTGACCACCACCAGCACCAGCGCCAGCGATACCGGTAAGATCAGCAGGGCGATCAGGGTCATGCGGGGGCTGATGGAGAGCATCATCACCAGCACACCGATCATGGTGGTCACGCTGGTGATCAGCTGGGTGATGCTTTGGTTCAGGCTCTGGCCCAGTGTGTCCACATCGTTGGTGATGCGGGAGAGCACCTCGCCCACGGTGCGCTTTTCAAAGTACGCCAGCGGCAGGCGGTTGATCTTTTCACTGATCTGGCGACGGAAGTCGTAGCAGACCTTCTGAGAAAGGCCGGTCATCAGCCAGCCCTGAATAAAGCTGAAGGCGCTGCTCAGCAGGTACATCCCCAACAAAAACAGCAGGATGCGGCCGATATACACAAAATCGATGCTGCCGGTGCCACGCAGCCGGGCGATCCAGCCGGTGGCAAGGGCGGTGGTGGCCTTTGCCAGCACCTTGGGGCCTGCAATGTTGAAGATGGTAGAAAGAATTGCAAACAACATGGCTGCCGCAAGGGGCAGCTTGTAGTGGCTCATGGTGCGGATGAGCTGCCGCAGCGTGCCTTTAAAGTTTTTGGCGCGCTCGGTGGTGGGACGTCCGGGTCTGGGCATATCACTCACCCTCCTTTTCTGTATTCAGGGTATCCAGCGCCAGCTCCTTCTGGCTCAGCTGGCTGCGGGCGATCTCCTGATATTCCGGGCAGCTGACCATCAGCTGGGCGTGGGTGCCCTTGCCCACCAGCCTGCCTTCGTCCAGTACAAGGATCTGGTTTGCGTGCAGCACGGTGGAAATGCGCTGTGCCACAATGATCACGGTGGCGTTGTCGGTCTGTGCCTTCAAAGCGCGGCGCAGCGTTACATCGGTCTTGTAGTCCAGTGCCGAGAAGCTGTCGTCAAACAGATAGACCTTGGGGTTCTTGGCAATTGCCCGGGCAATGGAAAGCCGCTGCTTCTGGCCGCCGGATACGTTGGAGCCGCCCTGTGCAATGGGGCTTTGATAGCCTTCGGACTTTGCCTCGATAAAATCAGTGGCCTGCGCAATGGCGGCGGCTTTGTGCACCTGTGCATCGGTGATATCCTCGCCGCCGAATTTCAGGTTGCTGTCAATGGTGCCGCTGAACAGCACACCCTTCTGGGGCACATAGCCCAGCAGGTCGTGCAGCTGTGCCTGCGGCATCTCGCGCACGTCAATGCCGTCCACGGTCACCTTGCCGCCGGTCACATCGTAAAAGCGGGGGATCAGGTTGAGCAGGGTGGACTTGCCGCAGCCGGTGGAGCCGATGATGGCGGTAGTCTCGCCGGGCTTTGCGGTAAAGCTGATGTGCTCCAGCGCATCGCTGTCTGCACCGGGGTAACGGAAGCTCACATCCTCGAACTGCACAACGCCCTGCCAGCCAGTATGCGCCTGTGCAGCCTTTGCGGCGGCTTCGTCCGGGTCGTGGATGGTGGCTTTGGTGCGGATGACCTCGTCGATACGATCCGCAGCCACACCGGCGCGGGGCAGCATGACAGCCACCATGGCCAGCATCAAAAAGGACATGACGATCTGCATGGTGTAGGTGATAAAGGCAATCATTTCGCCCACCTGCATAGTGCCGGCATCCATGGCCTTGCCGCCGAACCAGACGATGAGCAGACTGGTGCCGTTCATGATCAGGGTCATAAAGGGCATCATAGCCACCATAGCGCGGTTGGTGAACAGCTGGGTGCCCATCAGCTCCCGGTTGGCCTTGTCAAAGCGCTGCTCCTCAAACTTTTCGCGGCTGAAGGCGCGCACTGGCATGATGCCGGTCAAAATTTCGCGGCTGACCAGATTCAGCCAGTCCACCAGTTGCTGCATCACCTTGAATTTGGGCATGGCAACGCTCATCAGGAAGAGCAGCAGCAACAAAAGCAGTGCCACGTCCAGCACCACGATCCAGGAAAGGCCGCTGCTGCTGCCTACAACATGCAGCACGCCGCCAATGCCCAGAATGGGCGCGTAGGCCACCATGCGCAGCAGGATGACGCAGACGAACTGCACCTGCTGGATATCGTTGGTGGTGCGGGTGATGAGGGAGGCGGTGGAAAAATTCTCGATCTCTGCATTGGAGAAGCCGATAACGCTGGAGAAGGTCTCCCGGCGCAGGTCGCGGCCGATGGCGGCAGATACCCGGGAGGCAAGGAAGCCCACGGCCACAGCCACGACCACCATCAGCAGAGTAAGGGCAAGCATCTGGCCGCCCACCCGGAACAGGTAACCCATCTGCACATTCCGTGCAACGCCCTGTGCCTCGTATTCCAGCTGCACCAGCAGCAAAGACTGGCTTTTCAGGTTTTCCAGCAGGGTGCTGTCCATCTGGCTCATGGCACTGTCCAGCTGCTTTTGCAGCATACTGCGGTCAAAGCCGGGCATCTGGCTCATGGCGGCAAACTGGCTGCAAACGGTGTCCAGATCTGCTGCCGTGGGGGTAACGGTCTCGGTGTCGGTGTCCGCAGCGGCAGAGGGCATCTCGGCAAGGCCGGTCATGCCCATGCTGTTCTGCCCAGCGGGGGTGTTGGCGGCCTGTGCGGCAGCCATATACAGCACGATGTCCGGGTGACGGTCTCAGTGTCCGCGTCCGCAGCGGCAGAGGGCGTCTCGGCAAGGCCGGTCATGCCCATGCTGTTCTGTCCAGCGGGGGTGTTGGCGGCCTGTGCGGCAGCCATATACAGCACGATGTCCGGGGTGGTCACGGCGTCCTCCAGTGCGGTGCGCTCGTCCTCGGTCAGGTCAGAGCGCAGCTGCAGCACGCCATCGTCCTGCAGGTAGTACTGGTAGGCGTTTTGCAGCTTTTGTGCATCCTCTTCGCTCATCAGCAGGCTCAGCGTGTCCAGCGTGCTCTTGCGCAGCGTCTGGGGCAGGGGACTTTCAATGCCGCCCTGCTGGATGCCGGTGTCCACGATCTTGCTGGTGTAGTCCGGCAGTGCAAGGTCGCAGTACGCCTGCACGAACAGCAGCGCGAACACCACAAGGCAGACCGCCCAGTGCCGGGCCAGCTGCTTAAAGATCTTTGTCATGGTTCGTTTCTCCCTTCGGGTTAATGTTGCGCGCGGCATTTTCCGCAAGAATGGCATCCATCAGCGCGCCGCGCAGCGCGTCCATCTGGGCTACCTGCTCCGGCTCTAACCGTGCCAGCACGCTGGCAAAGTAGTTGCGCAGAGCCTGCTCACACTGGTGGCACAGCTCGTACCCCTTGGGGGTGATGCGCACCAGCGTTTTGCGGCGGTCGGCGGGGTCCGGTTCCCGCACCACGGTGCCGTCCTGCTCCATGAGCCGCAGCCCGCGCGAGACCGCCGGCAGCGGCTGACGAATCTCCCGGGCAAGGTCGGAGACATAAATGGCACCGTCCTTTCCGTGGCAGTTGATGGAATGCAGCAGGCCTTCCAGCATATTAAAGTGGCATTTGGGGCAATCAGCCAGCGCCGCCCGCATCCCGGCCTTGGATGCCTTGCTCAGCTGCCCGATATAGTGGCACATCCCCTGAAAGCTGGGGGTGCTTGGCTCGGACACGACAGTCCCTCCTCGTTTGCATTTTTTGAATACTTAACAGTTGTTAAGTATTAACGCCTGATAAGCATATTCCTTTTGCTGCCGGATTGCAAGGGAATGGGGAAATATTAAACAAAAATTCACAAAAAACTTGTAGGTTTTGTCAATGCGCAAACCGGCTCTCGCTGCATAGAAATAAAGGACAGGCAGAAACGGAGGGTGCAGATGGAGCAGGGATTCCAAGTGTTGTTACAGGTATTCGGCGGATTGGCGCTGTTTTTATATGGAACGGACAGCCTGTGCAGGGCAGTACAACAGGGGGCGGGCAGGCGTCTGCGCAGTTTGCTGGCGCGGTGCACCGCAAACCCGGCGGCAGGGCTGCTGAGCGGGGCGGCGGTCACGGCGGTGCTACAAAGCAGCTCGGCGGTCACGGTCATGGTGATTGCCTTTCTGGCGGCGGGGCTGTTGCAGCTGCGGCAGGCGGTTCCGGTGGTGTTCGGGGCGAACATCGGCACAACAGTCACGGCACAGCTGCTGGCGTTTCAGGTGGAAGGCTGGCGGTATCTGCTGCTGTTTGGCGGGGTGCTGCTCTGTCTGGCCTGTAAAGGCTGGCGGGGCCGCTGCGTGGGCGAGGCAGTGTTCGGCTTTGGGCTGCTGTTCGAAGGCGTTACTGTGATGCGCAGCGCCATGGAGCCGCTGCTGCAAAGCCCTCTGCTCCGGCTGGAGCTTGCCCGGGTGCAGCAAAGCCCTTTGCACGGGCTGCTGGCGGGCGTCTGCATGACCTTAACGGTGCAAAGCAGCTCTGCCACAGTGGCGCTGCTGCAAAGCATGGCGGCGCAGCCCGGGGCAGACGGCGTGCACAGCCTGCTGGGGCTGACGGCGGCCATTCCCATTTTGCTGGGGGATAACATCGGCACCACCATCACGGCGGTGCTTGCCGCCATCGGGCAGGGAAGAGACGCCAAGCGGGTGGCGGCAGCCCACGCCATTTTTAACCTGAGCGGCGCGGCGGTGTGCTGCGCACTCTTGCAGCCCTTTGCGGCGCTGGTGCGGCTGTGCTCGCCCGCAGGGGTGGAGTGGGCCGTGATCGCCCGGCAAATCGCCAACGCACACACCTTATTCAACGTACTGTGCGCGCTGGTGTGGCTGCCCCTGACCGGGCAGATGGTGCGGCTGGTCTGCGCGCTGCTGCCCGATAAAAAACGACCGCAAGAACGGTTGTAAACCGGAGCGGGGAATGGTATACTGAAGCAGATGATACTATTATATAATAAAGGGTGGAATGCAATGAAACGGAAAATCGGCAGGCTGTGCATGGTGCTGGGTGCTGTGCTGATCTTATGCGCCGCCGGGTTGCTGGGCTACAACCGGTGGGATGCCGCCCGGGCAGAAAAGGCTTCGCAGGAAGTATTGGGCGAGCTGGAGCAGACCATGCAAAAGACCATTACGGAGCACCAGCAGGAAAACGAGACTGCAGCCCCGCAGCCGGTGCTGGACCCGACGCAGGAGATGACCACCGTGGAGGTGGAAGGGCGGGACTACATCGGGGTGCTTTCCATCCCGGCGGTAGAACGGGAGCTGCCGGTGATGGCGCAGTGGAGCTACGCCGGGCTGAAGATCGCCCCCGGGCGGTACAGCGGCACCACCTATGGCGATGATCTTGTGATCTGCGGCCACAACTACGCAATGCACTTCAGCCCCATCAAGTGGCTGGCCATCGGCAGCCCGGTCTATTTTACGGATGCGGATGGTCTGCGCTGGAGCTATGAGGTGGAGAGCGTGGAGACTTTGCGCCCCACCCAGATCGAGGAGATGACCACCGCCACCGAGACAGACAGCTGGGATCTGACCCTGTTCACCTGCACCTCCGGCGGCAACGCCCGGTATGCGGTGCGCTGTGTGCGGACAGGCTACCCTGTCCGTGTGACGGACGCGGCAGAATAATGCTTTGCACAGCAGGATGATTTGGAAGGGCTTCCGCTTTGCTATAGCCATTATCAGCGGAAAATTTATTTTTAATTTCGGGATAGCGGAGCGTCTGCGGACGCTCCGCTATCCCATTTTCACAGGAGGGGGTCGTGACGGAAAACGGCAGCTCCAGCGCCTGTTTCCTGCGGAAATGCGGCGCTGCGGGGACTGCCAAAGACCTGATCTCCGAGGAAAATGGCCGTGTACAGCGTGAGCAGACTGGGGAGCATACGCTGTTTTTTACGCAAAAAATCCGCAAAAACCTTTGAAAGTCCTTTTTATGGTATCTGAATTATGCGATACTGTGTTCACCGGGAAAGCCCCGGAACAAAACAGAAACACAGGAGGGAAACACCATGAAGGATTTTGAGCTGCGTTATGTGGGCAATCATGTGGAGGTATACACCGGCAGTGGTGTGTTCCTGTTTTCGGCCGATACAGTGCGCGAGGCCATGGAAGAGCTGGCCGGGTAAGCGGCGGCATATCGCATCTGGGAAAGCTGAATGTAAAATGCATGTAAAATAACGGAAATCTTTTTGTTTGCCGCCCGGAAATATGTTGCGGAATGTGTAAAAAAAGTAACTTTCCTGTAAAATAAACCTTGTTGAGACGCCCCCTTTGATGGTATAATAAAAGTAAGCGGCTTCCGGAACAGGGCAGGCGTTGCGCGTGCAAGGTTCCGGCGGCTGTGTGCTGTAAAGGATTAAAAGGGAAGTTTCATATTAGGAGTATCGTTATGGATATCACACACATTACCTCTCTGCTGGGCGGCGTTGCGCTGTTCCTGTACGGCATGTCCATCATGGGCGCCGGTCTGGAAAAGCTGGCAGGCGGCAAGATGCAGGGCGTATTGCAAAAGCTTACCTCCTCTACCATCAAAGGCGTGATCTTCGGCACACTGATCACCGGCGTCATCCAGTCGTCGGCTGGTACGGTGGTTATTTGTGTCGGTCTGGTCAACTCCGGTATCATGACACTGACGCAGTCGGTAGGCGTGATCATGGGTGCAAATATTGGTACTACGGTAACAGGTCAGTTGATCCGCATGGCGGATATCTCAGGCGACAGCCTGTGGCTGACCTTGATCCAGCCCAAGACCTTTGCCCCCGTGGTGGCGTTTATTGGCTGCATTTTTTATGTGTTCCTGCGCAATGCCAAAAAGAAGAATATCGGTCAGATCATGCTGGGCTTCGGCATTCTGTTTACCGGCATGAGCCTGATGGATACCGGCGTTGCTCCCCTGCGGGAGAGCGCCGTCTTTCAGAATCTGTTTGTCACTATGACCAACCCCATTCTGGGCGTTCTGGTGGGCGTGGTGGTCACCGTGATCATCCAGTCCTCCTCCGCTTCGGTGGGTATTCTGCAGGCACTGTCCAGCACAGGGCTTGTCACCTTCAGCTCTGCCATTCCCATCATTCTGGGTGCACATATCGGTACGGCATTCACCCCGCTGCTCACCATCGGCGGTTCCTCCAAGGATGGTAAGCGGGCAGCGCTCATCCACCTGTACTTCAACGTCATCGGCAGCGTGATCCTGCTGGCGCTGATCTATGCGGTGCAGTTCACCATCGGCATCCCCATGTGGGGCGATGTGATGAACAAGAGCTCCATTGCAAACATCCATACCTTGTCCAGCGTATGCGCCATGCTGCTGTTCCTGCCTTGCAGCGGAGTGCTGAGCCGCTTGGCGATGCTCACGGTGCCCAGTAGCGTGGAGGAAACACAGGAGCTGAGCATGCCGGTGCTGGACGAGCGTCTGTACAAGAGCCCGGCTGTGGCCTTGCAGCAGGCGAAGAATGCGGTGATCAAGATGTCCCGCCGTGCCGCCCGCAACGTGGGTCTGGCTGCGCCGCTGCTTTTGAAGATGGACGAGGAGACCGTGAGCGCCATTAAGGTACGCGAGAACCTGATCGACCGCATGGAGGTGGAGATCACCAACTACCTGATCAAACTGACCGATCAGGAGCTGGGCGACGACGAAAGCCACGCGGTGACCGAGCTGCTGAACTTTGTTACCGAATTCGAACGCATCGGCGACTATGCCGTGAACATCATGGAAAAGGCCGAGGAGCTGTACGACAAGGAAGCCAGCTTCAGCGAGAGCGCCAAAAAGGAACTGCAATTGCTGGATGCCGCATTGGAGCGCATTCTGGCGCTGACGGACGAGGCCTTTGAAAACGATGATGTTCAGAAGGCTGCACAGGTGGAGCCGCTGGAGGAGATCATTGACGTGATGGTGGAGCGCCTGCGCGACCAGCACATCCGCCGCCTGAAGGACGGCATCTGCTCCATCGACACCGGCGTGGTGTTCCTAGATGTGCTGAACAACGCCGAGCGTATCTCCGACCACTGCTCCAACATTGCGGTGCGCATGGTGGGCATGGAGGCCGGCGATGATTACGACTCTCACACCCTGAAAAACATCATGCACCACAGCCCCAGCAAGGACTATATGCTGGAGTACGAGCAGTGCCGCAAGGAATACCTTGTGCCGCTGGAAGAAATGGAAGCGTAAGTCATATTTATAACAGAGGCCGCTGCACATCGTTTGCAGCGGCCTCTTATACTTATTCCCCCAGATCCTCCAGCAGCAGGTCGAGTTCCCGGGGGCTGTTGACCACAAGCCCGCGCTTGATGCGTAAGGCGTCGTTTTCGGGCAGAAGATTGGTGTAGATGCCGGTCACGCGGATCAGGGTGCCCGGGGTGCCGTCGGCGCGGCAGGTGTACACCGCCACCCGCCCGCCGCTGTCTTGCAGGCAGTAGCGGGCGGTGTCCGTCTGGGGCACTGCCTGCGCGGCAAGGCTCAGGGGAGAGGCGGGGTCGGTCTCAGACCCGGCGGGGCTTTGAGACAGCGGCAGCTTTGGCAGCGCCATCCAGAACAGACTGAATACAATGGTGAATACGCAAAGCCCGTAGAACAGGCAGACAGACAGCTTGCGCATAAAAAACACTCCCTTCCCCGGTAAGTATGCCCCGTTTTGGCGGATGGCAGACAATTTTCACACGCAGATACTGTACTTTCCACAAGAGAGTGTGTTATACTATTTATATCTGCTCAGCGCGCAAAGATTGGTTCTTGCCCGGCTGGGGCTTGCGTGCTATAATATGGTATTGCAGTTTGAAATTTCGTGTCACAAACGATGTGGATAAAGCCCGGTGCAGCCATGCCCGGCAACAGTCTTGAAATGTCAGGAGGCGATCCCTATCTCCAACAATGAGATGAGAAAGATCCACCGGGGCGGCGAGGAGCAGCCTGCCCGCCCGGTGGGACGTAAGGTCAATGTTTCCCAGAGCCGCCGCGAGGTACACTCCGCAGCGGAAAACCGTACCCGCACACCCAAGGCACCCAAAAGCCCCAAGCCGCCGAAGGAAAAGAGCAAGCATCCCATTCTGCGGTTCATTGGCCGCACTGTCGCTACGGTGCTCTGCCTTGGCATCATGCTGGGCAGCGTGGTGGCCGTGGGCATGGTGTTCTATGTGGTGCAGGCTACTGCCAACGACGGTGACCTGCTGGACCTGGACAACATTCAGCTGAGCCAGTCCAGTATGGTGGTAGCTACCGACCCGGATACCGGCGCACAGGTGGAGTATGCCACCCTGCGCTCCTCCAACAGCCACCGCGTATGGGCAGACCTTGAGCAGATTCCCTCCAATTTGCAGTATGCCTTCATCTGCACCGAGGATAAGGACTTCTACTCAGAGCCTGGCGTCAACTTCAAGCGCACCATCGGCGCAATGATCAATGAGTATCTGCTGCCCATTTACAGCTCCAAGCAGGGCGCATCCACACTGGAACAGCAGCTCATCAAGAATCTGACCGATGACAACAGCGCCAGCGGTATTGATGGCGCATTGCGCAAGGTGCGCGAGATCTACCGCGCCCTCTGCCTGAGTCGCAGCTACTCCAAGGAGACCATTCTGGAGGCGTACCTGAACACCATCAGCTTTACCGGCACCATTCAGGGCGTGCAGACGGCGGCCAACGAGTACTTCAACAAGGACGTCAGCCAGCTGAGCCTGTGGGAGTGCGCTACCATTGCCTCTATTACCAAAAACCCCACCAACTATAACCCCTATACGAACCCCGAAAATCTGATCCACCGCCGCAACTTCATCATGTACAATATGTGGCAGCAGGGAGTGATCAGCGAGGAGGACTACCGCAACGGCGCTGCACAGCCCCTTGTGCTGGCCGAAGAAGACAGCGGCAAAAAGCCCAGCACCGTCACCTCCTACTTCACCGATGCACTGTTCAATGAGGTCGTGCAGGACATCATGACCAAGGAGGGCATCAGCGAGTCCGAGGCACAGAAACTGCTCTACACCGGCGGCTTTACCATCGAAGCCACTGTCAACACCAAGCTGCAGTCCCAGATGGAAAACCTGATGCTGAACACCGACGATGCCTACTTCCCGGCGGGCTGGCATGAGGAAGAGGTCACCTCTATTTCGGACGATGATGTGCAGGTGTTCAACGAGGACGGTACCCCCAAGACCCGCACCGGCGAAGATGGCACCGTCTACTATTACCGCAACGTGCGCACGCAGGCTGCTATGGTCACGCTGGACTATGACGGCAACGTGCTGGCCATTGCGGGCGGCTTGGGCGAAAAGACCAAGAGCCTTTCCCTGAACCGCGCCTATAATGTGGAGCGGCAGACCGGTTCTACCATCAAGCCCATCGGTGCCTATGCGCTGGGCATTGAGTACGGTCTGGTCAACTGGTCCACCATGCTCAACAACTCCCCCCTGTATCAGAAGCAGGATATGATCATCCGGGACGAGGACTACTGCCGCAAGAATGGCCTGATGGGACTCTCCGACAAGCAGCTCCGCGCTTACCCCAACGCATGGCGCAGCTGGCCGCGCAACTACGGCGGCAACTATGGCGACGGCAGCGATCTCCCGCTGTGGAACGGCCTTGCCCGCTCGCTGAATACCATCGCAGTCCGCGTGGGCGACCTTGTGGGCGCAAGCAATATCTTCAACTTCGTCTACAACACTCTGCAACTGAATACGCTGGACCCCACCAACGACGTGGGTCTGGCGCAGATGGTTATGGGCAGCCAGACCAAGGGCGTTACGCCCATGGCGCTGGCCGCAGCCTTCCAGATCTTCTATGACGGCGAGTACACCACCCCGCACCTGTACACCCGTGTGCTGGACCGGGACGGCAACATCTATCTGGAAAACAACGCCACCAGCTATCAGGCACTGACCCCCGATACCGCTTATGTCATGAACCGTCTGCTGAAGAACGTTCTGTTCTCCAGCGTAGGTACTGCCAGCGGCCGCTACCCCAACTCCAACGGCATGGAGGCCTTTGGTAAGACCGGTACTGCCAGCGATGAAAAGGATCTGTGGTTCGTGGGCGGCACGCCCTACTATGTCACCGCTGTGTGGTGGGGATATGATGCACCTTACGATATGACCAAGACTCTGTCCAAGCAGCAGGCCAAGACCCGCACCTGTGTTATGGCGTGGAAGGCACTGATGGAGCAGGCACAGGCAGACCTGCCCTATAAGGCATTCCCCACCTCCGCAGGCGTGGTGGAGCGCCGTTACTGCACCCAGAGCGGATTGCTGGCCGGTGCAGGCTGCCCGAGCACTGCCGTGGGCTACTACCGTGCCGATGACCTGCCCGATACCTGCACCTATTCCCATGCCGCACCGCAGGCTGCTGCCCCTGCCGAGAACACAGACGATGCTGTGCCTACCCAGCCGGTCATACCCACCGATACCAGTGCACTGGACACGGAATAAGGACAAAAATCGTACTTTTTCACCCCTTTGCTGAAAAATCCGGCAAGGACAGGGCGCACTTCACAAGACAAAACTGGACAAAGTGACAAAATAGCATCCGGGCTCTTGCATTGCAGGGGTTCGGATGCTATTATATTTTCTGCAAGAACACTTGTGTTTGAGAGGTGAACAAGTTGGAACGCCGTTTTTATCTGGTGGATGCGCAGGTGCTGCCGGAGGTTTTTCTCAAGGTGGTACGCGCCAAGGAGCTGCTGGCCAGCGGCGAAGCCCGCAGCATTTCGGCTGCGACCCGCGCCGTAGAGCTTTCGCGCAGTGCATTTTATAAGTATAAGGATTGTATCTTTGATTCAGAGAACGGCCGTGAGGTCATCACGGTCATGGCCACCCTGCGGGACGAGACCGGCGCGCTGCAAAGCCTTCTGGCCGGCATCAGCGCCGCAGGTGCCAGTATTGTGACCATCAACCAGTCCACCCCGGAGAATGGGGCTGCGCTGGTGGCGGTCACCATCCGCACCGATACCATGCAGATGTCCCCGGAGGAACTGACCGAAAAGCTTTCGCGCCAGCGCATGGTCGTGGGTGTGCGCTGCGGGTATAACCTGTAACAAAGCAGGAAACGAGGGAAAGAGAGTATGGCTAAAATTGCAATTCTGGGCTTTGGCACGGTGGGCAGCGGCGTATACGAGGTGCTGTGCCACAATGCTGCAAGCGTCTCCCGCCGGGCTGGCGAACCGGTGGAGGTAAAATATATTCTGGACCCGAAGGATTTTACCGGCAACCCGGTGGAGCCCTTGGTGGTCAAGAATATCGACGTGATCCTGCAGGACCCGGAGATCCGGGTGGTGGTGGAGACCATCGGCGGTACCCGCTTTGCTTACCCCTACGTCAAGGCGTGTCTGGAGAGCGGCCGCAGCGTGTGCACCTCCAACAAGGAGATGGTGGCCACCTACGGCGCAGAGTTGCTGGCACTGGCCAAGGAGCACGACTGCGCCTTCCTGTTCGAGGCCTCTGTGGGCGGCGGTACGCCCATCATCACCCCCATGCACCAGTGCCTGGCGGCCAACGTCATCACCGAGGTGGAGGGCATCGTGAACGGTACCACCAACTTCATGCTCACCAAGATGGTGCGGGAGGGACTGGGCTTTGAGGATGCGCTGCAAATTGCGCAGGAGCTGGGTTACGCAGAGACCAAGGACCCCAGCGATGACGTGGACGGCCGCGACGCCTGCCGCAAGATCGCCATCCTGTCCTCCATGGTGTGCGGCCACCAGATCTACCCCCAGAACATCCCCACCCGGGGCATCCGTGCCATTACCGCCGCCGATGTGGCCAGCGCCGAAAAGCTGGGCTGCGTTATCAAGCTGATCGCATGGATGAAGCTTGGCAAGGACGGCAGCGTGGCCGCCGGTGTAGAGCCGTGTCTGGTGCCCAAGGCAAACCAGCTGGCCAGCGTGGACGATGTGTTCAACGCGGTGCTGGTCAAGGGCGATATGCTGGGCGATGTGGTGTTCTACGGCAAGGGCGCAGGCAAGCTGCCCACCGCCAGCGCTGTGGTGGCAGACGTGGTGGATGCGCTGAAAAACGGCGCACAGGTGCACGACAGCCTGTTCTGGCAGCCTGCGGACCCGGTGGACGGCATGCTCACCGACCCGGCTCCCGCTGCATATTATGTGCGTGTGGCGGGCATTGCCCCCGCTGTGGTGGAGGCCATCTACGGCTACGGCAAGGTGGTGGATGAGCGGTACGAGGGCTGCGCCTACTTTGTGAAGCGCGCCGATGAGCGTGCGCTGGCAGAGGCCGCGCGCAAGGTGGAGGCCGTGGGCGGCAGCGTGAAGCTGGTGCTCAAGCGTCTGCCCGAGGAAGTGTAACGGAAAGGAACTGCGGCAATGAAGATCAAGGTTTCGGTCCCTGCCACCAGCGCTAACGTAGGCTCCGGCTTCGATGCGCTGGGTCTGGCAGTTACGTTGTACAACACGGTCACCTTTGAGGACAGCGAGGTGCTGGAGATCTCGGCATCGGACGGCACCCGCATCCCCCGGGGCGAGTCGAATCTCGTGTACCGCTCCGCCAAGGGTCTGTTCGAAAAGGTTGGCAAGCAGATCCCGCCCCTTAAGATCACCCAGACGAACCCCATCCCCATGGCACGGGGTCTGGGCTCTTCTTCAGCCTGCATCATCGCGGGTCTGCTGGGCGCAAACCGGATGCTGGGCGATGTGCTCAACACGCAGGAGTTGCTCACGCTGGCAACTGCCATTGAGGGACACCCCGATAACGTGGCTCCGGCACTGCTGGGCGGCCTGACCAGCAGCGTATTCGAGGACGGCAAGGTGTATTCGGTCAAGCGGAATGTGGATGAAAGCCTCTGCTTTGCTGCCATCGTGCCGGACTACAAGCTGCTGACCGAGGCAGCCCGCGCAGCCCTGCCTAAAGAGGTATCCCATAAGGACGCGGTGTATAACCTGTCGCGTGCGGCGCTGGTGCCCGCAGCCTTCTGCGAGGGGCGGCACGACCTACTGGCCATTGCCACCGAGGATAAGCTGCACCAGCAGTATCGCATGCCTCTGATGCCCGGCTCCCGCGAGGTATTCGATATGGCGCGGCTGTGCGGCGCAAAGGCCGTGTATGTGTCCGGTGCAGGCAGCACGGTCATGGCTGTGGCAGAAAAGGCCGAGGCCGAAAAGTTCTATTCCAAGCTGGAAAAAGGTCTGGAGCTGCTGGAAGGTCTGGACGGATGTGAAGCATTTACACTGTTGCAGCTGGATGCCGATAACACCGGCGCAACCGTGGAATGATAAATGGGTAAGGGAAGTGCAAGGACGCTTCCGCCCGGCAAGCCCCCCGCAAGCGCGGGGCGTTAAAGAGGAGAGTGACAAGATATGGCGTTGATCGTACAGAAATTCGGCGGTTCTTCCGTAAAGGACCGTGACCGTATCTTCAACGTTGCGCGGATCGTGGCCAACACCCACAACGCGGGCAATGACGTAGTGGTGGTAGTCTCCGCACAGGGCGACACCACCGATGACCTGATCGCCAAGGCAGGGGAGATCACCCATAACCCCTCGGCGCGTGAGATGGATATGCTGCTGGCCTCCGGCGAGCAGATCAGCATCGCACTGCTGGCCATGGCGCTGAACGAGCTGGGCTGCCATGCCATCAGCCTGACCGGCTGGCAGGCGGGCTTCCGTACCGACCGTGCCTACACCAAGGCGCGCATCACCCGGCTGGAGACCGAGCGGATCTCCTCCGAGCTGGAGCGCAACCGCGTGGTGGTGGTGGCAGGCTTCCAGGGCTTGAACAAGCTGGATGACATCACCACTCTGGGACGCGGCGGCTCCGACACCAGTGCTGTGGCGATTGCCGCTGCCCTGCACGCTGACCGCTGCCAGATCTACACGGATGTGGAGGGCGTTTATACCGCCGACCCACGCAAAGTGAGCAACACCCGTAAGCTGGAAGAGATCACCTTTGACGAGATGCTGGAACTGGCATCTCTGGGCGCACAGGTGCTGAACAACCGCAGCGTGGAGCTGGCTAAAAAGTACAATGTGGAGCTGGAGGTGCTCTCCAGCCTGAACCCCATCCCGGGTACGGTGGTTAAGGAGGTTACAAAGGACATGGAAGGTATGCTGATCAAGGGTGTCGCCAAGGACACCGATGTTGCCGTTATCACGATTCTCAACGTTCCCGATGAGCCGGGCATGAGCTTTAGGATCTTCGGCCTGCTGGCACAGAAGAACATCAACGTGGACATCATTCTGCAGTCCACCGGCCGCGACGGCAAGAAGGACATCAGCTTTACCTGTGCCGAAGGCGAAGCCGAGCTGGCCATGCGTGTGCTGAAGGAAAGTGCACACTTCAACGATGTCAGTGTGGACACCACCTGCGCCAAGGTCTCCATCGTGGGTGCCGGTATGCAGAGCCACAGCGGCGTTGCCTCCAAGATGTTCGAGGCAATGTCCAACAACAATATCAACATCAAAATGATCTCCACCAGCGAGATCAAGATCTCCTGCATCATCGACCGTGCAGACGCCGATAAGGCTGTCGGTGCCATCCACGATATGCTGTTTGACTGATCTGCGTAAAATTTTTAATTGTGGCCTGTCTGCTCCCTGCCGGGGGCGGGCGGGTCATAATTTTTTTACACACGGCGGCGTTTACACAAATTGCAAAGGGGTGTATAATATAGTTTGAATCTGTGCGGCGCACCGGCGCTGCAACAATGCCGAAAAGGAGCCCCGCCGCATGAGTGAATCCACCCGTACCTCCAGAGCGCCTGCCGAAAAGCGCCTGACCTATCAACAATGGAAGCGCCGCAAAATGCTGCGGCTGGCCCGCAACTGGGGGCTGTTTCTGGCCGGCTGCGCGGCGGTGGTAGCGCTGCTGACCGGCGGCATCCTGTGGCTGCTGCCCAAGGTGCACGGTCTGCTGGCCGGGCCAAAGGTATTTGCAGCCAGCGTGTACGACGGCACAGACTATGTATTTAACGCAGCAGATGCCCGGCTTACACTGGTGAACGCCAACCTGCCCTATACCGCCGAGCCCGCCCCGCTGCTGGACACCGCCGACGAGGTCACCGGCCAGCAGCTGGAGGCCGAAGCTGCCATGCAGTATCGCAGTATGGCCGCCGCCGCGCAGGCGGATGGGGTCAGCCTGATCCTTGTGGCCGGTTATCAGGACGCCGACACCCGTCAGGCCGCCTACGAGGCCCGGGTGCAGACCTACCGCGATAAGCGCAAGAGCGAGGAGGAAGCCGCCCGTCTGGCGGCTACCATCCAGCCCGCCGCCAACGCCAACGAGCACGGCACCGGCTACGCGGCAGATATCCTCAGCGCGGACAATCCGCAGCAGGACACCCGTTTTGCCGAGACCCGCGCCTACGAGTGGCTTACGGCCTACGCGGCGGAATACGGCTTTATCCTGCGCTACCCGCAGGACCGGCAGGCCGCGACCGGCATCGTGTTCGAGCCGTGGCACTGGCGCTATGTGGGGGTGGAAAACGCCCTTGCCATCCGCGCCAGCGGCCTGAGCTTGGAAGAGTTCATCGCCCTGCAGCGGGCAGACTGAATCAAATGCTCTGTGCTGCGGCACAGAGAGAAGGGAACTATCATTGGAACGTACTCTCATTGCACCGGGTGTGCATCTTTCCTGCGACCCGGCTTCTAAATTCAACCGCTGCCGCATCAGCATCCACTTTGCCTTCCCGGCAGAGCGTAAAACGGCCACTGCCCATGCGCTGTTGCCGCTGGTGATGGAGCGCGGCTATGCGGACTGTCCGGATATGACCCGCCTCACCAAAAAGCTGGCAAAGCTCTACGGCGCAGACCTGACCGTGGACGCCCGCCCCATGGGCTGCAACCACAACCTCTGCGTCAGCGTGACCGGCATCAAGGATGCCTTTGCGCTGGAAGGCGAGGCGCTGACCGCCGAGTATACCAAAATTGCGCTGGGTGCGGCCTTCCATCCGTATTTTGTGGACGGCTGCTTTGACCCGCAGGCCGTCAGCATTGAAAAGCAGATGCTGAAAAA
>OOCF01000619.1_pt1 | contig 16839 bp, 14 predicted proteins | sample 1671001 | NCBI WGS metagenome assembly OOCF01 (sample SAMN06348112, study PRJEB24527) | human gut metagenome | biome: human gut; feature: ankylosing spondylitis patient; material: feces | host: Homo sapiens | place: China | collected 2015-10
TTTATATTATAAAGAGCTAAAATAAAAATTAAGGCTTCCAGACAACACTGTTATCGTCTGAAAGCCTTAATCAATTTCAATTCTATATAGTATTATTACTTATAAATCAGAAAAATACAAGGTATTTTAGCCAAATCGGGTAATTTTCCCTTCCACTCTTTAATAGTCTTTGTGTGAATATATTCCCCTTCACAAGTGATATTTGCAGCAATACACAACTTTGTCTGCGGGCGGCAGGCTTTTAAAATATCCTCCATCATTTTATTGTTACGATAAGGAGTTTCTATAAAGAGCTGTGTCTGGTTTTCAGTATAAATACGTTGCTCCAATTCTTTGATACGCTTCATTCGCTCGGAAGGTTCAATCGGCAAATAACCATGAAAAGCAAAACTTTGTCCATTAAAACCAGATCCCATCACCGAAAGAATAATAGAAGAAGGACCTACCAAAGGTACGACTTTCATATTGCGACGCTGGGCAATCGCCACCACGTCGGCTCCCGGATCGGCTACAGCCGGACATCCGGCCTCTGATATAACTCCCATAGCCTGTCCTTCTGCCAACGGCTTAAGATATCCGGAAATATCTTCCGGAGAAGTATGTTTATTCAATGGATAGAATGTCAATTCATCAATATTGATACCGGAATCTACTTTCTTCAGGAAACGACGGGCAGAACGTACATCTTCCACAATAAAATGCTTGATTCCTAAAATTATTTCTTTGTTATATGAAGGCAAAACCTTTTCGATAGCCGTATCACCTAATGTGACAGGCAATAAATATAAAGCAATATCCATGATTTGAACACTCGTTATAATCAGAATTTCACATTTCTAATATCTCTGAAATCAATGCGTGACAATAACTCTTCGATTGTCAAGTTGGGATGCTGTTGCATATACAAATCCGTCAACTCCATTCCCATCCAAACTCCTATAAGAGGAGGAATCTTCTCTCCTTTAAACACCATACTGGGATCCGGATGTGTATAAGCTCGAATAATCATAGGATCTTTACTCCATAAATGTCCCTGATTGACCATCCAATCCCACAGTATTTTTTTATTTTTCCTGCACCAAAGTATTTCCTCTTTAGTATATCCCAAGAAGGACTCGTACGACTTACTTTTCTTAAGTAAACGACTTACAACCCAATGAATTTTTCCTCTATACATAATCACATCAAACAGGGTGCGATATTCCGTAAGCCATGGAAAAGGATACAAACTATACAGATAAGAAGTAAGACAATCAGGAAGAATACGGTCGGGATTCATTGTACGACGTTGGTAAGAATAATAGTAACGTTCATACAGCGGATAATCTTCACCAAGATACTTATCGATACTAAACCCCAACAAGCTATCCCCGACTACAACTGACTGATTTAACGCAGAAACCTGTGAATAAACAACCGGAATAGGGAAAGAAGGTATTTCCTTTTTCAATGTTTTAAATGCCTCGGTTAACCCCTGTTCTATAGGCTCCATATCCTTGAATTTACTCTCTGCATCTGCCATCAACTGCAATAAAATTGTATCAGAATAATAGGCACACAAACGTTCATTGATATCCGGCTCGGATACATTACCTATCATCAATACATCTTCTATCAGCAGTCTGGTAGCCTGCGGATACTCTAAATTCATTTTCTGTAAAGCCGAAAAGCTGTTCAAAGCCGAAGCTTCGTATTGTAAACGGTCGTAACGGACTACTTTAATATCCTTATCAAACAAAGTATCGCCCTTCTGCTTGTCGGACTGACAAGCAGAAAAGGCGATTATACTTAACAATAATATGGATACTATTCTTATCATCCGCAAAAGGGGATGGGATTATCCGTAAATAATATGACCGTTTTCGTCTTTGTATTCGTCAAGACCTTTTTCATATGTAGCCATTGCACGCAAACTCATACCGACGCTTGAGAAACCTCCATCGTGGAATAAGTTCTGCATAGTTACTTTACGAGTCAAGTCTGAGAACATTACGATACAATAGTCAGCACATTCGTCTGCAGAAGCATTTCCCAGAGGAGACATACGGTTGGCAAAATCGAAAAGTTTATCCATACCTTTCACGCCAGAACCGGCAGTAGTCATTGTAGGCGACTGAGAAATAGTGTTGATACGAACATTGTGTTCACGTCCATAAATATAACCAAAGCTACGTGCAATAGATTCCAACAATGCTTTAGCATCCGCCATGTCATTGTAACCATAGAATGTACGCTGTGCTGCTACATAGCTCAAAGCCAAAATTGAACCGTATTCATTGATAGCATCCAACTTCTTGGCAGACTGAATCATTTTATGGAAAGAAACAGCTGAAATATCCAATGTTTTATTCAACATATCATAATCCAAGTCATCATAAGTACGTTTCTTACGTACGTTTGGTGACATACCGATAGAATGCAATACAAAGTCGATCTTACCGCCCAATACTTCCATAGAACGTTTGAATACATTTTCCAAATCTTCTACGCTTGTAGCATCTGCCGGGATTATTTCACAGTTCAATTTTTCAGCCAATGCTGAAACTTCTCCCATACGTACAGCTACCGGAGTATTGGATAAAGTGATTATCGCTCCTTCTTCTACAGCCTTTTCTGCAACTTTCCATGCGATAGACTGTTCATTCAGAGCACCGAAAATAATACCTCTTTTTCCTTTCAGTAAATTATAACTCATATCTTTTTTATTATAAATTCAGTGCAAAGGTACAAATTAATCTGTAACTAATTGAAAAAGTAACATTTATTTTTGTCTGCACACACTATAGAGAGGTTATATTCTTACTGTTTACAAGGTGTTTATTTATTTTTATTCAATAAAAAAGGTTCCGCAAGTCTTCGCTTCAAAGACTGCGGAACCTTTCACTTATCTGATATTATTCTACTGTTTTTCTCTTACTTTTCCGTACGAATATAGGCCTATTTGAAAAGTTTCTCCAAATCGTCTTCCTTCAGTACTGACAGAACAGTCTTGCCGTCCGGAGTATAGTTTGGAGTGGATACAGCAAATAATCCGTCCACCAAACTATTCATTTCTTCATTCGTCAGTACCTGACCTGCCACAATAGCTGCAGCCTTGGCCAACGATAAAGCCAGCATACTCTGCACTTCTTCTTTTACTTTACAGCCTTTCTCTATAGCAGTCTGCACCATATTGGTAACAAGTGTTTCCGGATTTAACCCTTCAATTCCTGCAGGAACTCCATTAATCGCATACGAACCACCGCCCAAGCTACTCAAATCGAATCCTAAAGCATGAAGATCGTCCATTATTTCTTCGAGCACTGGTACTTCTGCCGGTGAAAAATGAACCATATCGGGGAATAACATTCGCTGTGAAGCATGTTGACATTTCTCCATCTGCTCCATATATTGATCATATAAAATACGTACATGAGCCCGATGCTGATCAATAATCATCAACCCCGATTTTACAGAGGTCAAAATATAACTGCCTTTATACTGATAATGTTGAGCTGCTTTTTCTGTAATTGCTTCTTCTGGCTGTTCATCATACAAAGATGGAGCCTGAGGTTCTTCGACTGGTACTGCCGGCATTTCTTCTTCTGGGAAAGCAGAATATTGCCAGTCAGCTGAACCCGAACTCTTTTTATCAAGTCCCTGATAGAACGGCTCCCACCCTCCCTGCTGCTTAGGAGTATACGAAGCCGAAGAATAGGATGAAGGAGATACCGGTGAAGGAGTATTAAAGGGATTGTATGAAGGGTCATACGATGTTCTCGGAGGCTCTACCCCACTATATGGCAATGAATCGAACGCTGGAATATCTGGCTTTCCTTCCGTATCGAAATCAATAGAAGGAACTGCATTAAAACGTCCTAATGTTTCTTTCACTGCAGCCGAAAGTATCTGCCAAATCGCTTGTTCATTCTCGAACTTAATTTCAGTCTTTGTAGGATGAATATTCACATCGATATTGGCAGGATCTACCTCGAAGTAAATAAAATAAGAAATTTGCTCTCCTGTAGGTATAAGGTTTTCATATGCCTCGGCTACTGCTTTGTGGAAATAAGGGTGACGCATGTAACGACCGTTTACAAAAAAGAACTGACGTGCCCCTTTCTTACGTGCAGTTTCGGGTTTTCCAACAAAACCATGTATCTTCACCATCGTTGTATTGATATCAAGAGAGAGTAAATCTTGATTCAACTTTTTCCCAAAAACACCCATTATACGCTGACGGAGTTGAATAGCCGGAAGATTCAGCATTTCCGTATCATTATGGTGTAAAGTAAACGATACATCAGGATTTACCAATGCAATACGTTCGAACTCGGTAAGAATATTACTAAGCTCTGTTTGATTCGACTTCAGAAATTTACGGCGTGCAGGTATATTGAAAAAGAGATTCTTCACACTGAAATTACTACCTTTAGCACATGCCACAGCTTCCTGACTCTCTACTTTAGAACCGGAAATAATGATAGAAGTCCCCAATTGTTCTCCCTCTTGACAAGTACGTAATTCAACTTGTGCAACAGCTGCAATTGAAGCCAAGGCTTCACCTCGGAAACCCATAGTGCGCAAAGAAAACAAATCGGCAGCCTCCCGAATCTTGGATGTAGCATGACGTTCAAATGCCAATCGGGCATCTGTTTCAGACATACCTTTTCCATCGTCTATCACCTGAATGCATGTCTTGCCGGCATCTGTCACTAACACATCAATGTGGTGTGCACCGGCATCTATCGCATTTTCGACTAACTCCTTTACAACAGAAGCCGGACGCTGTATCACCTCGCCCGCCGCAATCTGATTAGCTACGGAGTCGGGCAGTAAACGAATCACATCGCTCATAACAATCTTTTTAGAAAGAAAATTCTCCCGTCACCAAATAATGCAAAATATACAATAACACCGCAATAGCGATGAACAAAGCTCCATAAGTCAGCGGTTTTCGTCCACTTTCCTTACGGCGTTTCAGATACGTAGTACCTTCTATAAACTTACCCCGGATGTCTTCTGGAGAAAATTCTTTCGGAGGCGCCATACCTAAATCGCGCTTGGCATTCTCTTCTATTTTCTGCAATTTTTCTTTTCGCTCATCCACGTATATATATTCATGATGATATGCACGTGGTTTTCTCATCGTAAACATTCCCATAGCTACTGTTTCTTTTTGGAGTCAAACAAATGCTGATTTGGCAATTCAACCGGTTCTCTCGTATTCTTCTTCAACTGATCGCTAACTTTTTTAGCCCTCCAGTTGAATATATCCTCCTTATTCAACGGACGAATATAATCAAACCATACGAAATTCTCCAAACGGTCCGTACCTGGAGGTATCTGATTCATCGGATAAAGCGTACCATTTGATTTCGGACTCATCACCATTTTATCCAACTGCTGATTCACCAAATATATATCCAGTTTACTAGTCTCTGATACATTCATTCCAATCAATGTACTGTCTGAATCCATCGGATAATAAACAACACGCACAGAGCCTATCACTTCTGTTTTATACATCTGACGATTCTTGAAATATGCCTTCATTTCTTTTCCAGTCACTTGATTGTAACGGGCAGAATCAAGTGCTTCTACCGAAAGTGCCTGATTGACGATATGAGCCCAGTCTATTGTACTATCGTTCATATACATCAACACCTTTTCCCCCAACAACTGCTGATTATTATTCCAAAGGATTGGGTCCTTATACATAGTCAAACAGCTGTCTTTCGAAGAAAAGACCAAAGAATCAGCTACGCCTTGCAAATCAACACGATAAAAACGGACTTTATGAAAAGCTCTCATTTCCCGATACATCGAATCTGTATCGAGTGCAAAAGTTTCCATCAATAAAGTATCAGCATGCAAGAATAAGCTATCACGCTGTGAATAATCAATTGCTACAGCACGTTTCGTAGCAAAAGCATATTTGGTCTTCTCATTGTAATAACCATAGTCACCCGTCATCATGTTTTTATTGATTGTATCCTTCAACTCCATGTTCCAGAAAGCCTCTCCCAATCCGTTATTACGGTCATAATATAAGGTATCTCCTGTCAACTGTTTTCCATCATTCATCAAAATAGAACGATCGAGCAACAACGCTTTTCCTGTAAAAGTATTATAAGTTCCTTTTTCCGAATAAATATGGTTATTATCACTCCAAATATCCGAAGGTCCTACAATATTGGCCACTTTGGTAGCTGTATTATATTGCAATGTATCCGAAGTCAAGGTAAACTGTGCATTTACCAATTCCACATCATAATTAAACACCGACTGTTTTGTCGAAGGGTTATATTGTCCCCAGTCAGAAGTCAGTACATTCTGCTCATCCATCAATGTACCTCCATTGAAATAATAGCCTAAATTAAATACCCTGTCATAATTTAAGCTATCTGTAAGCAACGTTGTGGTACGGTTCTCCATACGCACATTCATACGCATCTCTGCAATCTGAGAGTTTCCATCATAATACAGATGATCTCCGTAAAGGAACAAAGTATCTCCCTGTTCCATACGCACATTGCTGAAAGCTTCAAATGAACTTATTTTATCATAATAATAAGCACTGTCACAATACATATACACACTATCGTGGCGGAAAACTACATTTCCCACCACAACCTGTGCATCCGGATGTCGGGCATCCTTACGCAACAAATCCGAATGTATCAAATAAACCTTACTCTTAGGCTGTTTCTTTTTCTGAGTCGCAACTTGAGGTTCTTCTTTTTGCTGCACCGGTTGCTGTGCCAAAAGACAAAAGCCGAACAGGCACAGGATACTTAATAAAAGTACCCTATGCCCGCTCCAAATATATTTTCTATTTTTCTTTTCAAGCATATGGTATTATAAACATGCCGATTTATCACTTCTTAATCCATCCCGGATATTTAAAATCACAATTTCTCCAATTAGGATTAATGCGTACATATGTACTCTTCTGTTTATCTACAATCCACTTTTGGAGTTTTTCTTCGCTTCTTTTTGCAGTCACAATGCTCTTCAGACGCTGATAGTCTTCTGTAATAGTCGCTTTATGACCATCAATACGATTCTTCAGTTTCACAATAGCACAGACCTGCTTTCCGTTTTTTGCATTAATCATAGTAAAAGGTTTTGAGATTTCACCAATCTGCATACCTTCTACCACCTTTGCCAAATCTTGTGAAACCAAGCCTGCCAATTGCTGCATTTCAAAACGAGATGTACTGGTCTGAGGATTTGCCAACAAACCATGGTTGTTTCTTGTATCTTTATCTTGAGAAATCCAAGTAGCAGCATCATCAAAAGAGAACTTCTCTTTACGAATATCATCTGCAATCGAATCCAAACGGCTCAAAGCAGCATTAATATCTTTCTCGTCTACTTTTGGTTTTATCAGAATATGACGGAAACTTACACGGTCACCACGCTTCTCTATCAACTGAGCAATGTGGTAGCCATATTCAGATTCGAACACCTTCGAAATCTTCTTATTATCTGTCATATTAAAAATCACATTCGCAAATGCAGGATCCAACTCTCCACGTCCGGTAAATCCAAATTCACCTCCACGACGTGCCGAGCCCGGATCTTCTGAATAGAAACGTGCCAAAGTAGAGAAAGTTGTTTCTCCTTTATTTATACGTTCAGTAAATTCACGCAACTGGGCTTTCACTCGTTCTATTTCTTCTTCCGGTATTTTAGGCTCCTGCGTGATAATCTGCACTTCTACCTGAGTGGGGACAAAAGGGATACTATCTTGCGGCAACTTACTAAAATAGTTTCTCACTTCAGCCGGAGTCAGTTTAATATCACCAACAATCTTCTGCTGCATTTGCTGCACGGTAAGCCCATCGCGGATATTCTCACGGAGCATTTCACGAATCTGGGTAGAAGTCTTGTTATAGTACTCCTCCATTTTTTCTTTCGATCCAATCTGATCAATCAGCCACGCTGTACGTGCTTCCACCTGCTGAAGGACTTCCTGATCTGAAACGACCACACTGTCAATTTCAGCCTGGTGCAAAAACAATTTCTGCACAGCCAACTCTTCAGGTATCACACAATAAGGATCTCCTTCGAAACGACGATTTTCATATTGGGCATTCAAACGTTCGTTTTCTACATCCGATTTCAGGATAGCCTCATCTCCTACCACCCACACTACTTCGTCTATCACATTATCCTGTCCGTAAGCAGAAACACCTACACACAACAGGAGCAGACACACACAGGTTCTGACAAACTTACATTTATTCATTTTGGATTCTAATAATAAATTACATCGTTATTTTCCAAAGCGTCCTGATACAAATCGTTTTTCATCCGATTAATAAAGGCAACTCGCTTCAAATTAATTAATATCTCTTTTATTTCACCTTTGGCATACTCCAACGGCAATTGCTGACCTTGCGGCAAGAATTTTTCCACATGCAAGAAATAACAAAAAGCAGAATCTTTCAATTCTATGTTTCGGTTACGATCCAAATACTCCAAGTCTGTATCCAACTGCTTCAAAGGCAATTTTACAGACAGTTCAGCTACAGGTTTCCAGGCATCATAAAAGTAATCATAACTAACCGCATGCCCAATACTGAATTTTTCCAGTTTATCTATCGCATCTGCCGAACTACTTTTATACCATAAACGTACCCTGTTTAACTGAGGGGTATTAACCGGGACTTTCAAGAATAGGCCCTGAACATAAGGCTGATCTGCACGAAACATACCCACATTCTGCTGGTAATACTTTTCGATTTCCTCTTCTGTAATTTCTGTACCAAGCTGCTGATTCACCAATTCCTCCTGGTAAGTATGCATAATCAAAGCTTTCCGATAGGAAGCAACCTGTTCATCAATTTTCCGGCTATTAGGTATATTCCCTTCTGCTTTTTGGAAAAGAAGAGTTTCTTCTACCCAATTATGTATATATTTCTTAGCAAAAGAAGTACTGTCTTCCCCTCTTAACCCCACAGGTATTACTGCCTCCAAGTCCTCCTTATAAAGGAAGTCCTTCCCGATACCCACCAATGGAGTTTTTCCATTGTGGTCTACCGCCTGGCTACACCCTGCCAATGTAATTAATCCGGCTACGACTATACTTAATTTTGTCATTTATTTCAATTACCTATAAATTAGTGAACGAAGATACATTATTCTTCATTATTTCTGTCACAATTAACTGTTTTTAAAACGTCTTGCTTTATTTCTACATGAAAACGCTGCATCAGATTTTCCAAAAAGACTGTTTCTTTTTCTTTCCGAAAATCTTTAACAACCTCATCGTATACATCCCGATAACTGTCCGGCCCCTTCTTCAACCGTTTTCCCATAACAAATGAATAAGCATAACGAGGATGTACAGGATACTCTCCACACTTAAAAGAGAGTTTATCGACATATGCATTCGTTCCTATCTGAAATAATCCCACTTCTATTTCCGAGCGGAAAATAGAGTCAGACTTTCCCCAACGTAATAGTTCATCCGCCCATTGCTCCATAGGAAGTTTCTTTAAACGCTTCTTTATCTTCGAAGCAACCTTTTTATTGGAACAATGTACAACAGCTCCCTTAAAATGAGGGAATTCCCATTCATACTTTTTGCGGTTCCGGTAAAAGTAATCCTCCAATTCCTGCTGAGGAAGTTCATCGGGCAAAACCTTTACTCGCCTATCCCAATACGAAGCCAATAAACCATCGTATATTTCTTTCCAATATAGAGTTTCTTCCTCTTCTGTCTGAGGATATTTTACTGGAGTAACAACATTTCCTTCCTTACGTCCCAAGAAGCGAATAATATGAAGCCCCATCGGAGAGAAAAAAGGAGAAGAAAAATTTCCTACCTGAAGTACAGACAACTGCTCTTTAAACTCATTCAGCAAACAGACCTCAGACTCCCATACCTCTTTTCTGTAATCTATCCGCTCCGACCATCGAGTGGCAATATCATCGAAAGAACCTCCCTGACGTAAAAAAGCATATACAGAATCCATACATGCACAAGCTTTAGCCTCTTCCTGTTTACTACCCCGTTGTGGCAGTGGTAAAGTCAGACACGAAAAACCTATTTTTTCTTCCTGTTCCACACTCTTCTGATACTTGCTATTCTGTTTCAACAAGTCCTCCCGAAGAGCCATATACTGGCGTTTAAAGTCAGGCAATGTATCCCATCGATGCATTAATGCATCTGTTACTTTCAATTTGAAAAGGACAAAATCACTCAGATAATCCTGTGGTTTCACACGATGATGATAAGCCGCATATTTTTTCAAGTAACGGCCAAACTCATTCGTTGTCACATTTTCTCCGTTGACACGTAACAAGACCTCATTGTTTTCTCCATAAGCCAAACACGCCATGAACAATAACAATATTCCACATGATAAAGTCCGTTTCCACATAATCAGTCTAATATTCCTCTATGAACAAGCCATCCTGAACAAAACGGAAGCCTTTATTCAAACAATAAAGGTCACGCTTTATTCAGGATGACAAATATATAAAACTATAATACAATTCTATCCTTATTGCGGACGGCTATAGTTAGGAGCCTCGCTAGTAATAGCTACATCGTGAGGATGGCTTTCCAATACACCTGCATTAGTGATACGAGTAAACTTCGCATTATGAAGTTCTGTAATATTATGAGCACCACAATATCCCATACCGGCACGCAAACCACCCACCAACTGGTAGATTACCTCGTACAAACTTCCCTTATAAGGCACACGAGCAGCAATACCTTCCGGAACCAATTTCTTCACATCAGTAGTACCCCCCTGGAAGTAACGGTCTTTTGAACCATTTTCCATTGCTTCCAGCGATCCCATACCACGATAAGACTTAAACTTACGTCCGTTGAAGATAATTGTATCACCCGGTGATTCTTCTGTTCCAGCTACCAGTGAACCAATCATAACAGAGTAACCTCCGGCAGCCAATGCTTTCACCACATCACCAGAATAACGCAATCCACCATCAGCAATCAAAGGAACACCTGTACCTTCCAAAGCCTTAGCAACATCGTATACAGCAGTCAACTGAGGAACCCCTACACCTGCTACCACACGAGTTGTACAGATAGATCCCGGGCCGATACCCACTTTCACTGCATCTGCACCAGCCTCAACCAAAGCTTTAGCAGCTTCTCCAGTAGCAATGTTACCTACTACAATATCAATATCCGGGAAACGTTTCTTTGCTTCTTTCAATTTTTCAATTACAGACAAAGAATGACCATGTGCTGTATCAATTACAATAGCATCTGCTCCGGCATTTACCAAAGCTTCCATACGTTGCAATGTATCAGCAGTCACACCTACACCGGCAGCTACGCGCAAACGTCCTTTTGCATCTTTACAAGCCATCGGTTTATCTTTAGCCTTTGTAATATCTTTATAAGTAATCAAACCAACCAGTTTACCGTCTTTATCTACAACCGGCAATTTTTCAATCTTATTTTCCTGCAGAATCTTTGAGGCAGTTTCCATATCGGTAGCCTGTTCGGTAGTCACAATGTTTTCTTTTGTCATCACCTCATCGATACGCTTTGTCAAATCCTTTTCAAAACGAAGGTCGCGATTAGTTACGATACCAACTAGATAGTTTTCATCGTCTACCACCGGAATACCTCCAATCTTATATTCAGCCATGATATCCAATGCGTCCTTTACAGTAGAACCTCTCTTTATGGTAACCGGATCGTAAATCATACCGTTTTCGGCACGTTTTACAATTGCTACCTGACGAGCCTGTTCTTCTATAGACATGTTCTTGTGGATTACACCGATACCTCCTTCACGAGCAATGGCAATAGCCATCTGTGCCTCGGTAACAGTATCCATGGCAGCGGTTACAAACGGAATTTTCAAATCAATGTTGCGTGAAAACTTTGTCGAGAGTTCGACAGCTTTAGGTAATACTTCAGAATAGGCAGGGATTAACAATACGTCATCGTAAGTCAATCCATCCATTACAACTTTATCTGCAATAAATGACATAGGGCTTTATGCTTTAGATTTTATTGCGTGCAAATATACATATTTTCTCCGATTTATAAAAATGCAGAAAAACTTTTTTATGTTATTTAAACTACAAGTTTACATTGTAAATTATAGAATAATGACTGACATTTCTATATCCAAGTAATACTATTTCTTTATTAAACAACAAAATATCTTGTGGCTGCATACGAGGAGCAAACCGACGGTCTATTCTATACCAAAACAATACTAAAGTAAAACTAAACAATCCATATAAGAATATTCAGTAAACGCCTCTAAAACGTAAGATGACATATTAAAGAAGATGGAATACTATCGCTTTATATGCCATTATTATCGTCATTTTTCAGTATTTTCTCATACAGTTCAATCCATCAGGACGTGAAGTTCCAAAACATTCGGAAAGTGTTTTGACAAAAAAAGAGCTGCAACTAAAAAAGGAGCAGCTCTTAATAAAATGTATTTCTCTTAAATACTTAAAGTTTAATCTATTAAATAAACTTTTGTTTGTTATATTTAAATCCTATTAAAAACAAGATAATCAATTAGGACAACGAACCCCTTCCTTCCAAGTTATTTTACGATTATCTACCATATCATAGCCATGGCCTGTTAGATCTTTTACAATATCTCCCTCACCTTCATTAAATCTCCAATAAGCAATCAATCCATCGGCTGCCGGATCTACATAACACATGTTATTCAACAGATCACTTCCACTTAAAGCTTTACTCCATACCCGGACTTCACTAACCATACCATCCATATAGCGTCCTCCAGCAGACTTACCTACATTAAATCCATCGTGCAATCCCTCATTCAAAGCTATATTAATCGGACCACGAGGAGCATCTACAGAAGCATCTTCTACTCCATTGACAAATATGCGAATCTTAGCTCCATCATAGGTCACAGCTACATGATACCACGTATGTGTAGAGAATTTGAAAGGAGCAGTCACCTCATATCCACCACCGGCAAGATGCAACTGATTCATGTTATCCACAGTTCCATGACCAAAGCGCAGAAGGAAGTGTTCTTCTATTCCAATTACAGAACTGATGTTAGGGAAGGAGCGCTGGAACTGATTTACATATACACGAGCCTCTAAAGTAAGATTCGGAACAGCACTCCATTTATTATCCTTGTCGAACGGAGCACGGAAATAATTCGATGTAGTAGAAGCTGCACTGGTTATGATCGTACGTACGAACTCTACATATACTGTTCGTGAAGACTCAAGCACAGGAGTTTCTCCATCAGTACTTACAATAGAAATCGGCATACAATATGTGACACCTTCTTCAAAGTCATCCAAAGAAGTAAGAGCCACCGTAACCTGTTCCGAAACAGTTTCTCCTGCAGCCAGATACAATTCATCTGTAGACAAATTATAGCTTCCCTCAGGCAAAGCCTTATAATTTTTCTTATACTTCATATTATACGCTTCCACCAGATCAGGATTTGCAGCAATCTTGATTCTTGTATCTGTCGGAGCCTTCACAGTAGAACTAACAGTAAGAGCAAAATCCGTAGGACCTTCAACAGCTACTTTCATCAAAGGGTCTATTTCTGTTCCTGTAAAGTACAAGCCGGTATTTAAATCTTCTGCATTTTTACAGCCTGTTAGAAACAGTAATATTAAAAATAAAAAATTAAATATTTTCATAACTAATCTCTTTTAAAAAGTATTCTGATAATAAATAATTGGTTAATTATTTAGAAGCGGGATTGACAATCTGTATACACTGACGCATATACTTGTAAGGTACATTATCATTATGATTATATTCATTTTCCATATGATAAGAACCAAATCCACCTTTTTTACCCTGCTCAGGCTGAAAACGCGCCATACCAATCAGTGAAGGCATATAATTTCCTTCGTTGTCTCTAAAATTTTCTCCACCTGTAGTCCAAAGTCTTTCAAAATCTTCAGTAAAAATATACTGCTCCGGCTTCCATCCTACTGCGGCAGCCTGATTAAAACGATACTGTAAGTTACTAGCGCTAGTACAATAATAAGCCTGAACTATACCATAATCAAACAATTCAGATAATCCTGGATTTAAATATCCTGGAACTCCATCAATACACAAAAGTTTTCCTGTTCCTGAAGCAGGCCCCACATATTTAGACATTTCACGTACAAACCGTTCCATATTACTCTTATTAATTAAGGGGCCAACACCACCAAACCCTGGTTCATAATCAAAGTCAATTCCGTCATAATTATACTTTACAATAGAATCATTTAAGGCTTTGGCATAACGTTCTATAACTCCCTCAGGAATATTATCATCCATAACATCTCCTTCTCCGTTTGGATAATATTCTACAGGAATCGTATGTGCAAATACTGTAAAAATCACCTTAGTTCCTTTTACTTCTTGTACAGTTCTCATATCCTCTCGCTGTCTATCAGTTAAGTCGTACCATTTTCCCCAAATAGAGATCAAATCCATACTATCAGGAGCTGATACCAAATACCTTGATTTATTCGGTCCAATGGCACTCCATCCTCCAAACCAACCAAAAGCCAGTTCATGCTTTGTCTTTTTGTAAGCTCTAAGGTTTTCATAATATTCAGCCGGACGTTCATAAGGAGTCAGAATTTCAATATTCTCAATCTCATTAGAACATGAATATCCTAACATAACAACCAACGATAGTACACAATATTTCAATAATTTTCTCATAATGCTTGATGTTTGATTATTTATAATTATTTCTTATCCCACCAAAGTTTAACACCACCATTATCAGCACCACCTAAAAGCCCTACAGCTTTTTCAACTTCAGCACGGTTATTATTATACTCCGTAGTAGGGAAAGGTATTCTTCGAATTTGTTCCTGAGTACTTACCACCCCGCTTTTATTAACAGCGACAGGGAAAATCTTAGGATAACCAGTTCGTCTAAACTCACTCCATGCTTCTTGACCATCAGGAAAGACAGCAAGCCACTTCTGCGTAATGATACGTTCTAGTTTTTCTTCAAAACCTGCACTTTCATTCCACTTTACAGTAATGGTAGGAAGAAGCGGATTTCCCTCTTTTATCGAATAAGACGGCTGTACAGCATCTTCAAAAGGTGCGGGAGTAGATTCATCATCAGCCAAATAGCCGCCTAATTCAGCTCCCCACTGAGCAAAAGAAAGTCTGATACCTTGTTCATAAAATTCTTGTGCAGTACCTCCCATATTCCATCCTCTCAAAGCTCCTTCCGCTCTTAAGAATGAAACTTCTGCTGCGGTCATAATCTGCACTGGAGTATTTGCAAAAATATTGGGAGAAGAATAATTCTTATAATTATTATGAGCTGTTGTATTAATCAAAATACCAGAACGCACACCACGATATTCTACATCATCAAAAGAAGATTTCGAAAAATATTTAGCTATACGGCTGTCATTATAACCTGTTAAATATGATTGAATGGTAGCCCCCATACGTATATCATTATAAGTATTCCAACATACAAAAATAGGATTAAACACTGATACACCGTTAGCAGAAGACAAAAAGACATTATCACCATTCTCAGTCATAATTAAACCCTTTACAGCTTCCTCTGCAAGACTCTTAGCTTTTTCCGGCTGTACATAAACAGTACGCATAGCAAGGCGAAGTTTTAAAGCATTAGCAAACTTAAGGCATTTACTCATATCACCTCCAAACATCAAGTCAAATTTCTTCAAAGGACGAAAATTGGGATACTTTGACACAAAATCCTCCAGTATTTCAATTGCCTCATTAAGTTCTTCAAAAAGATTATTGTAAACTTGCTCCTGAGAGTCATAAGCTGTAGTCAAAGAGCCTGTTCCAAATTTTGAATAAGGAATAGGACCATACATATCTGTTATACGATGCATAGCAGCAACTTTCAGAACTTGAACAAAAGCATAAGTAGAAGGATTTTGCCCTTTTGACAATTCAGCAACTTTTTTCCATGCAGGCATAACTTTTGTATAAGCAACACTAAATGCTTCATCCTGCCAACGAATAGAAAAATCATAAGTCGTTCCATTCGTATTACCATTGAAGCCTGTTATAGCTCCCATATAACCAGAATAAACATCACCAGCCAAATTCTGAGCACGCTGATATTCATTTGCACCTTCATCGCTTGTAGGAATAATATCTTTCTGAATCTGAGGTATAAAACCACCCACACGAAGATTATCGTAGTTCAACATTTCATCAGACACTTCCGTTTCATTCATATTATAATCCTTAAAATTGTCTGTACATGAATATATACAAGGAACAAATAATAAAGGAAGCAGATATTTACATTTTAGACTATATTTCATAATAATTGTCTTTAAACATTAATATTGGAATTTAAAGCTAAATCCGAAAGTACGAAGACTTGGCTGCATAAAGTAATCAAACCCCTGATAATATGTAGAGGTTGAAGCTGTAATTTCAGGATCAAACGGAGCTTTATGATAAAGCATTAGCAAATTTTTACCAATCAAAGAAATGGTTAAGTTCTCTATCTTATTATTGAACCATTTTTTTGGTAATGTATATCCTAATGTCATCTCCTGAAGACGTACATTAGTCATACTATATACATACTGTGATAAAACTCCTGTATGTCCACTTCCAACAACTTCATAATAAGTCTGAGCCGGATAAAGTTCCCCATTGACATAAGCTCCTCCTCGATCGCGAGCTTCAGCACTAGCTTGAGAAACGCCATATCTATCCATAAGAGCTTGAGTTGCCGATACTCCAACTCCACCGATACGGGCTGTTATCAAAAAGCTAAGATTTACCCCCTTGTAAGAGAAATTATGGTTCATCCGACATTTCGAGTGATACGGCAATCATGTAGGGCATATAATCTTAGT
>OOCF01000620.1_pt1 | contig 16827 bp, 20 predicted proteins | sample 1671001 | NCBI WGS metagenome assembly OOCF01 (sample SAMN06348112, study PRJEB24527) | human gut metagenome | biome: human gut; feature: ankylosing spondylitis patient; material: feces | host: Homo sapiens | place: China | collected 2015-10
GTACGGTTCTTAGAGGGGAAAGCTCCCGTAAGGGGGCTGACCTACTCGACATCGACCAGTATCTCAACGAGGCGCACTCGTTCGGTCTTCAATCCGTCCGGGCCCATTTCAACGTGCTGGCCTGGTCGGACGACGTGCAGGAGCTCCGGCATATCCGCAATGATGTGGGCAGCCAGCTCGCTCTGATGGAGTGCCGCCCGCGCCACAACACCGTGGACGCCGCCACGCTCTACTGGGCGGGTATGCCGGGCAACGCGGGAGATTTCCCCGCCGAGGAATCGTTCTACACGTTCATCGAGCCCGCGGTCTGTTTCTTCACGGAGGAAACCAACTATAAATCCTCGTCCAGCCCTTTCGGCATCAAGCTGTGCGACCGCGTAAGCGGCAGGCCCCTGCACCTGGACATCTCGGACGAACCGATGAAAAAAGGGATCATTACGAATAGGAATAAATTCGTGTTAGGCGGCTCGGGGTCAGGCAAGTCATTCTTTATGAATCATTTAGTCCGCCAATACTGGGAGCAGGGCACGCATGTCGTGCTGGTGGATACCGGTAACAGCTACCAGGGTCTTTGCGAGCTGATCCGGCGTAAGACCAAAGGTGAGGACGGCGTGTATTTTACCTATACCGAGGAACATCCCATCAGTTTCAATCCGTTCTACACCGACGACTACTATTTCGACGTGGAGAAGAAGGACAGCATCAAGACGCTGCTGCTGACACTCTGGAAAACCGAGGACGACAAGATCACGAAGACCGAGAGCGGCGAGCTGGGCAGTGCCGTGAACGCCTATATCGAGCGTATCCGCGCCGACCGGAATATCGTGCCGTGTTTTGACAGTTTCTACGAGTACCTGCGGGACGACTACCGCCGCGAGCTGGAGGAGCGGGAGATCCGGGTCAGCCGCGAGGATTTCAACATCGACAACATGCTCATCACCCTGCGGCAGTATTATAAGGGCGGACGCTACGACTTCCTTCTGAACTCCCGGGCCAACATCGACCTGCTCTCGAAGCGCTTCGTGGTCTTCGAGGTGGATTCCATCAAGGAAAACAAGGAGCTTTTTCCCGTGGTCACCATCATCATCATGGAGGCTTTCATAAACAAGATGAGACGGCTCAAGGGGGTACGCAAACAGCTCATCGTCGAGGAGGCCTGGAAGGCGCTCTCTACGGCCAATATGGCTGAATATCTGCGTTATATGTATAAAACCGTCCGCAAATACTACGGTGAGGCCATCGTTGTGACGCAGGAGGTCGAGGACATCATTTCCAGCCCGGTGGTCAAGGAGGCGATCATCAACAACTCGGACTGCAAGATCCTGCTCGACCAGCGCAAGTTCATGAACCGTTTCGACGCGATTCAGTCCTTGTTGGGGCTGACCGACAAGGAGAAGGCGCAGATTCTCTCGATCAACCAGTCCAACGACCCTTCCCGTAAATACAAGGAGGTCTGGATCGGTCTGGGCGGCGTTCAGTCGGCGGTCTATGCCACGGAGGTCAGCGTCCCGGAGTACCTGGCCTACACGACCGAGGAAACGGAGAAAGTGGAGGTACAGCGGCTTGCCGGGGAGCTGGGCGGTGATATGGAACTGGCGATCAGGCAGCTCGCCGAGGGCAAACGTTAAAGGGAGGGCAGGCCATGTATCGCAAGTGTATCGGATCAGACCCCACGGCGGCGCGTTTGGACTTCGCGCTGTACGAGGTGGCGGGCGAGTGGGAAAGCCGCTCGGGTTCTCCCCGGGTTCGCATCTACCGCAACCCGGGACGCCGGGGCGGCGGTTTTTACGTGGAGGTGTCCTACAAGGACGGGACACGCTTCTCCCGTCCCGTGAGGAAGTATTGGGGAGGTATCCGTTACTTCGACCTCTACGGGTATGTCGCCCTGGCCTACGATGCGGGGCGCGAGGTGCTCCAGCTCTCCGCCTACGGGGATTATTATCGGGCGTCGGAATGACCGCCCAAGTATTCACGAATTAAATAATGAAAAGGATGAAACGATTGATTTTAACGCTGTTCGTGGGGCTTCTTTGCTTCACGTACCAGGCAAAAGCGCAGTGGACGGTCATCGACCCGTCGAACCTCGTTCAGAACATCAAGAGCGCGGTTCAAAGCTCGACCACGGCGACCAACATGGTCAAGTCGCTGCAAGAGAGTATCAAGATTTATAACCAGAGCAAGGCTTACTACGACGCCCTCAAATCGGTGCATAACATCATCAAGGATGCCCGGAAGGTGAAGCTGACGCTCGAAATGGTCAGCGAGATCACGGAAATCTACACCTCGGGATTCAACCGTATGGTTTCAGACCCGAACTTCACGGTGGACGAGCTGGCGGCGATCTCGGCGGGTTACGCCCGGTTGCTGGAGGAGGGTGGCGCGCTGGTGGCGGAACTCAAGACGGTCATAACCGGCGGCAACGGCCTCTCGCTCTCGGACAAGGAGCGGATGGACGTGGTGGATCAGGTTTACACGAAGATGCTGGAGTACCGCAACCTCACGCGCTATTACACGCGCAAGACCATCTCCGTGTCCTTCATCCGCAGCCGCGAAAAGGGCGACGCGCACCGGGTGCTGGCACTTTACGGGAACCCGAACGACAGATATTGGTAACCTGAAAACGGAGGCAGTCATGGATTTCGACAATTTACACCAGGTTCTCCGGAACCTGTATCAGGAGATGATGCCGCTATGCGGCGACATGATCGGGGTGGCGAAAGGTATCGCCGGCCTGGGTGCGCTCTTTTACGTGGCTTACCGGGTATGGAAGGCACTGGCCAGCGCGGAGCCTATCGACGTGTTCCCGCTCCTGCGGCCTTTCGCCATCGGCTTGTGCGTGATGTTCTTTCCCACCGTGGTTCTGGGGACGATCAACGCCGTGATGTCGCCCGTGGTGCAGGGCACGCACGCCATACTGGAGGGGCAGACATTGGATTTGCAGGCATACCAGCAACAGAAGGACGATTTGGAAGCCGAGGCCCGCAGGCGCGAGGGCAAGGCTTGGTTAGTGGACGACGAGATGTATGAACAACGGCTTGCGGATATGGGTATCACGGACTTGGGCGAGATTATCAGCATGTGGGCCGAACGCACGTGGTACGACATCAAGGCCGGTTTCCGGCAGCTTGTCCGGGACTTCTTCGAGTTGTTGTTCAACGCCGCGGGGCTTACCATCGACACGCTGCGGACATTCTTTTTAGTCGTGCTGTCGATTCTGGGGCCCTTGTCGTTCGCCCTCTCCATTTACGACGGCTTCCACTCGACGCTCGCGAGCTGGATTTCCCGCTATATCAGCGTGTACCTTTGGCTTCCCATCGCCGACCTGTTCTCCGCGGTGCTGGCCAAGATCCAGACGTTGATGCTCCAGGCGGACGTCCTGGCCCTGCAAGACCCCAACTACATTCCCGACAGTGGCAGCGGTGTCTATATTATCTTTTTGATTATAGGTATCATAGGCTATTTCACGATCCCCACCGTTGCCGAGTGGGTGATCCAGTCGGGCGGAGCCGGCGGGGCTATGGGCGGTATCAACAAGGCCGGGGCATTCGCCACGGGTGTCGCTGGCGGTATCGCCGGCAACATGATCGGCCGCACGTTCGGGCGTCGCGGCGGTGGCGGTTCCTCCTCCGGTAACAGCGGCGGTGGCCCGGCTTCGGGCAGTGCCCCCAACGGGCGCAACCTGGCAACACAAGGTAACAATAATCATTCATAACAATTTGGACAATGGAATTCAAGTCATTAAAAAACATCGAAACAAGTTTCAGGCAGATTCGGCTTTTCGGTATCGTGTTCCTCTGCCTGTGCGCGCTGGTATCCGTGTTCAGCGTGGTCGCGAGCTTTCGTTTCGCCGAAAAGCAGCGCGAGAAGATCTACGTCCTGGACGGGGGCAAGTCGCTGATGCTGGCGCTCTCGCAGGATTTGAGCCAGAACCGCCCCGTGGAGGCGCGCGAACATATCCGGCGTTTTCACGAGTTGTTCTTCACCCTCTCGCCCGACCGTGCGGCCATCGAGAGCAACATCAACCGCGCGCTGTTCCTGGTCGATAAGAGCGCCTTCGCCTATTACCAGGACATGCAGGAGAAAGGTTACTACAACCGTGTGGTGTCGGGGAACATCAGCCAGCGTATCGAGGTGGACTCCGTGGTGTGCGACTTCAACGCCTATCCCTACCGGGCCATGACCTATGCCCGGCAAATGATTGTCCGCGAGAGCAACATCACCGAGCGTTCGCTGGTCACGCGCTGCGAGCTGATCAACTCGGGGCGTTCGGACAATAACCCGCAGGGTTTCATCATGGAGAAATTCGAGATTCTGGAGAACCGCGATTTACGTACATTAAAAAGATAAGGCTATGGCAAAGAAGAGAATAAAGGCTTTCGGGGAGTGGGTCGAAGACCACCTGCGCCGCGCTTGCGGGGCGCTCTCGCCCGATAAGCGGATTATCGTGATCCTCACGCTGCTCTTATTCTTTTCCGTCTTGTCGCTCTACTTTACCGTGTCTTCCATCTACCGCTTCGGCAAGGGAGCCGGGGAACGGATGCAGATACGGCATATCGAGCGGCTGGAGCTGGAATTAAGACAACGGCAGGAGGCCGACAGTGTAAAACATCTAAAAGATTTCAATTATGACGACGAACGAAAAACAGAATAAACAGCCGGAGGCGGGGAAAAAGGAACTCACGCCCCGGCAGATACAGATGCGGAAGAAGATGGTGGTCTTCCCGCTCTTTTTCCTGGCCTTTGCCGGGTGCATGTGGCTGATCTTCTCCCCCGGCGAAAAAGAACGGGAGGAGCCTTCGGCGGGTTTCAACACGGAGCTGCCGACCCCGGAATCGGAGGGTATTCTCTCGGACAAGCGTGATGCCTACGTGCAGGAGGAGATGCGGCGCAGGGAGCGGGAAAAGATGCGCTCCTTGCAGGATTTCGCGTTCGGGATGGAGGACGAGGAGGAAGAGCCCGTCATGCCCGCTGCCGTGCCGGATAAGTCTTCCGGCCCTGCCGGCGGTTCGTCGGGAGCTTTCCGGACTTCCCGTGCCGCCTATGCCGACATCAACCGCCAGTTAGGCAGTTTCTACGAGGAGACCGCCGGTGAAACGGGGGAAGAGCGCGAGATGCAGGCCCGCATCGAGGAACTGGAACGCCGCCTGGAAGAACAGCAGGCGCAGAAAACGGCCCAGGAGGAGCAGGTGGCGCTGCTGGAGAAGTCCTACGAGATCGCCGCCCGCTACATGAACGGCGGTCAGGCCCCTGAAGCCCCGCGTCAGAAAGCCTCCGTTTCCGGCAAGGCTTCCGTGCAGCCCGTGCGCCAGGTGCGCCGTAACATCGTGTCGCTGCTTGCCGCCCCGCTGCCCGATTCGGTCTTCGCCCGTGAGTTCGTCAAGCCCCGGAACTGGGGTTTCAACACGGTGGGGAGCGACCTTCGCGAGCCCGAGCGCAACAGTATCCGTGCCGCCGTGCAGCAAACCGTGACGCTCACCGATGGCGGGGAGGTTACTTTCCGGCTGCTGGAACCGATGATGGCGGGAGATCTGCTCATCCCCTCGGGTACGCCCGTAACGGGGGCGGCGAGGATCAACGGCGAACGGCTGACGGTCAAGGTCAGCGCTGTCCAGCACGGCGGGGCGGTCGTTCCGGTCGATCTGTCGGTCTATGACACGAACGGCAACGAGGGTATTCCCGTGCCGGGGTCGGAAGAACTCAATGCCGTGAAGGAGATCGCCGCCAATATGGGTGCGGGCATGGGCAGCAGTATCACGATCACGGACGATGCCGGTTCGCAACTGCTCTCCGACCTGGGCCGCAGCGCCATCCAGGGCGTGTCGCAATACGTGAGCAAGAAGATGCGCTCGGTCAAGGTCACGCTCAAGGCCGGTTACAGCGTCCTGCTGCTCCCGCCCCTTCAATAAGGGTACAAACGACGTACTTCCGTACACCACTGAAAAAATCCATTTTTATCAACAATCAAAAATTTATCGAGTATGAAAAAGATTCTTCTGGCACTCGCTTTTATCGGGTGCATGTTCGCTGCCCACGCGCAGGAAAAGCCCTCCACGGGCGATTTGTACGACGGTCTTACCCGTCCGCTGACCTTCAACCGGGTTATCCCGCCCTACGCGCTGGAGGTGACGTTCAGCAAGACCGTGCATGTGATTTTCCCCTCGGCCATCCGTTACGTCGATCTGGGGTCTTCGGATCTTCTGGCGGCGAAAGCCGACGGCACGGAAAACGTGCTGCGTGTAAAGGCGGCCCTGCGTGATTTCTCGCGCGAGAGCAACCTTTCGGTCATTACCGAGGACGGGGCCTATTACAGCTTCAATGTCAAGTATGCCGACGAGCCGGTGAAACTGTCGGTCGAGATGGCGGACTTCCTGCATGACGGGGAGGCGGTAAACCGCCCCAATAACGCGCTGGACATCTATTTGCAGGAGTTGGGATGCGAATCTCCGCTGCTGGTCAAACTGATCATGCAGTCCATTTACAAGAATGACCGCCGCGAGATCAAGCATATCGGTTGCAAGCGTTTCGGGGTACAATACCTCCTCAAAGGTATCTACGTGCATAACGACCTGCTTTATTTCCACCTCCAACTGAAAAACTCCTCCAACGTGCCTTTCAACGTGGACTACCTGACGTTCAAGATTACGGACAAGAAGGTGGCCAAACGCACGGCCATCCAGGAGCAGGTCGTATGGCCCGTGCGTGCGTACAACAACGTGCAGGTCATCGGCGGCAAGCGTACCGAGCGCATGGTCTTCACGCTCCCGAAGTTCACGCTGGCCGACGACAAGAAACTGGCCGTGGAACTGCACGAGCAGCAAGGCGGGCGACACCAGACTTTCACGGTGGAGAATGCCGACCTGGTGCGCGCACGTGTTATCAACGAGTTAAAGGTAAAGTGATATGAAACGGGCGATATTCATTCTCACGCTGGGGTTATGCCTCCTCCTTTCGGACGGGGCGCACGCCCAGCGTGCCCTGCCCGCCATGCGCGGGCTGGAAATACGGGGAGGCATGGCCGACGGCTTCTATACCCGGGACAGCCGCAGCGAAACGGGCTACTGGTTCGGGCTGGCCATGAGCCGCTACGCGAAGAATGCCGACAAGTGGGTGTTCGGCGCGGAGTTCCTGAACCGTTATTACCCCTACAAGTCGGAACGTATCCCGGTGGCGCAGTTCACGGCCGAGGGAGGTTACTATTACAAGTTCCTCGCCGACCCGTCCAGGACTTTTTTCTTCTACCTCGGCGGCTCGGCGCTGGCCGGTTACGAGAGCGTGAACCGGGGCGAGAGGCGGCTCTATGACGGCTCTACGCTCCGCCACCGCGACCGTTTCCTCTATGGCGGGGCCGTCACGCTGGAGGTCGATGCGTACCTGACCGACAGGATTATCCTCTCGCTGACGGGGCGTGAGCGTATCCTATGGGGCACTACAACGGGACATTTCCACGCGCAGTTCGGCCTGGGTATCAAATTCATTCTCTGATGGCGGGTATAAGTGAGGCATACAACTGTGATTGTATGGAGTTCATGAGGACATTGCCCGACCGTTTCTTCGATTTGGCGATTGTCGATCCTCCTTATGGTATCGGTGAGGACGGCTGCCGGAATGCTACCCGAAACCATGAAGGAAAGGCTACGCATTATCGTCCATACACGGGCAATGACAGCGAGGCTCCTCCTCGGGAGTATTTCATCGAGTTGAAGGGTGAGCAATAATCAGATAGGAAACCGTGCGAACCACTTTATCAGCCGTTTACCCGTCCCGTCGGATACCTCCTGCTGGATCGTGTGGGACAAACGTAACGGGAACTCTCCCTTTGCTGACTGTGAGCTGGCCTGGACGTCCTTCAAGACCGCCGTGCGTATGTTCTCTTACCGCTGGAACGGGATGTGGCAGGAGAATATGAAAAACAAGGAGAAGCGCATCCACCCCAACCAGAAGCCGGTTGCCTTGTACGAGTGGCTGCTTCAGAAATATGCGAAGCCGGGATATAAGATTTTCGATTCGCATCTGGGTAGCGGCAGCAGTCGGGTGGCGGCTTACAGATCGGGATTCGATTTTTGGGGATGTGAGCTGGATACGTATTATTTCACGCTCCAGCAACAACGATTTATCAACGAATGTATAACGACCTATTAAAAAAACAAGAGTATGAGAAATATAATTTCAAAAACGGGCATTTGCGGCATGGTCGCTGTCTTATTGAGTTTTATGGCCTGTGAAAACGAGTTGCAGGTACAACAGTCCTATGGGTTCTCTTTGGAAACGATGCCCGTTCAGAAGCGAATCTCCGTTGGTGAAACCGTTGAAATCCGCTGCACGCTCGTGCGGGAGGGGAGATATGACGGCGCGCGTTACACGATCCGCTATTTCCAGCCCGACGGGCGCGGTGAGTTGAGGATGGACGACGGTACGGTGTTCCTGCCCAACGACCGCTATCCGCTCGACCGTGAGGTGTTCCGCCTCTATTACACATCGCGCAGCGATGACCAGCAGACCATCGACGTCTATGTCGAGGACAACACGGGTCAGGTCGTGAAGACCTCCTTCACGTTCCAGAGCGAGAACGGGACGGAGGAAACGGAACGATAACGGAATATGTCTAACCAAGAGAAGCGCCCGGATGACGGGCGCTTTCCATAAATACTGAAAACCATGACAGAGCAAGAGAGAATAGATATAGCCTATCTCGACACGGGGGTGTACGAGAACCCGTGGCGTGAGAACCTTTTCGAGACGCTGCCCGAGGATCGGAAAACGGCGGAGGTCTGCCGTTTCGCCATCAAGAAATCGGCTTTCAACATCGAGTTCGTTCCCGAAGCGATGAAAACGCCGGAACTTTGTCTTGCCGCGGCCGGCCACCGGGGCGAAACACTGAAATTCGTCCCTGACCGTCTGAAGACACCGAAAATGTGCCGTGCCGCCGTCGATAGCAACAGCTACGCGCTGTATTACGTTCCGGAGGGGTTGAAGACCCCCGAACTGTGCATGGCGGCCGTGAAGCGCAACGGCCTGGTGCTGGAGGCCGTTCCCGGGGAATTGAGGACGCCGCAAATATGCCGTGCGGCGTTGAAAGCGGTGGACAGTGCCGATTACAAGATACTCCCTTACATTCCGTATCCCGATATATGCCTGGAAGGGCTGAAAAAATTCGGGATGTCGTTCGTGGACAAGTTCGAGATTTTCGCCTCCATTGCCCCGGAGGTCATGACCGGGGAACTGGCCCTTCACGGCGTGGGGATGGACGCGTCCTGCCTTTCGCTCGTGCCGGTGGAACTGCGCACGGAGGCAGTCTGCCTGCGTGCCGTCAGCGGGGACGGCATCCTGCTCCATGAAGTGCCGGAGGAGTTACGCACGGAACGGGTCTGCGAGGCCGCCGTGTCCTCGAACTACCTGGCGCTGGAGTACGTTCCGAAGCATCTGAAAACCGACCGTCTGTGCAGGATGGCGCTGGAGCGCGATCCCCTGGCCATCCGCTTTTTCAGCCCCGAACAGCTCACGCCGGAGGTCTGCAACCGGGCGTTGGCCCGTGCCGACGACCTGCGTGTCCTCCGCTATATCCCTTTCGAGGATATACACATGAAGGCGTTGGGGTTCTATTGCACGAATTACGATAAGACCTTCGATTTTTTGCAGCACATGAACCCGGCACACGTCACGCCGAGGGTGGCCCGGGAGATCTTCGCCCTGGAGCCGGAGCTGTTCTACAACTTTCCCGACCACGCCAAGAACGAGGAGATGTGCCGCCGGGCCGTCGGGCACGACGGGAGCTACCTGCAATATGTCCCCGAGAAGTGGAAAACGCCGGAGTTGTGCATGGAGGCCATACGGCGCAGTCCCTATGCCATCGCCCACCTGCCCGAGAGCATGAAAAGCCCGGATCTATACATGAGCCTGGTGCGGGAGAACCCGCAAAACCTGAAAGGCGTCCCCCGCGAAGCCCGGACGCCGGAGATGAGCCGGGAGGCTTTCGAGCGTACCTACGGGAAGGACAAAACCGATTTCTCGGTTATCAGCGCGTTGAGCGACCCCGCCCTGGTCTTGCAGGTGTTCCGCGAGCAGGACGACCCGCAGCAGATACACCGGTTGATGAGTGTCCTGCACCTGAACCGCCGGCTTGTAACGGAGGAGGTGGCGTTGGAGGCCGTTCGCAAGGATGCGGGGGTGCTGTACGACATTCCCCAGAGGGCCATCACGCCGCTCGTGGCCGATACGGCCGTGCGGGGCGACCCGAGGATGATCCAGTGGGTTCCGAGGGAGCTTCGCACGGCGGATCTGTGCCTCTATGCCGAGGCCGCCCATCCCGAGTTGCGGGTTTACGTTCCCGACGAGATAGCAAAGGGACGTAACATCTATTCGTTCCACCGTCAGGTGGACGCGAAATTGCGGCAGCCGCTCGAATACGAACAATACAAGACCCTCTACTCGGGCGGCGCGGTGCGTGTGAACAACGTGTGGACGTCGGTTGCGGGTGAGATTGACTGCTGCGAGGTGCGTTACGACCGTAAGACGGAGAAACTCAAACTGCGGATCGTCGAACCGCCCAGGGAGAAGAAGGCGCAGCCGAAGGTCGCGCCCCGCAAACCCGCCCGGGGGCCGAAATTGTAGGACGGCGGGTAGTTCTTTGGCAGGAAGGTTGTTAAAAATCGCACGTGTTGTCGCCGATACCCGGATGAAATCGTTATATTTGCAATCGAATCCTCCGGCGGCGTGCCGCCGGGCGATTTACATACGGAAGGAACACATTATGGTGGGGCATTGAAAACAGCCAAATTTTAATCCGCTCGCAAAATAATGGGTAGTTCTCTTCTTCATCGTCGTGTCTATATGCGTCAAGCGTATGCGATAGCGGCGTGGGGAGAAATTATCTATCGAGTGGATGGGTGCTTGGCTGTACCTCAATGCCGGTATTTAACGTATTCTCACGCCTTTTTCGTATGGTATTTGTCTGAACCTAAAGAAAAGCGATATGGAAACGAAATCGACAAATGAGGTAAAGGGTGATTACGACCGGGTATCGGCGAGTGAATGCCTGGGGTCGCTAATCGAGTTGCACGGGATTGTCATGGAAGACGATCTGTTCGTCATTCCCGATGCGGATGGCACGGCAGTATTATACAATGACGGGAAGATACGTTTTGACGAGATCGCCGACATCGAGGTCGGCTCGGTGTTCGTGGGCATCCTGCTCCGCAACGGCTATCTGTTCTACCTTTCCCGTACCGAACCGCTCAAGACGTGCATATACACGCATGGCGGGTGGGGTTCAATCTCTGAAATTTCTCCCCGTGGCATTGCCGGACATATCGGGCGTGAACTGCACGGGAAGCTGGGCGACCATACGGCGGTCGATTGACGGGAAACAAAAAAATCGGACGGTTGTTATCGTCCGATTTTTTTCGCGTCGTATTTTCACGGCCGTTGCCCGCCGTGTTCCCGTTTCCGCCTTTGCAGGGCGAGCAGTTGCCGCAACATGTAGGCATGGTTTTCCCCCACGGTATGCCCCGAGGGCATCAGGTAGGGACTTGCGAGGCACTCCCGGCATTGGCGTACCGCCTCTTTTAAGTCGGTAACGGTTATTTCCGCTCCCGTGATGTCTTTAATCTTTGTTTCCATTCTTGTCCTGTTTTTTGGGTTCGTACCAACTGTCCCGGTAATTTTCTCCCACGAGCGAGAAAATTCCGCTCATGCCGCTTTCAGCGGCGAAATTTTTGGCTTCCCATATACCGGAAAACTCTCCCAGCAGCCGGTAGCCGATGAATAATTTGTACTTGCGCATGATTTTATCGTTTTTCCAGGTTGATAATCGGTGTGTTCTTTTGCAGCCATTCCTTCACGCTGTCCATGTTGTATTCGGATGTGATAACCGCCGTTCGGTCGTCGATTTCGGTGAAGCGCGTAGTTTCATACCCGTCGATCCACTGCTTCAGCGTGGCAACGCCCCACACCTGCGGGTCGTCGAACATGGTGTTGAGCCGCCCGATACCCTCGCCGAAGGTTACGAGCAGCGTTTCATAGGAGATTTCCTTGTTTACTTCATTCGTTTTCATATTCTCGCTTTTTACGGGCGGCTTTTGCCGCCCCGAAATTTTTTAATCAGACAAGTTCCACTCTAACCCTGCTCATGTTCGCCCAGAACACGCCGTTGCAGTAGTAGGCGTAGCCGTTATGCCAGTTGCTCCTGCGGCGTATCACGTCCTGCTCGGGTGGTCGTATCTCGATACTCGTGGTGTAGATGTTGTGTCCCACGGTAATGACGAGGTTGCACCTTCGCCATATCTCGGAATGGGTTTTGAACCCGTTTTTCCCCTCGACGAGCGCAAGGGCCGTCTTGACTGCTTCCCGAACTTCCCAATCCCACTCCCCGAAGGGTTTGAGCGGGCGTGCCATGTAGCTTTTATAGATGATTTTCATTGTTATGTTTTTTTGTAGGGCGGCTTTCGCCGCCCCGATTTTATAATTCGACAATCCTTTCCACTCTGCCGTACAACATGGAGCGTATGCTCGTCTTGTCCACGCCCTTATATTCCGTGTAATGCCCGTACTGCTTTACCACGAATGTTTTCAGTACATCGACAAAGTTGAAACGATACCCTAAAAGCAGAATGGAGTCCTTGAAATAGGTGTTATGGTTTACCTCACGGGTAATCCAGTCTTTCTCCTCACGGGTGAGCGTTCCCCCGTCATTGAGCCGTTTGCGTAATATGTACGCTTTTGAGCCTGCAAGGCTTTCGAGTGCGGGAACGTCCCACGACACGAATTTATATGCTATTTGGTTCATTCTATTTTGTTTTTGCGGGCGGCTTTCGCCGCCCCGATTTTTATGCTGTCATTCGTTTCCGTATAAGGGACATGTTCCCCTTCATCAGTTTCAGTATTTGCCCGTGGTATGGGGTATTCTTGTTACACACGCCACGGCTCTGCACGACCTCCATGCGTTTTAGGGACACCTCTATCGTTTCGATACGTTTGCCGTCGATTGTGGCCGAGAGTATGAGCGAGTCGGCTTTCAGATAGTATTCGTTGGTAAACACGCAGTGGTGCATGGCCTCGCCCTCCTGCCGTATGGCTTCAACGCTGTCCAATACCTTGATGCGGATTTCCCCGTCGGAAAACTCCACTCCGAAAAACCGTCCTTTGGCTTTGACAAACGAGGCTTCCTGTTCCAACGCCTTGCGCCGTTCCTCCTGCCGCCGTTCCATTTGCATGTGCCGCCGTTTTTTAGCCATGTAGAGGTCATGCGCTGCGGGCAGGTCTGCGGGACACACGAAATGGGCGTTATGCAGGTCTTTCCCGAAAAATCGCAGCAGGTCGATGTAGTCGCACCATTCCGTCGGTTTCCCGATAGCGTACCCGTTACGGATGGCGATACGGATGGCCGGCCAATAGTCGGCGATATTGCGGGAGGAACGGGCGAAAAATCGCACGAGTGCCGTTTGTCCCGCTTTAAGCAGCGTTTCGGCCTTGTTCTCCGAGAGCAGCAGGTGGATAAGGTCGAAAGGGGTTACATCGGGGAGTTGTTTGCCGTAACCGCTTCGGCGCAGTTCGGGGATAAGCCGTTGCCGGGGATAGATGCGTGTGGGCGTGATGTTGTATTTCCCGTCGTTCTCCGCCCGCAGTTCCAATGCGCTCGACCAACTCCACCCGTGAACGAAGAAGCCCATCGGGCGCAGCCGTGCGAAGGTTGCGGAGCGTCCGTCGGGGGCAATCCACCGCTGTACGGCTTCGATATGGGTGTAAACGGGTGTCTGTCCCACTTTCGCCCAACACTCGATATAGACGAAGCGCAGGACTTGAAAACCCTTGCAGCGGGTTACGATGCACAAATACTCGTAATCGTTGAACTTGCGGCGCAGGGTGGTTTCCACTTTCAGCGTGGTGTGGCAGTGCGGACACTCGCACCCTAACAGATTGTCCGTGAGTTCTCCGTTTTCGCTCTGCCACGTGTGGCCGCACTCGGTGCAGGTGATAAGTCCTTTCGGCGTGCGGCGTCCGATATGCTCGATGCAGTTCTTGTACCCCCATTCGATTTGTGCGGGGGTAAGCGGCGGCAGGTGTTTGCTTGCCGCCACAACGCTCTGTTGGAATTTTGTTCTCGGTTTCATAACTAAAATAGACTGGGCATTAGTTTGTTATCTTCGATTTTCTTGGGTTTGGACTTGGCTTTCGCCAACTTGGCGTAGGCTTCGCTCTCGGCCTTCCGTATGGCGTTCCGCCGTGCCTCGGCTTTTTCCTCCTCGGTCAGTTCAACGGTGTGATTGTCGATGTCCTCCTCGTCGTAATAGTGGAGTGCCATAGAGTATATTTCCTCGTCGGCAAACCCGTTGCAACCGCTCTGCCGTACTTGGTTGATGATGAAAGTGCAGCAATCGTCAATGTTCTTTTTCGGGTTGGCGTATCGGGGTGCGAAAAGTTCGTCCTCCCGTGCCCGTGCGTCGAGATAGTTCTGTATCGTCAGTTTGAAATAATCTGTTCCTTGTGCCATGATTTTTTGGTATTGTGGGGCGGCGAGCCGCCCCGTGTTCAACATTTATTCGTCCTTTCCGAGAAGCCGCCGCACCTCGTCCTCTTTGGTCTTTTGGAAAATCCATCCCGCTCTCTTCTGCCCGTCATGCGTCAGCCGTGCGTTGAAGCGTCCCCCGAGTGCGTGAAGGGCGTCCTTGACGGGCTTGGTGTCCCCGAATACGGCTATCGCCTTCTCGGAATAGTCCACGATGATAAACCCGCCTTGCACGCTCGTTTCAGTGCGTTCCGCCCGTTTTTCGTCTTTCGGCTCGGGCAGACATATATTCTCCTCGTTTCCTGCGATATATGCCAGCCTGTCGATGTACCCTTCACGTGTGTAGTGGGTCAGTTTGCAGACACTCCACCCGTATTTCGGACTTTTGCCGAGCGTGAAAACGGGATAGCGGTGTTCGTTCTTGGGGTCGTATTCGGAGAGGTGCGCCGTTTGCGGGAAATTGGCCGCCGCCTTTCTCAACTCCCCGAAGCCGTTGCGGGAGGTGGCCGAAAAGCCGAGAATGACGGTACGCACGCTTCGGGTGGTCGAACACTCGTAAGAGGGGTCAGTGTATTCCGTTTCGTTGAGTTCGGCGATGATTACGCCCTGCACCCCTTCGGGCATGATGCGGCGTAACCTCTGCGCTCCTATTTCCGCTATGCGGTCATGCTCGGCTTTCTCTTTGGCGGCGGCGATGGCCTGCGCCGTGGCTTGCTCTTCCGCCTGCCCCACGAGCAAAGCCACCTCGAAAGCGTCCATGAACTCGGGGTTCACGTCGTCGTAGTACCTGCCGATACCGAATGTTTGCGAGAGGGGTCGCAGAATGTCCGTTTGGCTGATTTCCTTTGTTTCGGTATCGACCATGTGGTACACGTAGCCACGGGCGGTGTGTTCCACCTTGTAAACGACGTAACGCTTTCTGCTCGCACCCGCACCGATACCGATGATTACCTGGTTTTCCTTGACTACCTGCACCCGTGTGTCCGTGGTAGTCGCTCCGAATAATGAAATGTACTTTGTCATACCTGTAATAATTTAGAAGATGTGAGTGAATAGGAAATAGAAAAAGCCGGTTAGAGCCACGAGAGAAACAAGGCAGGAGAAAATGCCCCGCAGGATGTCATAACAGAACGTGAAGCCCAAAACGACCCAAATAAAGTCGATACCCCACACGTGGAAGCCCAAAGCCACCGCCCCGACCTTTGCCTTTATGCCAAGTGGAAGGTTGGAGGATTTCTGTTTCCATTTATTTTTCTCTTCGTTTCTCATAACCTTTGACTTTTTTTTTATGCCGTAGCGGAGCCGGTATGGATGGAATCTGTTTCGGTAGCATCAAAAGGTGTCGGGGATAGCTGCTGCAAGATTTTGTCGGAAAATACGCTCGCCCGCAGGGAAAGAGGAAGATTTTGCGGCAAACCGCCCCGCGGCCCGATCTTGCAGCAGCGTGAGCCCCGTAACTACCTTTGCTACTGACAACAGATTTCCATACCGCGCTCCGCGGCATGAAAAAAAGAGAGGAAAAGGTTATGGGAGAGAAACGGGGAGAAAACGATATGCCGTGAACGCTCGAGAAAGTCGGTTCACGGCTCACCCTGCATGGAATGATAAATCGCCCGCGAACATTTCCTTTCACGGGCGATTGGCGTATCGGAGCGTGCCGATCCCGTATCGGCGGAGGATCGTTTCCGCCGGACGTGGCGCCACTCGCTGCCACTTTTAAGACGGATACGTCCATATACCACTGGCTGATAACAAGATACTGTTCATTTGTGTACTTTTGGGCATCCGGGAAACAAAAAATGAAACAGAACATGGAAATAATAAGTATGGACGTGAAGGCTTTCGACGCGCTGGCAGGGCACGTGGAAGCCATTGAAAGAAAAGCCGAGGCGTTATGCCGCAGGCAGGAGGACGTGAGTTTGAAAAAATGGCTGGACAACCAGGATGTCTGTGACGTGCTGGGGATATCGAAACGTACCCTGCAAACCTACCGGGAGAAAGGGTTGCTGCCTTTCAGCCGCATCCGTCACAAAATCTTCTACAAACCGGAAGATGTCGGGAAACTGCTGCAATCGTCGCACTATCCTAATACCGCCGCGTTATGAGCCATTATTTCATCGACAAGCACGATCCGCGTGTGGCGGATCTCTTCCGGCGTTTGGAAAAGGCCGGCAAGGCACTGGATAAACTGGAATCCTCCGGAGGCCGGACACTCAAGGGAGAGCGGTTCGTCACCGACGAGGAATTGTCCCGGCTGCTGAAAATCAGCAGGCGTACATTGCAGGAATACCGCACGGCGCGGATCATTCCCCATTATTTGTTTCAGG
>OOCF01000634.1_pt1 | contig 16727 bp, 23 predicted proteins | sample 1671001 | NCBI WGS metagenome assembly OOCF01 (sample SAMN06348112, study PRJEB24527) | human gut metagenome | biome: human gut; feature: ankylosing spondylitis patient; material: feces | host: Homo sapiens | place: China | collected 2015-10
CTGAAATCGAAACCTATCTGGAAAAGGCTCTTGCAGAAGCCCTTGAAGAAGAAAAGACCGCATAACAACAGACACCTGTAAGCCATCAACGAGCCCCCAGCCGCAAGTGCAGGGCGGAAAGCATCCGCGCCCTTGCGCCTGATAAAAATTGGAACTTTGATTTTCTCGCCCGGCTTTGCCACGGTGGGACGATCAAAGGAGCGTGCGTTTGAACAAAAAGAAAAAGTCCACAAACATTTCCCCTTACCCCGATGATGTCATCGACCGTCTGGCACGGGCGTTCTACCCGGCCATCCTTGCCTGCTGGAACAGCGAGGAAGGCCAAAGGGAGTTTGCCGCGTGGCAGGCAGAACAAGCTCATCATGCAAACAACGAAAAACAGGAAGTTCCCACTGGGGAACTCCCTGTTGTACATATCGCTATCGTCTGTGGTCTTTGGCAGGGTGCGTCCTATTCAGGGGCGCACCCTGTTTTTTGTTTTGCCCTTAATCTTCTAGCCCATGGCTTCCAGCCACATTCTTCAAATATTTCTCCGGGTCACCGTTCAGAATCAAATCCGCATAGCCCAACGGATCGTTGTAGATGAGGTAGTCCAGTTCCGTCCTCTGCGCCATGGTCACGTCCAATTCATCCTCGACCCCGGTGCAGTCAATGGAGATCATTCTCCCATCCCGGAGCAGCAGCTCCACGCAGCCGGTATCCATGTTGAATTTGCAAGTTCTTTCATCGTACTTCATAATCGTGTCCTTTCTGCCTTACGGCACCTTTACAGTTGTGACTTTTGTTATACGGTTCTTCTGATAAGGTTTTGGACACACAGCCGTCGGGAAGGAGCCTTCATTTTGCTTTCCGAAGAAAACAAAAAATCCGAACCCTTCTCCTATCGAGAAAAGGTTCGGATTTTCATGGTTTGGTGCGATGGAAGGGACTCGAACCCCCGGCCTACTGATTCGTAGAGGGCCTTTATACGGTTTTTCACGTTTCTGGTTGTTTCCATTTATATAGGTTCATCGTCGTTTTTGTTTTTCTTCGTGCACATTCGTTTCTCTTTGTTTCCGTAAAACAAGGCACTTTTAAGGCACTTTCCAGAGGGCATATAATCCTATAAAACGGACACTATGAAGAAGGCAAAAAAGTTGATGGCTCACGAGGGCGGCAGAAACGCCCCTGTGAGCCATCTTTTGTTATGCGTGGGTCTTTTCCTTGATACGGCTGAAAACGTCCGTCAGTGCGTCCGCTGCCGCCGCATCGCTGGAGCGGATGAACCCGGCGTAAATATCCGTGGTGGTGCTGGTCTTTGCGTGGCCCAAACGGCCCGAAACCGTTGTGACAGGCACGTGGGCCGCTATCAGCAAGCTGGCGTTGGTGTGGCGCAGGCTGTGGAAGTGAACCGCCGGGAGATCATGGGCGGCCAGAAAGCCCGGAAACCAGCTTGTAACCGCATTGGGGTCGAGCGGCTGACCGTTCCAGCGAGTGAACAGCAGGTCGTTGTCCACTGTCTTGCCGTTCTCGATCTCCACCCGGCGCATCCACTCAGAGCCGACCTTGAACCGTTCGGCCTTCTGGTGCTGGCGGTACTCCCGCAGCAGCTGCACACACTCCGGGCCTATCTTGATGCACCGCCGGGAGCGTTTTGTCTTGGGTGCTGTGAACACCGTGCCGCGCCCGGCGATGTTCTGCACCGTCCTGTTGATGGAGATCACACCCGCGTCAAGGTCAATGTCTGACCAGCGCAGAGCGCATATCTCGCCCCGGCGGGCACCTGTGAGCAAGGCCAGCTGTGTGATAACGCTGTACTGCGCTGGCGCGTCCTGCAGGGCTTCCAGCAGCTTTGCAACGTCCTCTTCCTGCAATGCTTCCACTTCGATTTCTGCCGCTTTGGGGGCTTCTGTGCGCCGACAGGGATTTTCATCAATCAGCTGCCATTTAACCGCCTTTTCAAACACACTGGACAAGAAGCGGTGGTAGTGCAGCTGCGTGTTGCCGCCCAGCTTACCACCCGCCCTGACCTTCTCGGTAAAGGCTTTGGACAGGGGCAGCCCGGCGGCATCGGCCACCTTCTCGGCGGTCTTGCGGCTAACAGGCTTGCCGTTGCACAGCCCCCGCATGGTTTCCTCGCCCACCCCGGCGGTTTCCCGGATCCTTGCCCGCTGGCCTTTCGGCAGCAGCTTCAGCAGCGCAGCCGTTGCCGTATAGGTGGAATCTTGCCGCACTCCGCCCTCTGACAAGTTCGCATAGAACGCCATGAGGTGCGCCGGGCGTATCTGGTTGACCTTCATGTGACCCAAAGCCGCCGACACACGCGGCACCAGCTTCCTGTACTCGGTGGCCGTCTTGGGCTTCAGCTGGCGGTCTGCGTACTCGGTGAACCACTTTTCTATCAGGTCATCCAGCTTCATGGACGCTTCCAGAGAAATGCCGCTGTGCACTTCCTGTTCAAAGGCATCCGCTTGACGCTGCAGTTCCTTTTCCAGCTTCTTCCCGGTCAAGCCAAGCGGGGGAGTGAAGGTGCGGTTTACCAGCACCTGACGGCCCTGCCGATCATAGCCGTTGGAGACCCGGATGCAGTAGGAGCAGGTGCCGTCCTTTTTTGTGCGCTTTATGATTTTCGCCATCTGTCACCCCTCCTTTGTGGGCATGGTCTTTTGTGCATTTTGTCCCCGGCGGTGCGTTCATCTGGCCGCGATCAGGCCCGCATCAAGGGCATTCTGCGCAATGTACCTTACTATTCATTTACGCTTTCCACAGAGTGCGATGATTCTTGTCCATTCAGTGAATGCTCCACTATTTCAAAATCATCTTCCGATAGATTTTTATCCGCATAGTCAGCTACCATTTTGGCCAACATAGCAGCTTTTTCCTCTGAAATGCTGCAGTTTTGTGCATCACGTTTATATTTCTGCAGCTGAGTCAGTTCATCTACACGCTCTAATGCAACGCGCTGTCCCTCCGGGCTAAGTTGGAGCATTAAAAGTTCCATGTTTTGCAAGTTTTCATTTTGCTCGTCAGGCTTATCCATTCCCTTGCCTGCTTCAATACCCGCATTTCCATTTTCAGCAACCGCCAACAAAAAGGCCAACTCGGCCCACTCCATATTTAAAGCGTCAGCAAAACGCATAATCGTTCCCAGCTTCGGGTTTTCCTCGCCTCTCTCGTATCTGCCAACTAGAGAACCTGAAATCCCCATTCTGCTACCAAGTTCAGCCATCGACAACTTTTGTTTTTTTCGTTCTTGCCTTATCGCTTCTCCAATTACTTTGCTGTACGACACAAAACCACCTCCAGCTGCATTATATCATTAATGATTCCAAATCGCAATGAAAAAGTTCAAAAAAGGTCTTGACTGAACCTCTCGCAGACCGTATAATTTATTTAGAACGAAAAAGTTCCAAACTTATCACGGAGGTTCAATTATGATTCTTGATCGCGTTTCTGTCATTGCCGCTATGGCAAAGAAAAATATCACCATCGCAGAGTTGAGCAGTCTCAGCACTGTTTCTATCTCCACCATTGGAGCCGCTCGCTGTGGCCGCGGTATTACCAAAAACAGTGCCAAACGGATTGCATCTGCGTTGGATATCCCCTTAGAAGAATTGACCGTAAAAGCCAGTGAGTAAATCTCATTGATTTAGTGAGCCAATTTCATCATTATTTTTTGATGTGCGAAATCAGCACAAAAATCCATTTTTGAGGTGGGCATCCCTCTGTAAAGCCTTGTAAAAAGACGTAAAGGAATTGCAAAATGGGATACTGCGTATCACGCAATATCACTAGATGGATTTTGGCGCAAAGGACCCGCTTCCAACAAAGCTGCATAGCATCAACTTCCAATCGAATTTTGGCGGTATTGCATTATTTTTCGATTTGTGCTTTACTGCTGACACGGCATCAAAAATCAACTTTCAAACAACACCGAGGAGGTGCAATCGAATGGGAAATTTAATCCGATACCCGGTCATGAAAACCGTGAAGGACGCCGCCGCAATCTACGGTCTACCGCCGACCTATATTCGGACCCTCTGCCGAACAGGCAAGATCAGGTATGTTGTGGCCGGTCACCGCTGGCTCGTGAATATGAACAGCTTGGCCCAGTATTTTGAGCGAGGCGACCCCATCCCGGCGGAACAGGGTGAAGCTGTGGGTGGCATCCGCCGGGTGGCGAGGTAAGCGAATGGCTGTAAAACGAATGTTCTCAAGTTCAGTGACTGAAACAGACAGCTTTCTGGAATTGCCACTGAAATCGCAGGCCCTGTACTTTCACCTTGGTATGCAGGGTGATGATGATGGGTTTGTAGCAAACCCCCGCGCCATTATCCGTTCTATTGGCTGCACCGCTCGTGATTTGAAGCCCTTGGAAACCGCCGGATATGTCATTTCTTTCCCTTCAAAAGTGCTCGTTATCACCGATTGGAAAGCCAACAACAATTTACGCAATGACAGATACAAACCAACTGCGTTTCAAAATGAACTCGCGCAGTTAACAGAAAGTGCGAACAAACGTTATATTTTAGCAAGCCTTGGTATACCAACTGGCAACCAAATGGATACCATTGGTATACCATCTGACAACCAAGTGACAACCCAGCATAGCATAGCAGAGCATAGCTCAGGAAGAAGTTGTAAGAAAGCCGCCACAACAGCAGCCCGGACAGATTCAGGCCTTGCTCAGATCGTACAGCATTTTCAGGCCGAGATAGGCGAGTTTCCCCGCTCTGCGCTGGACAAGCTACAACGCTACCGGGAAGCGTTTTCAACTGAGCTGATTTGCAAGGCCATTGATGAAGCCGCAGAAAACGGCGTGAGAAAGTGGCGCTATGTTGACGGCATTCTGAAAGGCTGGCAGGCTGATGGGGTTCGCACATTGGGCGATGTAGAAGCCCGCCGGGAGGCCCGGCGGAAGCCCGAACCGCCGCAGGAAAAGAAAATGGAGGTACTAACATGAACACACAGAAAGTGTTGCTTGGTGCGCTGCTGGCACAGCCAGACCTTGCACCGTATTCCTTGCCGGATCTGGATGTGGAGCACTTTGCACCAGATGTGCAACCTGTCTTTGCTGCCGTATCAGGATTTTGGAATTCAACTGGCACGTTGGATGCTGTGCAGATCTGCGAACGGTATCCAGACCTAAAAACTGCAGTCATGGGGTGTTTCGACGAATGGTCGGCCGAATGCGTCCGTGCAACCCGCCCCAATGTGGAGAAGTGGACACAACTCGTCTTGGAACAGGCCGCCTTGACAAAATTCCAGAGTTTGGCTTTTCAGGCAGGCAGCAGCCTGACCACCTTTGCAGACCTGCCTGACTTGTACAGCAAAATGGGCGAAGCCTTGACCCTTGACCGGGAGGAGCAGGATTTTAAGCCTATCGGGGAACTGGTAGACAACTATGTCCGCAAGTTGAATGAAAAGCCGAAGTACATCCCCAGCGGTATCCCGGTGTTGGACAAGCACCTGCATCTTGCCCCGGGTAACCTGTTTATCATCGGCGGCAGACCATCAGCCGGTAAAACCGCCCTGTCCCTGCAGATGGCTTGCGAGCAGGCCCGGCGGGGCTTACGCGTGTGTTATTTCAGCCTTGAAACCGACCCGGATACCCTGACCGCCCGCATCATTTCAAACCGTCTGGCGGTTCCGCTGGCAGATGTAAAGAGCAAGACCGTTCCACAGTCTGACCTTGATAGTCTTGCAGATCTGCACAAGCTGCCGCTGTTCATCCGCTCTGCATCCGGCAAGGGCACGGGATGGATCAAGGCACAGGCCCAGCGAATGAAGGCACAGGTTATTTTCATCGATTATTTGCAGCTGCTAACCGCCAGCAAGGCAAAAGACCGATACCAGCAAATCACCAGCATTTCCATCGCCCTACACGAACTGGCACAGACCACAGGAATCCTTGTGGTAGCTCTGGCCCAGCTGAACCGCAACGCTGCACACGCATCCCCCAGCACCGCCGATCTGAAGGAATCCGGCCAGCTGGAACAGGATGCAGACGCTATTTTGCTCCTGTCTGCTGACAAGGAAGAGTATCAAGCCATTCTGGCCAAGAATAAGGAAGGAAAAATTGGCGAAATTCCCTTGACCTTCGACAAGACCCGCCAGCGTTTTCTCGCTGTCACAAGCGAGTTAGAAAGAAGGTGAAGCCATGAAACGCAATCCAAACCGCCCGCGCCGCCGGGAACCGTACCACTATGACGCAAGCGGTGCACAGTATATCGCCTGTATCGAAACCGCCTTGCAGCACGGCCAGAGCATCCCGGTGCACGTTTTGCAGCTGGTCTACCATATGCTGCTGCCGTATATGCACAACTAAACCGCTTACCACACTCAACAACAGGAGGCGCCAATGAACACCAACATCCATGTCAACGTGAACGAGATCCCGCCAGAGGTAGCAGAGCGAATCGGCTGCGTGTTCCTCGGATTCCACAAGCGGTTCCAGCAAAGCCCGGAACTCATGGCCGAGTTAGAGGCATACCGAGCCGCACGCCATCCGAATCATAAAGGCAACGAGAGCGGCCAGCAAACGAAGGGCAGACCATAGGGCAAAACAAAAGGCCGCCATGCAAGCAGCGAACTCGCAAGGCAGCCAGGCGGGAGCGATTGACAGACCACATCCCGCAGCCATTCTATCACACCCGGCAGCCCATCTCAAGCCCGGCGGCCCACTAATGCAAGGAGGACAGCTACATGAAAATCATCATCGCCATCAACGGCCACGGCCTCCGCTGGCACGTCTGCAACGCAATCGCCAAAGGTATCGTTGCTGAACTCTCTGCCAAAGATGGGAAGTATTACAGCCTCGAAGGTGCACGAGTAATGGTTGAAGGGGTTCCGACCCGGCGGCTATTCGTCCTCTTTGCAAAGTTTGTGCTCCTCCGCCCCATCCGGCGCACACCCTAAGCCCCCTCAAGGTACTGGGAACGGGTACCCTAGTCCTTAGCGGGCTCGTCGACCCCTGTTGTGAGCTAGTCTTATAGGGAAAATTTGACCGTTTCGTTACGCATCCTGCACCCGGATCTGCATCCTCTTTGCACACGCTGATGAAACAAACAAAGGATATTTCAGGAGGTAAGACTATGGGCAATGATATTCACATTCATCTTGACGAAATCCCCCCGGAAGTCGCTGACACTCTAGCTCGCGGCTGTCTACGGCTCTATTATCAGATCATCGCCATGCCAAACGGACGAGAACTGCTGGATGATGCATGGGAAAAATATCAGCAGCGGAAGAACGCTGAAGCCGCATCCTCATCCGCTGACAGCAGTTCCGAATAACCTACACCCCGCCGGGCGAGGCGTAACACACTAGACTTTGTTCCAAAGTCCGTGTGCCCTTGCAGGGGGCCTAGCATTTGCAAGCAGTGCTTTTGTACGCACAAAGCCTTGCAAGCAATGTCTTTGTCTATACAAAGCCCTCTTGCTTTGCAAGAACTTGTTGGGCAACATCCCAAACCCTTTGACCGTGCAGCCCCCGCCGGGCGCAGCACTTCAGCTACACGATTCTGTTGACCTCAACAAAATCGCTGCATGACAAAGCCCCCAGACCGCGACAGCGCGTGTCTGAGGGCTTTGCTTCTTTCTGTGGGTGTTTTCCTTGCCGTGGCTCTACCCGCGCTTTGACAGCCCCGGCGGGCGGTTCCTGCATGGTGCAAAAACAAAAGGCCGCTGCATCTCTGCAACGACCTATTGCCAGGCGGGGTGACGCTTCCCGCATCTCCAAACAAAGGGTGACGGCTGCCTGTTCCGTCCTCTGGCGGATTAAGTATCTGCTTCTTCCGGTTCACTTGGAAGATTCAACAACGCCTTCCAGTTTACCGGGAAGCCCATTCGGGACGGCTCCGCCGCCGGGTACTTCTTGAACAGCTTTTCCATTGCGCGGATGAGGTTAAATTTTTCGGCATCCGGCAGCAGCTCAAAGATTGCATAGAAGTACGCAAACGGAGAGCTGTTATCCACATGTGCACGGCGCATAACCAACGGCAGCTTGACCGCCGGGCTGAGTCTGGTGCGGTTATAGAAACGACCACCATGAGCGGCGATATTCCGAGCCACAACAGCACACTGCAGATAGTTTTCAATATAAATCGACTTGCGGCCGTAATACTCCTGTGCAATGCCCTCGCGGTCTACTTCCAGCATGTTCTTATAAAACAGCGAGAGTGTGCCGAATGTCATTTCCTCAACAGCTACCCAAAGCGGATACACGCCCCGCTTATCTCTTTTGTGATGGACAATGAACGGCTCATCTGAGCGAGAAATTTCACGGTTCAGAGTGCTCAGAAATACGGCGTGATACTGTTCGCTTTCAAAGTTCTGGTTATTCAGGTAGCCAATGGGGCCATGCTGCCGAGCATGATAGTAGGCGATGTACGCTCTGGCCACAGTTTCAACGACTGCACCATACTTGAAAATGATGCTCCTGAACTCTTGGTCAAAGTCGTAAAGAGCCACCATATCCTGAAGCGTGACCTCTGGAAAGAATCGGTCATTCTCTCGCAGCGTCAGCGAGTACGCACTGAACCGATAATAGTTCATCCGCTTCAAGACATCGCGGGCATAGACATCATCTGTGATGATAAGCCCTCTTTCACGAAGCAGCGCGATTTGTTCATCATAGCTCTTGAACGGTTTTGTTTGGTCTGTTGTTGGCATGGTTTCACTTCCAATGTCTTATAAACAAAAAAATACCCGACCTAATGCGCATCGTTGAGAGGCCGGTCGGGTTTCATTGATGGCATTATACCCGATGGGCGGGCCTTTGTCAAGCCCCAAAATAAAGTGCAGAACGATTCAACGACAAAAAATCGTCATTTCCCGGTAGCTTCATCAGGTTCGCTGAGAATCTTTTTGAAAAGTTCTTCTGTTGAGCCTGTGAAATGCTCACCGCCGCCGTTGTCCAGTTCCTTGATGGCTGCTATTGTTTCAGCGTTCGGAATCTCATCGGCCACATACTCCAGCAGATCACCCGGCTGGCAGTCGAGCAAGCGGCAAACCGTGTTCAGCGCAGCCCATGAAATCAATTCACCCTTTCGCAGTTGCTGAACATAGGACTGCCCCAGCAGCTTTTCTGCTCGGATTCTGGTTGATGGATACCCAGCCGCTTTCAGCAATGCCAAAACATCAGCCTTATACTGTATCGCCATGTGCTTTCACTCCTTTCTATCCCTTTCTATTATATCCAGAAGCTGCACTAGAATCAAGTTCAAATATACACAGTAACAGCACTTGATATTCGTGCATTTCGTCAATAGAATGCACGAGATATTAGTGCTATAATATAGACACAGCAAGGGAAGCACGACCGGAAGGCAAGGGGCGAAGGATGTGCCGGGAGCGCAAGAGCAGAACGCCAGCTAAGACAGTAACCCACTTCCTGATAAGCTGTATAAAAGAAAATGGCCCGGCGACCGCTACCAACGAACCACCGAGCCAAACCCACAACAGGGTCAAGCCCATTATACAGGAGCTGACCCGCAAAGTAAAGCGAGGACAGTATGAAGAAGTACAATCTCTCCGAGATTATGCACAAGGCGTGGAAGCTGTACCGCAAGGGTGTGAGCAGCTTTGCCGAAGCACTGCACCGGGCATGGAACAGCGCAAAGGCTGCTCCGGTCAACGCCCAGCGCATCGAGGAAGCCCAGCAGGCCGCCGGTGTGGCCGAGCCTGTGAACACATGGGCAGGCTGGAAAGCCGCCGGGTACATGGTAGAGCATGGCGCAAAAGCTCTGTTTCAGGCGGTGCTGATCCACAGCAGTAAGGGAGACGGCCAGACCTACCGGGCATCGTTCTTCGGTGCATCGCAGGTACAGCCACTGGAAGTCCAGTAACACGAACAGAGACCCCCGGCGGGAAGATGGAAGCCCACCGGGCATGATGGGAGGATATGACCATGAAGTTGGAGAAGAAAATCAGCTTACACGCCTTTGAGGTGGAGTACATCGACCAGCGGGAAGCAAAGCCCCGCTCCCTGCACCGGGAAAGCATCGTGCTGGATGGTAGCCGGATGAACACGCTCGACCACCTGAACCAGACCCCGCAGAGCTGGATCCGGCAGCAGTACGCCCAGCAGGGCTACACCGTGTCAGCGATCCACAAGGGTGAGAGCCTGACCGCCAAGGTTGACACCGGCTTTCTGTGGAAGCTGGCCGCACTGGATGCAGCCGCAGCAAAGGCCGGCAAGAGCGTGGCCAAGCTGCTGGAAGGGGGTGCAGCGGTATGACCGCAGCCCAGTGGCAAGAAGTCCTCTGCCGTGTCCGCAGCCTGTCAGCTACCGACAAAGACCGCCTGTTGACCTATCTCCATGCGCTGCACGATGCAGCACAGCAGCCCCAGAGAGCCGAATCCATGCCGAACACGCCCAAGGTACTGTAAAGCCCCCGCCGGGCTGGCAGCGGGCTTTACAAGCCCTATCTTTACCCAGTCAGCCGAGAAAATTTCCGGCACTTTAATTGAATTATGAAAGCGAGGTACACTATGCATCACTCTGATTGCACCCCCAGAATTCCCACCGTTACCGCAGAAGAAGCCGTGAAAATGTCGTGGCTGTGGAGTTCGTCCCAGACCCTCAAGGAAGTAAGTCAGCTTTTCAACGCCATTACAGAAGTCCCCAATGAATTTAGCCTAACAGGCGCATATCGCTTCATGGGGCTTATCACCGCCCTTTGGAACGCTGGCAGGGTGCAGGGCATCCGGGAAGAACGCGCCCGGCGGAAGCGCAAGGCACAGACCATCAAACAGTGACAGAAACACCCTCTGACAGCCCACAAACGGCCGCAGAGGGTGTTTTTCATCGTTCTATGATAGATTCTTGGTTTCTTCTGTGGTAAAATAGGCGCAGTCGAATTGATGAAAGGGGAAACAATGACACTCATAGAGATCTCTCGCTACTTCCACCTGAATGAGACCATCCAAAAGAACCGCGAGGCTTTGAAGTTCCTGCGTGAACGAGCCGAACCCGCTGCACCCTCACTGAACGGTATGCCCCACGCATCCGGCGTGAAAGACAGCACCGGGAGGCTGGCCGTTGAGATCGCCGACATGGATGCACGAATCACCTACCTTGAGGAACAGGCCGAACAGGAGCGAGATAAGGCCGTTGCCTTTTGCTCCACGATTCAGGACGCACGCCTGTATCTGATCTTCCGTCTGCGCTTTGTCCGCTGCCTGACATGGGCAGAGGTTGCGGACCTCTTGGGGGACTACTACACCGAGGAGGGTGTCTGCCGCATGGCCTACAACTACCTTGCCAAGACTGAAAAAGAGAAGCCCACTGCCCAGAGTGCATGATCCACGATAGAGCTATAGCCCCACAGACAGCACGAAAGCCCGCCCGGCTACACACCGGACAGGCTTTTTCTTTGCTCTCAGACCACCCCGCCGGGCATCTAGTATGAGGCACACGGTAAGGCACACGAGAGGTAGTTTTTGGGGCAGCAAGGCACAAATGAGGCACTTTCCAGCCCTTTTGAAGCCTATGTAAAGCAAGAAATCCCACGATTTACACCGCATTTTCAACGGTCAATCGTGGGATTTTACTTGGTGCGATGGAAGGGACTCGAACCCCCGGCCTACTGATTCGTAGGAACCGAATGGCACATTTTGTCCATTTCATCATTTGACGACAAATCGTCATTTTAATCGAATTACCGTTATTTTGCCGTTGTTATTTTGTTGCATCTTTTGCATTGTTTGCACGCCTTTGCACCTGTTATCCATCCTTACGATGTGCAGAAAATGTGCAAAAGTGTGCAGAGCTAAAATCAGCCCGACAAAACAGGCTGTTTCGCACAGCCCCAAAAGCTGGATTTCAACGGTATTTATTGTGCAAAATCTTCCAGTTTTATCCAAACAACAATCTTACATGAGACACCGGTTCTATGGCAGGGTTTAGGACATCCGAACAGACACCGTTTGATATAGAAATGAGGTTCACCATGAATAAACTGCTTTCCTGCCGCTACAACATGGACACCAACCGGGTGGAAGCCCGGTTCGAGGATGGCACCACTCTTGCCATCGACTGCATCGCCGTGGAGGACGAGTACGGCAACACCCCGGCACAGCGGGCAGAGCTGGACTGGCTGCTGTATAATAAGCCGCTGGAGTACGCCAAGCTTGTGCTGAGTGGGAAGATAGAGCACTATCTTTCCCTTGGCTGCGACCACGGTAGACTGGAAGATTAAGCCCTAATACCACAAGCGACCACCCATCACATCGACCGATGCAACGGGTGGTCGCTTTTTCATTTACAGGTTCTCGCTGAAGAATTTCTCCATCACAGTTGCGCTGGCTTCTTCATCGCCGCCTTCGACTGTCACGGTAACGGTATCACCCTGCTTGATACCCAACCCCATGACGGCCATCAGCTTTGTGGCTGCGGCGGTTTTTCCTGCTGCACTTTCCAACGTAATGGTGCTGTCCAACGCCTTAGCAGCTTTCACCAGCAGACCAGCCGGACGGGCATGGAGGCCGCTAGCTTCTTTGACTGTATACTCAAACTTTTTCATTTTTCCTTCTTATCCCTTCATCAGACCACAATCAGTTCTTTTCTTCAAAACCCAGCACATAGGTGACAGCAGCTGCCACAACAATTGCCGTTACGATCGCAATGCTCATGGCAATGATCGTGTTCTGGAAAATCGGCAGTGCCAGAACCGTAGAGTAGCCCATCACATACGCTCTTGCACCCAGCAGACCTGCGACAACACCGCCGACAGCACCGCCAGCCATCACGCCATACATGGGCTTCTTGCGGGGCAGATTGATGCCGTAAATTGCCGGCTCCGTCACACCCGCCACAATGCAGCCAAATGCAATGGAAAATGCTTCTGCACGTTTTTCGGCATCCTTGGTACGCAATGCCACGCCAATGCAGGCACCGCCCTCTGCCATGTTGTGCAGGATGAATGCCGGACGGAACACGGCATCATAGCCAGGATTTGTCAAGGCCTGCGTCATAAAAGGCACCAGACCGAGGTGCATTCCGCACATGACCAGCCAGGGCAGGCAAGCGGCAAGCAGACCCACGGTAATAAAGCCAATCTTGTCACCCAGGAAGCCAAAAACAATGGCAAGATAGTTGCCCAGATATCCACCCAGAGGAGCCAGCACGGTAAAGCTCAGAATCATTGTCACAGTAACGGTGCACAGGCCAACCAACAGAGATTTGAAAACACCCGGAACGATCTTATTGAAGAACTTTTCCAGATAGTAGGCACACAGAGCAATCAGCAGTGCCGGCAGCAGGGAACTGGAATAACTCATCAGTCGCACCGGAAGTCCCAGCAGCGTAATGGGTTCTCCGGCAGCTACCAGTGCCGTGTACTTCCCATGCAGCAGAGCCGCTGCGCACATCATGGAGTAGATTGGGGTGCCGCCCAGTTTTTTTGCTGCGCCGTATGCCGCAAAGATCGGCATGAAGAAGAACGGCGCATCCGCAAGACCGCTCAGCAACGCATAGGTAGCTGTATCTGCAAAGCCAGCATTGACCAAAGTGATCAGCAGCAATGCGACCTTCAGCATACCGCCTGCCACCAGACCCGAAATCATAGGCGCAACAGTTGCCGAAACATAGTCCAGCACTGCCACACCTGCGCTCTTGAACGTCAGGGGGTTCTTTTCTGCCGGAGCATCCAGATTTTCGTTTACGGCTGCGCTTTCCGACAGGCCGTAATCCTTGACGACCGTCTCATACACCGGCAGCAGATTTTTGCCCAAAACGACCATGAGCTGGCCGCCTGCATAAATCACGCCCAATACACCGGGAACTTTTTTCAATGCCTCCTGATCCACCTGCTTTAGGTCTTTGACCACAAAGCGCAAGCGTGTCATGCAGTGTGCGACACTGTTGATATTTTCTTTTCCGCCAACCAGCCGGACGATTTCGGCAGCAGCACTTTTTGCATCGAATGCCATTTGATTTTCCCCTTTCTTTCCAATCAATTATTCCGTCCAGAGTTTTTCGCCCTGAGTTGCAACGACCTCTTTCATCCACTCATACGATTTTTTGGGTCTGCGTTCCAGTGTGCCGTTGCCCTTATCGTCCATGTCCACATAGATAAAGCCATAGCGCTTCTTCATCTCACCGGTGGAAAGACTGACCAGATCGATCGGTGCCCACATAGTGTAGCCCATACACTGCACACCATCCGTTACGATTGCTTCCATCATTGCGCGCAGATGGTCTTTTAGGAAAGCAATTCGATAATCGTCCTGAATAGAGCCGTCTTCCTCGACTTTATCCACTGCACCCAGACCATTCTCTACGATGAACAGCGGCTTCTGGTAGCGATCCCACAGTTCATTGAGCAAGAAGCGCAGACCCAGCGGGTCGATGGGCCAGCCCCACGGAGTCAGTTCCAGATAGGGGTTGGGGTCACCGCCGATGACATTCATTTTGGTCTCGGTGCTGCACACGTTGGAGCGGTAGTAACTGAAGGAAACATAGTCCAGCGCACCAGCAGCCAAAATCTCATCGTCACCCGGCTCGGTATGCAGCTGCACACCGCGGCGTGCAAGCAGATCAGCTGCATAGCTGGGGTAATAGCCGCGCGCCATCGTGTCGATGAAGTAATAACTTTCACGGCGCTTTTGCAGCCGGGTAAACACATCCTCCGGTTTGCAGGTGGCGGGATAAAGCTCGCTCATCGCATACATTGCGCCGAACATACTACCGGGCATCATCTCATGCCCCAGCTTCACGGCACGCGCACTGGCAAGGAACATATTGTGTACCGCATTGTAGTGGGTCTGGTTGTCGCACTTGTGGGTGCCGCAGGCTACAAAGCCACGAACCGCATTGATCTCGTTGAAGGTGAGCCAGTATTTGCATCGCTTGCCATACCGCTCAAACAGAGCCTTGCAATACCGTACATAGCAGTCAATGGTGTGGCGGCTGGACCAGCCATCGTAGCGGACGGCCAGTGCCACCGGGAGTTCATCGTGATGGATGGTCACCAGCGGCTGCATCCCATGCTTTTCCAGTTCATCAAAAATGGCATCGTAGAAGCGGAATCCTTCCTCATTGGGCTGCCGCTCTTCACCCGTGGGGAAGATACGGCTCCAGCAGATGGAAAAGCGATAGACGTTCATACCCATCCCGGCCAGAAGCGCGATATCCTCTTTATAGTGGTGGTAGTGGTCTACTGCCTTGTGGCTGGGATAGTAGCGTTCCTCATACAGGCACGGCTCAGCACCATCCGGCAGAGAGCCGGGAGCGAAAAAGCTGCTGGGCACCTCACCGAACTGCCCATCTGCCGTCTTGTAGGTAGTGCAGCGTGGATGCTTCACGGAACCATCTGTTTCAAAATCATGGGTAGAAAGGCCGCGCCCGCCTTCCTGATAAGCCCCTTCGAACTGGAAGTCTGCTGTCGCGCCGCCCCATAAAAAGTTTTTTGATAACTGCATTCTGAGAAACCTCCTGTACTCTTTACCTGCGCAAGTTGTGTTCCACTTTCAGACCGACCGGCCCTGAACTGACATGAGTGTAGCAGAAAAAAGACGCAATTTCAGCAGTTTTCGCAATTCGGAAAAAAGAGGCTCTGAACTATCGCTTGTGCACAAATAAAATCTCCTATTTTTGTGCAGGTGTTCAGTGCAAAAAACCGGTTTTGAGAAAGGCTCTCAAAACCGGGCAATCATTTTTAAGATTCAACTTTTGTCGAGAAGTTTTCGGCTACGAAGATATTCACGGTAACGATACACAAGCAGGTCTGTCAGAACCGCATAGAGCACACGGTGCGTATGTACTCCACGGCAATGACGATACCGCAGACAATAATCAACCAGCGGATTTTTATCTGCATCCGGGTCTGAGGTGATTATGACGAGTTTTCCTTGGAAATGCTCGAATGCCCAATGTGCGCGTTCTGGTTCCGTGTTCCGGGGACGTTGGATATATTCGCCGCTGTCGCTGAATACGATGATCAATGTTTTCTCATCCGCGTTGCGGATATACTCTCCCTGTTTCTGGTCATCCGTATTAGTTACAATGAATTTTCGATAAAACCGCAGTTTTGTTTGCAGATCAAGTGCCGCCGTTTCAGAAAACTCCCACCCAAAAGCTGCGACTTTTTCGGCATGATAAATATCTTCTACTAGCCTGTCCAACGTTTTCCAGTCCAGCAATTCGTAGGTCATACGAATGTCCCGGAGAACGGCATCCAGATAGACATCCGTTGAATTTTGCTCGATATACCCTATCACATCTGTTGGAAAAAAATTGTCGCGCTGCTTCCGGCTGAGATTCACAGAAGCCTGCTTCTGAAAATTCCGATAATCTTCGTATCCAAGTGTCCGCACAAACTTGGAGATCGTGGATTTGGATGCCGTACAGAGCGATGCCATTTCCTCGATGGAGATCGTATCAAGGTCGCCATCATATTGTAGCATCTTCATTGCAATGTTGTACCATGTGGAGCCGGGCAGATTTTCGTTCACAATATTCAGCAGACGTCTGTGTAGTGTCGCAGCCAGATTTGTGCTCTCATCATAACGTATCATAGAGATGTTCCTCCTGCTCGCAGAGTCAGAATCAGTATTGTCCTTATTATAGCATCGAAACTGTAGCATTGCAAAGAGGCACAACGCCTTTATAAGTCCTACTATCACCGCTTTACCGCAATAAAATTTGCAAAGCCATCTTGACGCTCGCCGCATTCCGTGATACCCTTTATCGCAAATCCCACCAAATTTGTAGAAAAATACAGAGCGGCGAGGATTTGTTCCCTA
>OOCF01000647.1_pt1 | contig 16526 bp, 14 predicted proteins | sample 1671001 | NCBI WGS metagenome assembly OOCF01 (sample SAMN06348112, study PRJEB24527) | human gut metagenome | biome: human gut; feature: ankylosing spondylitis patient; material: feces | host: Homo sapiens | place: China | collected 2015-10
TCCGGGGCTTTTTGATTAATTGTTTAACTCGTCCCATTTTAACGGGACACTAATGTAATTAATTATAAATAAATTTAAGCAGATTCTTAATTCACGTTGCAAAATTACAGGATATAGGTAATCCGAATGTTACAAAATCGGGGGATATATTTTCACATTTCGTGGTTTTTTGCCTACATCCGTACCGCAGATCGGCAAACAGGGGAAACGTATGGAACAACAGGAAAAGGACTGGATATTCTTCATGGACTCGATCAGGACTTCGATGTCATGGAGCATCCCCAGAGCGTAATCCATATCCTCTGCACGAGGGAAAGCATGAATTTCCGCTTCCAGAATATCAATTACAACATCGTAGCGGGCGACTACGTCATACTGGCCAATATGTCGCTGGCTTCTGGTTTCTCCGAATCTGATGACTACAACGCCGTTACGATGGGACTGTCCAAACAGTTCGTGATGTCGATGGAACGGCTCCGGGAAAGGCTGACGGACTGAAGGCTGCACCTGTTCCGAGAGGAAACGCTGGGTTGCCTTATGACTGCACACATCCTGGATCTGTACGACATCCACGCACGCGGCCAGGCTGCTGCAACGGTTTATCGGAATGTTTTACAACAGGGAGTACATCCTGCACCGGGATGTCCCCTACTATACCTCCCCTCCCGCCTCTGTGTCACTCTCCACTACCTCTCCGAGATTTGCAGGAAAGCCTGCGGCATACCGGTCACTTACTGGATAGACCGCTTCACCCTGCATGAGATTGCGAACCTCCTGTGCCAAAAGGAACTGCCTCTGTCGGAGATAGCCGCCGGGATGAACTTCTCGTCATTTTCCTATTTCAGCCGGTATGTATCCAGACATTTCGGCATTTCCCACACAATGTCTACAGGGAGTCATTAAACCGAGTACGTTAAAATAGGCGAAATGCAAACTATAACTCGATGTCTCCGTCAACACTGCCCTGCTGCCCCCATCCTTCTATCTGCACTCCGTCTAGTTCAATCTTATCGGAGGATACATTTATTTGAACTGTCAGGCATCTTCCTCCATCAAGCATGCTGACGGGCCTGCCGTCCTGATCATTGTCGGGAACACTTAGTGTACGCACCATGTCACCGAGACTTACTTCAAGCGTCACATTGTCTTTTTCCTGAGGAACTATAAAACATGATACCTGACTGCCCTGCATGGTTCCCACCTCTGACAGTCCGGAGGCCGTACCGTTCTGTATTGCCCCTTTTGCCAGATCTATGCCGCATGAGGAAAGAGCCTTGACCGATGTGGATATCTCAGACAGCTGCTCATCCGTCAAATCATCGGACACATACTTTACCACAAGTTTGTGCAGAGCATGCTTGAATACCAGACTCACTGCATCTTCTGAGTTTTTCCCGACTTGCACCGCCTCGGCCAGCAACAGGTCGGTTTTTTCCGCTGGGGAGACGACAAATGTCAATATTCCGTCCACTGCCTTCCCCTGGACAGGATAGCAGCCTGAGAAATATACGTTCCCGGCATCTTCCGGCAGATTGAGATCCGCCCATGAGAGATCAGTCGTCCCGACAGTGTAGCTTGTGTCTATATTCGGGAAACCGCTTCCTGAAACCACAAGCGTAAAGATATCCCCGTTGGAGAAATTTCCCTCTCCGTTCCCGTCAAGTGCGGGTGATTTGGTCAGGGCCTCGATGGATGTCCGGATATCTATCATCCTGTCAGTCTCATCTGTGCCTTTGTCCACAGGGGATTTCTCGCAGGAAACAGTCATCATTGCAAACAGGACAACCACTGCTATAATTAAACTGTAATATTTCGTCGTATTGTTCATCGTTATTTCAACTTATTGAATAAAACTTTCATTAATCTCAACTTCGGGAAATTCTTTCTGCCAGATATCCCGTTTCAAATCCACAACCGTTATACAGGATATGGGATATATGCTGGAATCTCCCATCAGCACTTTCCAAGGTCCATCTTCCCGGTATCTAATCTCCTGGCGTATCAGGCGGTGGCGCTGGTAATTATTGGAACCTCCATTAACCTCAAAGTTATAATGGTCATTATTGTCTACATAATATATGGCGGATACATAACCCTCATCATCAAATTCCACACCCCAGATTGTCATAACGTGCGTAACCCCTTGGTTCAGGTTAGACTGTTCGAAACCCAGCCCCTGCTTATTTTCCAGAGCGCCTTTGATAATCCTGTTGAAACTCTCTTTATTCATGGCGTCTTCAGGTCTGAACGCAACATCTATGTTGTCGAATATTTCCGTGAAATATCCTCCATAATTGTCATCAATATCAGGATCCGGAGATGATATTCCCGGAGTCCCGCAGATAAACCAGTTAATTCCGACGGCATCCGAACCCCCTCTGTTTCTGGATATGTCTCTGAAAAAGTCGAAAATTTCACTGCCTTCAGTATCGGAAAACCCGAAAGAGGGACGCGGATATGCCGGCCATGGATTTGAACTGTACCTTGCATCATACGCCTCGATATACGGTTCATTGAGCCGTGTCCACCAATGCAGCAGATTTGACGCACCCGCCGCCCAGCACATATTGCTGTCATGGTATCCAGGATGGGATCCACTATCGTCCGGATCGTCCTTATCGCAGTCATACCATAAAAAGTCGCTCTGCCAGTTCAGATACGCAATGCCGGATACTTTGTACCATATACCGTTGGGGAAGTTTTCAGGCACCAAGAAACTGTACTCAGGGACGGACTCGTTGTCTTTTGGATAATCGGGCAGGCTGGCGGTCTTGACCCCGTAAACCCAGCACGTCTTGCCGCCGTAGTCTATATCCGGGTCAGGATCAGGATCCGGGTCAGGGTCGGTTCCGATATCTCCGTCGGATTTGAGACGCAGGTTGAGTACGGTCTCCTTCCCGCTCTCCAACACACTGCTTTCTCCGATCGTAGCCGGTGCCTTGTAGACGGATGTCTTTCCACCTGCGGAAATCTCCACCCATCCTTCGGCATATTCCCCAAGATCCCCGGGGAAAAGAATCGCCGAATACTTTCCCTCGGACAATATGCGGGGCGTTATGTCCTCCATTGTACCGGAAGGAGTGTCAATACCTCCTGTCGAGAGGTCGAATGAGCCTTCCGTAATATTCCTCACAGTGACAGTCAGATCATCAGGAAGAGAGCCTTCGTCACTTGAGATATTGATTGACAGACGGTGCATACCGTGCATAAAGGGCATCTCTATCACATCCCCGGTAATATCTTCCTGCTCTATGTCAAGGTGGCTCCACAACAAGTCAGAGTCCTCATACCCGTTACCGGTCTGGTCGGTGTCCACACGATGCGTGTGCAGGTTTGTCTCAGGCGAGACATCCTCTCTGGCCGGATAGTATGCTGAAAGGCGCACAGTACCCGAGCCAAGCTCACTTTTCTGCAGTTTCGGAGTCCATTGCCCGTCCTCCATGGTCAGTATGACCTGTCTTGTCTGCTCTCCATAGATATAAAGTCCGACTTTGTCTCCTTCTGTGAAAGATCCGCTGCCGTCTTCTCCAATCTCAGCTTTCGTACCCTCATTGTCTTGCGTGAAGACCATCTCTACATACTCACTGTCATTCTTCGAGGATGAATAGTCCTCAAATTCCGCGCATCCGGACAATAACACCGGAACTGCTGCCAATAACCGGAACAGGAGCTTACTTGTAATCAATTCTTTGTTCATTTTATGGATAGTTGAATTTCACCGCAAAAGTAGTAAAAAAACAACACATTGACATCAATAATGACCTGCCTGAATCCTATGACCGTGAAGTCTTCAATTCCAAGACGAACTTATTGATGAATCATTTCATTGATATGGCTGTACAGGGTTATGGCTGGCTTACAGCCTAATATTAATGATTATTAATTTGATAATACCGTATACATCCTAGTGCAAAGGCATCTATTCATTTCGAATAGATGCCTTCATCTTATCTGTGCATTGACTTTTTGGATGGGGTGTTGACTATTCGGATAGCACATAGTAAGCATCTTCTCCTATACGCCTCTTCCTCCTCATCTGGTCTGCGGCCATCCCAGCGAAGGTCTGAGTCGGCGTTGCCACCACCTCCGCCGGATGAAACAGCGACAGGCTGCCCGCCAATCAAAGCATCAGCAATAGAAAAGATTCGTACCCGCAAAGAAGGCTCAGCCAGCTGGTCAAGAAATGTCTGTATCTGCTCAGTCTGATTATCGTTGAGCTCCGTCAGTCGTGCATACTCCTGTTGCAGCCTTTTAAGCTCCCGATAGTCCAACAACGCATTATTCTGCACTGCCTGTATTTGCTGTTCGGCATCTTTCCGATACAGTTCTTCAATCTGACGGACAATCCTCACGAATCGGCTGGCGATAGACCTGTTCTGCTCCTCAATCCATTTGTCAACACCGAATATCGGAGGTTTACCAGTAATTCGTGGCGGCTCAAAATCTATCTTGTGATTGCGAAAAGGTTGCGCAACTCTACCGACACGGTCTATATTCTTTGTCATCTTCTCTAGTTCCTTTTCCTTCGCTTGAAGCTTAACGGCCTTGTCGTCCAGCTTCATTTGGTACTCGGCAATAAGTTTCAGAAGACCGGCTTTCCGGGCGTCGTATTTGTCGAGTGTTATTCTTCCGGACGCCAGTTTCTCTTCGATTTCATCGAGTTGCGATTTATAGTTCAAAATCTGCGTTTCCAGCCTCCGTATCATAGACTGAAGTCCTTTGACCGCTTTCTCGGCCTGTCTTGCCTCGTGAGTCAATTTGCGGATGTAGTCGCGTTTACTCAAATGGCTGATATGTCGTCCCTCGATGCTGTCGCCGCGTTCCAGCCCGTATTTACTGCCGACCTCCTCGTAGAGAGAGGTATGCATCTCCCGAAGGATCCGACCGTACTCGTAGCAGCTCTTCCCGAACTTAGCCGACCACATAACGCATTCGCGTCCGCTTTTGGCTCGTTGTCCGACAGGAACGATCAAGGCATGGATATGTGGGCTGCTCTCATCGAGGTGAACCAGAAAACCGATGATGTTTTCCTGTCCGTATCGTTTGGCGCACCAGTCATAGACATCTTTTGCCCATTGTTCGATTTCCGGACATCGCTGGAGATGGCTGTTATCTGCACCCTTGTCCAGATCTACGGCCTGGGATCCAAATGCCATCTCAAGTGTACGGTCATGATTGCCTCCGAAGATAAACTTCGCACAACAGTTTGGTTGAATTTTGCTGTCCGGCTTGAAAGGTTTCCAGTCCAATTCAGTCAACCGTTCCTGCAAACGGACTTCAAGCGATTTTTCTTGATAGCCCAACGGATGAACTTTCCCATCGGGCCCAATCTCGAAATTCAGTTTCATTCGGGTCTTGTCATAGTGATTGGTCGGATCCTGATTCTTTCTGTCAATCTTGTCGTCATTCCAACGCCTTTCGTTTTCATTCGCCTCTGATGTGCCGAATGACTTCCCGGCTTCAACATGCATGGCCTGTTTAATATCTGTGTTCATATAGGGTATTCTTTTGATAAATGATTAATATATGAGCTTGCTCTTGTGCCAGTCCGCTCTGCGGGACAATGACCGGATTTTATTGCCGTCAGGCAAAAAGTCCTTATTGTGTTAAGGACTTTCTATAAATCCTCGGAACAAGTTCCTTTACTATTCAATAAGTTCCAGATCCAGTTCATCAATGAGCAACTGCAGTGCTGGATTACGTTGTATCATCTGATGGAGTATCTGTCTCTTTGATGGTGAATGCAGAAAGAAGTCTGCAATGTCCAATCCTTGGCAGCGTTGCTCTTCATCTGATGTAGATTCCAAGACATTGGACACAACAACCCGTTTGCATATTCCTGACAACAAAGCAGACTTTTCTTTCCATTGTTCGGTTGCTCCTAAATCAGGGATGAGAGTAACCTCCCTGCCTTTGAGAACCTGCATAGCTTCACTGTTGAAACAACCGTTCTTTCCACCTGTTGCCAGCCATATATAATCGGGGATAAAATGGCTCATTACAACAGCGGTCTTTTCACTTTCCACCAGCATTACCGGAGACGATGAATTCTTCAGAAGATGCTCTCCAAACAGACATTGCTTCAAATGGAAATCCTGCAACTTCAACTCGGAATGTGCCCAGCTGACAAAAGCCTGAGGCTCTTTAACCCGATGGCCTGTCTCAGCATTATAGCACATTACCTTGCCGGTTCTTACCTGTCCATTTATATCTGTCTGCCAGAAAACCGTTGCGCCTCCCCATTTTGAAGATGTCCCTATGCGATACATTTCAAACAATCTGGTTGTCTCATCTTCACCAAACACCTGACAGAAATACTGATATAAGGGGTTGATTGAATAATGTGACAGACTCCTTAATACATAAGATGAAGGAATATACGAAGGAACAATACAAGACAGAGTTTTATCTGCCATCTTATAAGGGGTAGAAAGAAGTGACTTGCCGCTTCCCTCATCCATTTCCAACACATCAGGATTATCCTTGAAGTATTCCTTAGGTGTATAGTGGTAGCCACAACTGTTTTCATGATCACACTTGCCGACATTACCGGGAAAGCTAATGCTGCCTTGTTCATCAATATACCTGACAAAACACCGGCTTTTACCACAGCTCGGACAAGTAGTCTTGCTTCCAGGGCGGTATTTCTGCAAATGGAATCTGTATTCACTCATGGTCTTCTGATTTTAGTGTGGTTGCACTCTGCACTTTTGCACTTTGAGAAGATTGCACGGTATCCTGGCAAGATGAAAGTGCAATAGTGCAAGGTGCATCAGTGTTTTCTGTCATAAGCTTGCGATAGACTCCATGCTGAAGCTTTTCTATAAGAGGGTGCTTAAGCCGGCATAATTGGTCAAGTGCATAATAGACGGTACGTCGGGACATATCAACTTTTCTACCGGCAATGACAGCATCCCCGGAAGTAAACCGATTTTCCAACAGGGAAAGCCATGCTTCCTTCGTTTCACCGATACTGTTTATGACAATGGTTTCCTGAATCCTCTGGTATGTTTCCTCATAATAATCAACCATACGGATTGCCGATTCTACGGAATCCCGCTCAACATATTGCATATCTCCACTATCAACAGCCCATTTCATTACCTGAAACAACAGGGCAAGACGTGCTACATGGCCGTTGAGTTTCATCTTTCGGCTTTCAACATCCGCATCATCCTCAATGGCATTTACAGCATCGATAATTCCATTGTACCATTCATAAAAGTATTCTTCCGCATCGTCAGACATTGTAATGATACGGGGATTGACCGTTGTGCCCTTGCCATCAAGGATACAGGGGATACTTAAGATTCTGTTGATTATTGTCCTCCATTGATTCATGATGTCAGGACGGGCCGTATTCCGTTCTTCCCGTCTCCATCCGGATATCTTCCTGTTTTTGGGGTAGACAAACAGAAAACGGTCAAGCAATCCGTTGGCAAGGAACTCTGTACGGAAGACTTCCTGCAGCATATTCGTCTGTACTGAACCGATGACATTTATACATGGATTCTTGATTAGAACAGGACGTGATTCTGATTTGCGGATAATCTTTAACGGCTGTCCGCTATAGGCTGTCAGCAGGTCTTCAATGAGGTTGTTCTTGCTGTTGTACCTTTTGACGGAATTGAACAAAGCCAGGATTTCATCGACGACCAATGTTATCCCACGCTGATTATGCTGATGAATATTCATCATCGCCTCAGGGGTGGAATCATAAATGACCGTCGTTACAAAATTCGGTTTCTTGAGCAGTTGTTCTTCCCCGTCACTTCCGTGCTTGCCTGCTGACATGGCTCTTTCATATTCGTCATATTCCTCGTTATATTTCTCATGCAGCCGGTCATCATACTCATTAATCGGCTTATAGATAAAACCGAGGGGAGGAGTCTTTCCAAGCCCGGGACGTCCGACCAGCATCATATAAAGGGATGGGCAAGTTTTCCACTCGCCCTTTATACGGATATGACAAGAGTTGCCTATTGCAGTAGCAACAGCAGAAAGAACAATAGACGCAGTATATTCCACATTGAAATTTTCGTATCTGGCAAGATTGAGGATAATCTCCTGTATCTTGTCCGGGAAGGCATCCAACGGAAGACCTGTTTCAGGAATGCCTTCCACTTCAGAACGAAGCATATTGGTCAAATGAATGGTGTCAAACATAGCCACCTCCTTCCTGTTTGGGAAGTTCATCACCAATAGCGAAAGCTTCATAGTGGAAACGACGCAGAAAGCGGTCCACATCTTCCTGCGTGTACCAGTATTTATCACCTTCACGCGAGTAGCCGAGATAGCCGTTGTCTCGCAACTTTTTCAGATACTTTTCTTTGATGTTCAATTTCTCCATCAAAGACTTGTTGTCATATAGACGGTGTCCGCCTTCATGAGCCGGAGGCGGCAGTTTCTCTTGTCTCTCCACTATGCTGAGAATCTTTTCAAGCAATTCCCGGTCGCATAGCTTCTCTACATTCGTTTCTTTAGCCATACTTAAAACAATTATGGCCGATTGCCCTGATGCACACTCAGACCTTCAGCCTGGTTATACGATATGGTACGATTGTGCACATCGCACCAGAATCACGGCACGAATGTATAAAGTCTATTTAACTTTATGTGTTACAATAGATTATGTAATATTATAGTCGGTATTATGGGATGTTATAATTCGGGTTATGGAATGTTATAATTTTGACTATAACAGGGCACTCAACATATTGATTATTAGCCATAAAAAAATAACATAAAAAAATTATTAGAAAAAGTGCAAATCTCCTGTATTTCTCATAGTTCATGCATAACAAAAAGAATTGTATATTAGCACAAGAAACAGATCAATCATTATTTTTGCTTAAATACAATTTATTAGTCATGATTAAGATACACAATCATATTGAGAATAAAATCTATGATGACTTTATTTCCGAGTTTGAGAATCTTATAAATCAAAACATCGTAGAAAAATCAGAAACTACTATAAATATTATCAGTTCAAAGATGATTGATTCTTTCTGCGAGTTAAAACAAACATTAAAAACAGATTATGGTTCTTCACCTTATTGTTTTTGTTACAATATTCCTGATGTGAGATTAAACATGTAATCATTGTCAATGAAGAACTTTGTAAAACAATGAACTTTAGTCGTAGTGATCACTATGCTGCTTTATTGCATGAAATCGGCCACTTTGGGGCCATTCAAGAATATGGAAAAACATCCTAGACAATAATATTAGTTTATCTGAATACCTTTCAGACAAATTTGTCCTAAAACTTGGTATGGAAAAGGAATTGATATCTGCTTTACAAAAAATGAGTGCTAGCGGTTTTTACACTCCAGATTATTTTAAAAATGCCATAGATTGGAGAATCGATAGACTAACAGACAAGCTCCCACTATGAAGTATTACCATAAGATTTGTCATGTAAAATCAAAAATAAATTATTTTAAATTACTCCACTAATACGTAAGATAAATAAAACTATACATATGACGATTAATGTAAAACATCCCCAAGCCCTCGTTTTCTTTTGACACTCATATTTTCTTAATAGGGCCTTACAATCGTCCGATTTGCACCAATCATCAAAAAGTATTTTTATTATAGATTCTGGTGAAAATGATGTATTATTCCACTTTTCTAAAACATATGGATTTTTATTAATATATTCTATGAAGCCTTTTATCTTAACTTCATACTCTTTTCGTGTTTCTTCTGCAGTAATCTCAGCATTTAGGGCATTAGCATAAGTATTAAAATCAACCTTCTTCCCATTTACATAATAAAGCTGTTTCATATTATTTAAACCTTCTTTGAGTTAAAATCTTTTAAAGATAAGAATATATATATATTTAAAGTACGAAACAAAGTATTCCCACATCACCGGAAAAGTTTGTCAATTATATCGGCATTGTTGGGCACAGCTTCGTCCCGTCTGTTCTGACGCAGCTGGCCAATGCCGTTCTGCTTGAAAAGGACGCCCAGTTCTACATCAGGGAAAAGACCTTCACCAAATGTCCAAAAAGATTTACGGTCTATTTTTGAATACTCAGGTTTATCACCGCAATATATACGACCGCACATATAGGCCAAAAGAGTCTTGGTATTTTTCCACTCATAATGAGAACCGACCTCTTCCATATATCCGGCTTCAATGGCTTTAGCAAAGATTTTTCTCGCAATAGGAGTATCAAGCCTTCCTGTCAGCACGACACCATTCTGTTCTTCTTGCTGAATAGATGCATTCTGAAGTATCTGCCTATCCTTTTCCCTCATTTTGGCATGAAGTTTTTCCGCTCCGTATGCCAATACTCCAGAACCGCCAAGAGCGACAATGATGCCTGTTAGGGCAACAAAATCGGGTTGATTGTTCTTTATTAGTTTGATCACACCGACACCAATAAGAATCAGAGTACCTGTAAAAATCAGTATGGCAGATGACCATAAGACTGTTCTTTGCTGGCGTTTGAAGATCGTTGCAAAAACCATCACTATGATGAATGCACTTATCAGTAAAACAGATATTTGAAGACTACTCATTTCAGATATTATTTGGTTATACAAAACTAGCAAATGTTGTGAGCACTAGCAATTATCAGACAATTTCGAGAGATGCAAAATCCTCTTTCAGACGTGCCACTTCCGCAGACAGCGTTTCTGGCAGGAATTTGGCATATACCTTTTCGGTGACATCCGTACTTCCATGGCCTAGCAAACGACTGACAACCGACATGGAAAGACCCTTGTTCAGTGCAAAGACCGCAAACGAATGCCGGGCCACATGCATTGAGAGGGTAAACGGAAGCCCTATCTGTTCTCCGACAACCGCCAGCGACTGATTGATACATTTCGTTGCATTGTTACGGGCTTTGTACAGAGCTTCTGCATCATCAAGATCCAGATCGTCCTTTACTAAGTTGAATACATACCGGCATCCGGCACGTTTCTCCTGCCAACGGTGAAGAATATTCAAGGCAGGTTCCGTAAGAGGAATTACATGGCGCTTGTTCGTCTTGATCATGATTTTTCTCAGTTCCTTCTTCTCAAAATTGACATGGCCCCACTGCAATGTCATCACATCGACAACACGGAGTCCACAGGCATGGAAGGCAAAGAAGAACATTTCCAAAAATTCCTTACGGCGCGGTTCTGTACAGGTATTGTAATATTCCAACAGCGCAGACATCTGTTCCTTTGAAAGGTACTTGCCATCAAACTCGTTGTCTTCGTCCGAAAGAGATATCTTAGAGGTGATACGCATATCCTGAATCCTCGCATTGACGGCATGGTCTATCATCTTCATTTCGGAAGCATAGGCACACGCCTTCAGAATCGGAGTCAAAGCATGGTTGATCGTTGCATCGCTATTCTGTTTTATCTCGCGGCGCCACCTGATGTATTCGTCAATCAGTTCAACCGATATTTCACCTAAATAGATACTGTCCGGCTTATAGGTACCGTTCTTTGTTGCACGGAGAAAGATACGGAAAATATTCATGCCGCTCTTGCCGTTCTCATAGCGGCTGCGTCCGATTCGGTTTCTCGAATAATCGGATTCAAGCCTTTCCTGAACAAACTCGATAAAATCCTTTCCTTTGTCCTCCCGTGTGAGCGGTTTGTCGGCCAAAAGATCTGATATTACCTGCTCCGTAATCTGGTTTGGATGTTTCTGCTGAAACTCGGCCAAAAGGCTGTCAATCTTATCTACCCTGGCAAGCAACAGACTGTTGATGCGGTTGGCTTCCGGGCCATAGCTCGCCCTGACTCCGCCACGTCCCTTGTTGGCTTTCTCGTTCCAGTCTCCCAACCGGACAAAGATATTCATACCCTTGCGTATCACCTGCCGGTTCCAGGTGTATTCAAGCTGGACAAGATACTGTTTGGCAGGATCAATCTCACCCCTGACATGCAGGCGGTAGCGTCCCAATGGATATAGTCGTTTAGGTCTTCCCATAGTGGAGGATATTTGAATTGGAAATACAACTTGCGGCAATACTCACAAACCTCTGTAAAGGTAATGAATTTTGTCCAAACAAATCCCGATTTTTCCTCCAAAAATTGTATTTTGTCCAAATAAACCGCACCATCTGAGGCGGTCATACGCTGTTATCCAAACAAATTAAATCCCTGCCAATCTATCTGATTGACAGGGATTTAACAATTATTCCGCGCTTAAAAACGCATTAATATTCTTCCTCGTTGAAAAAGAAATCCTCTTTGCTCGGATAATCCGGCCAAATATCTTCTATACTTTCATAGATTTCGCCTTCATCTTCCATCTCCTGCAAGTTTTCGATTACTTCCAACGGAGCGCCCGAACGCATTGCATAGTCAATCAACTCATCCTTTGTAGCAGGCCAGGGAGCATCCTCTAACTTCGAGGCCAATTCTAATGTCCAGTACATAGTTTTCTTATTTTTTAAGTAAATACTTTTCTTTCGTTCTCTAATTAGCCGCAAAAGTATAATAAATTATTTCATTTGCAACTTTTATCCCAAAAAATTTCATCTGTTTTAGTTAAATGATTTAACTTTCGGGTCAAAATGAATAAATAATCAGATAAACGGTTGACAAATGCTGTTACACGGGCATCTATGTCACATTCTTCAGCCAATGCAAGAATACGTCGCTCGGCACGGCGACACACCGTCCGGCAAATATGTCCAACGGCTGCTCCACGGTCACCTCCCGGCAGAATAAAAGCATTCAAAGGAGGAAGCTCATTGTCAATTACGTCAATTGCCTGCTCCAACATCCGGATGTCTTCATCCTCTATACGACTTTCCATACGCAACTTGGTCTGTGTCTGATCCGTTGCCAGATACGAACCGACAGAGAATAATTTATTTTGTATACGAAAAATGATTTGTTTATCCTCCTCATCCGTCAAATACGTTTGCAACAATCCCAAATAGGAGTTCAATTCATCCACTGTGCCATAGGCTTCAAGCCGTATATGCGTTTTCGGCACCCGGGTACCACCTACCAATGATGTGGTTCCCTTATCACCTGTTTTGGTGTATATCATGCTTTTCTTCATGGTTCCGGTTATAAAAAATTTACAATATAATGCTGTTTATATCTCGCTTTATCAAAAAAGACCAACCCTATGTCATACAAATCAAAAGTGATACCCGTCGACTCACTGGCTACAATTTGCTCCCACCATTTCCGTTTTTCCCTCGATTCATGAATTCCTCCGACAATAAAGCAACTACGAGGTCCGGCATAAGGAAGTACCAGTTCAAAAACTTCTTTATAAAAAGGAGTATGCCCTATATGCAGACAATCTAATGTATGCACCTCCGCCAGTTTCTCCTCCAGTTGCCGGGAAGTCTTTGCCCAATCCCTGCCTTTCAAGGTGACGGAGTCCATAGTATGACACGCAGCCCGCATATATCCTATGGATGCCCCATTACCAATCCCCACTTCAATCAACGACTTTGGTCTGAAATAATTAACCAACCGGAATAGCAAACGGTTCACTTTCCTTCGATAATGTGGCAAATAAGCAGGAAATCCCCTTTCCTTCAATACCCGATAAGCATAGTAGTGATATTTTTCATAAACAACAGAAGTAATCAGAAAAAAATCAGACGGAGAGTGTACTCCGTAACCACAACGGTGACGGAAGCGACTGCACCAATTCCATATACGATGAAGAAAAAACATATTTCTCAGCTTTATTAAGTAACACAAAGATAAAAGATTACCCGACAATATCGAAATAAAATACTATTTTTGTTGCCCATTAGTTATTAAACCATTTATAAACGATGAAACACACACTCTCTTTTATGGTATGGGCAATACTGGCTATCTTATTGCCTTTACAAATGGCCCAGGCCGCAGCTCCTCCCACTGAATTACAGAAAAGACTTCAAAATTTTCCGGACATCAGTGACATTAAACCAATGCAAAGTGATGCCTATCCGGAGAAATATGTATTCTTCATTAATCAACTATTGGATCCGCATCACCCCGAAGCAGGGAATTTTAAGCAAAGGGTTATTCTCTCGCATGTAGGTTTTGACCGCCCCACTGTACTGGTTACCGAAGGCTATGCCGCCCATTATGCCACCCATCCGCGTTATCAAGAAGAGTTATCCAAATTATTCAACGCCAATCTGGTATTCGTGGAATACCGTTATTTTGGTGAGTCCATGCCGAAGCCCTGCAACTGGGATTATCTCACGGTTGAAAATTCACTGTATGATTTGCATCATGTAACCACGACCTTGAAACAACTATACGATGAGAAATGGATAGCTACCGGAATCAGCAAAGGCGGACAGACTACGATGTTCTACCGCACTTACTTTCCCGATGATGTGGATATCTCCGTACCTTACGTAGCCCCCCTCAACCAATCATTGGAGGACGGTCGTCACGAACCGTTCATTGCCAATAAAGTTTCGACTCCCGAAAACCGTAAACGAGTTGAAAACTTTCAACTGGAAGTACTTAAACGCAAGAGCCGGCTGCTACCGATGTTCGAAAAATATTGCTCGGATAAAGGATATACCTTCCGCATTCCTATAGCCGAAGTATACGACTTCAATGTATTGGAATACTCATTTGCCCTATGGCAATGGGGAACTCCTGTAAATAAGATTCCGGAAACAAATGCCGATGACCACACGCTATTCAAGCATTTCATAGCTATTTGTGAACCGGATTATTTCTCCGAACAATCTCCCTACCCTTCCTTTAATGTGCAAGCGGCCAAAGAACTGGGGTATTACGGATATGACATCAAACCTTTCAAAAAGTATCTGACGATAAAGAGCAGCCGTGACTATCTTCATAAGGTAATGTTACCGCCCGAACTGTCAAATCTCAAATTTGACAAGACACTATATAATAAGGTGGTAAAATTCCTGAAAGAGAATGATCCCGAAATGATCTATATTTATGGCGGCGATGATCCTTGGACAGCTTCGGGTGTCACTTGGCTGAAGAACAAGAAAAACATAAAAGTTTATGTATTACCCGGCGGCAGCCATACCACCCGTATCGGCAGCTTTGACACCGACACACAAGAAGAAATCAAGACACAAATCAATGCATGGCTGAATAAAGAATAGCAAAGAGACGAGATAAAAAGCTTTTCCGCCACAGGTTACGCAGATTGTCACCGGTTATTTCCATTGAGGACCCACTGCTTAAATTGGACCGATGTCAATCTGATCAATCTGTGACGGAATCTTGATTTTATCATAAAGGCATATTGCCATGTTTCTTAGGCGGATTGCTTTGGTTTTTATTGTGACACATTTCCAAAGCTTGAATAAGTTTGTAACGAGTGTCACGGGGCATAATCACCTCATCAATCAGACCACGTTCTGCCGCACGATAAGGATTGGAGAATTTATCTTCGTATTCCTTGATGATCTCAGCTTTCTCTTCCGGAGCAGACTTGCGGTAAAGAATATTCACTGCTCCTTCTGCACCCATGACGGCTATTTCCGCCTGTGGGTAAGCCAGGTTCACATCGGCTCCCGTCGGCTTGCTGGACATGACAATGTAGGCACCTCCATAAGCTTTACGGGTAATTAAAGTAACCTTGGGCACTGTAGCTTCAGCGTATGCATAGACTATCTTCGCACCGTGGCGGATGATGCCGTTGTGTTCCTGTACCGTTCCGGGCAGGAAGCCGGGAACATCCTCGAAAGTGATCAGAGGAATATTAAAGCAGTCACAGAAACGGATAAAACGGGCAGCCTTGTCGCTGGCGTCAATGTCAAGGACGCCGGCCAGCCAGGCGGGCTGATTGGCAACAATACCTACGGAACGACCTCCCAGGCGACCGAACCCCACCACCACATTTTTAGCAAAGTGAGGCATCACCTCGAAGAAATACTGGTTATCCAGCACCGGTTCGATGATATCCTTTATATCATAAGGCATATTCGGATCTTCGGGAATGACAGTCTGCAACGCCTCCACCTGACGATGGATGTCATCGTTGCAGGGAACCAACGGCGCATCCTCCATATTGTTGGAAGGCAGGAAACTCAGCAATTCGCGGATACTCATCAACGTTTCCTCCTCATTATCGCACATAAAATGGGTCACACCGCTTTTGCTGCTGTGAGTCTGGGCACCACCCAGTTCCTCCTTGCTCACCTCCTCGTTAGTCACGGTCTTCACCACATCCGGACCCGTGATAAACATGTGGCTCTGCTCCTTCACCATAAAGATAAAGTCGGTCAGTGCCGGGGAATAGCAGGCGCCTCCGGCACAAGGCCCCAAAATGGCGGAAATCTGGGGGATAACACCTGATGCAATGGTATTCTGATAAAAGATGGAGGCATATCCGGCCAAGCTGTTCACCCCTTCCTGTATGCGTGCACCCCCCGAATCGTTCAAAGCGATAACGGGAGCTCCCGTCTTCAAAGCCAGTTGCTGAACCTTTACAATCTTGGCCGCATTGGTTTCGCTCAGCGAACCGCCGTGCGCGGTGAAATCGTATGCATAGACAAACACCGGACGGCCGTCTATCTTTCCGTAACCGGTGACCATAC
>OOCF01000662.1_pt1 | contig 16374 bp, 8 predicted proteins | sample 1671001 | NCBI WGS metagenome assembly OOCF01 (sample SAMN06348112, study PRJEB24527) | human gut metagenome | biome: human gut; feature: ankylosing spondylitis patient; material: feces | host: Homo sapiens | place: China | collected 2015-10
AATGACGGACAACTGTCTATTTTCTAATCTTATATCGAACTCACGTTAATTAGATTCAATATTTATGCCATTCCTACTCGTATAAACTACAAGAAGTATGGAATAAATTACTAGTAGATTATTCCAATTTACCACACTTATCTCTATTGATATCCCAAAGTGTATCTACCTAAAGATAATCTCAAGAATACGAGAAAATACTTCAATACTTAGCTACCCGTGTAATGATGTTTATTCCAGTAAATCTTTCTTGTCAATAAACAGTAAACGATTCTGATTATCAAGTAGAATAAGCTGTGTATCAGTCATCATACCCTGCTTCCATCCTACCGACAGAGAGGAAATCGGCATACCCAGTTTATGAATCAGTCTAAAATCATCCTTATTGTAGATGCATACGTAGTCACCCATATCCGCACAAGGGAAATAAAGCGATTCGGCTCCGTATTCGTGGTATACACACAAGTTTTTGTCTACCACATATAGACGTCCCTGCTCTGTAAAGACAGGTAAGCGAGTTTCATTATACTCTACTGGCAGAAAACCACCCGACAATGAATCACATTCATATACCGTATAATTAATCATTCCTTCCAGCTTTCCACGTTTCTCGGTATCCCACCGTGCCACATTCAGCACAGAATCTCCTACATTCCGATAAGCCAGCCCCTCGGGCATCAGCATATATGTTTTATCTTCTGCATATGCACACTCTATAATCCGGTCTTCCTTTTCAGGGAGATAGTTCCAATACAGTTGTTCTCCGGTCGATACTCGAAATCCCGCCACAAACGCTTTCCCGACCTTAACCTTATTGATTCCACCTTTTACACCATATCCAGTATTAACCAAATGCAAGACATCGTCTTCCATTCTCAAATATGAAGAAGATGCCTTATCCGGCAATTCACATTCCCATTTTGGAGTCAACTGCAAATCCAGACACGCCACTTTATTCCGGTCGGCTAAGTAGAAACATGAATCAGTCTGTATTACATTCGAAGTCATTCCCGAGATAACTTCTGCACTGGGTACAGGAAAACAATAGGGAACCACTACCGAACCTCCAGGAGCTACCATAGCCCCAGCCATAGCTCCCATAGCCCCGGCTACAACTCCCAGCATCACCATGCCTGCAATCATTTTCTTGTCTATAATTCCGGTTTTTGCTTCATAAGTAGAGTGTTGGCCTGTCAGTAGATTCAGTCGCTCCACCCGATCACCTACAATCAAGACCTCTTCCGGTGTAAGCGGATAAAACTGAGTCCACCCATATTTATGCCCAATCTTAGCCTCCCAAAGCAATTTCCCATCTTTCATCTGTATAGCCTTGAGCTTTTTCTGGTTATTACCATATCCCAATACAATACCCAGTGAATCATCAAGGTATGCAGGAGACAATGTCAACTTCCACAATGGTTCCATAGTTACAGTATCAATCAGGGAAAGTTTGGCAAATCTATTTTTCAAAATACCCCACCGGGTATAGCTTACCTTGGTATAAGGAAAATCCATTTCCCACTCCCACTCTTTCCGCATGGTATGCAAATTATACAAAGCAAACTGTCCTTTATTTTTGAGCGATTTCGGATACTTGTCCCAATCGGGAGAAGTAATCAGCAACTTCTTCCCATCAGGCGAAAGAGTAAACGATTCGATATAGCGATGAAAAGAAAAAGCTGCTGCCTTCAGTTCCGTTCCATCCGATTTCACACCTACCGATACAGTATCACACTGGGAATACAAGGTCGTAATACTTCCCCAAAGCCACAAAAGAAGCAATATAGAATATTTCATAAGTAATTAGATTAAAAATAGATACAGTCGGGAGAAGGTTAAAACAGATATGTACCACCTCCAAACTGTATCAGTTATAACTTAGGTTTATTGAGGTAAAGTGACTGGGAATAAATCATTAGGACGATGTTCCCGACGAATAATATCCTTCATACGTTCTACCAAATCAGGATGTTGTGCTGCCACATCATGGTCTTCATGGATATCCTCAGCCAAATTATACAGATAAGGAGTACCTTGCTTCACCACCAGTTTCCAGTCTCCCATACGTACTCCAATCTGGTCTGTTTCATGAAATTCCCAATACAGAAAATCATGCTGTTTCTGGTTATTATTGTTTCCCAGCAGAGTAGGAGCGAAAGAAATACCGTCGAAACAATCACCTTCTAACTTCTTATTCAGATATTTTTTAGGGAATTTTTTATCACCTATCAGTTCGCAGAAGGTAGGCATTACATCGTAAAAAGCCAACTGATGATCATTGACTACACCTGCCGGAACATGTCCCGGCCATCGCACAATAAATGGTACGCGAATTCCTCCTTCATGACACTGTCGCTTCAGTCCACGCAACTTTCCGTCTCTTCCAAAGAATTCCGGATCGGCTCCTCCTTCTTCGTGAGGTCCGTTATCACTACTGAATATAACCAGAGTATTCTCGTCCAAACCCTTTTCTTTCAGCTTTGCCAAAATCTCTCCTACATATGCGTCAAGACGTGTAATCATACCAGCAAACTCGGCATGTGTATGTACTACCGGATTATAGCGAGAACCTTCACTTCCTCCCCAAGTCTTGTCTTCAAAGAATTTTTCCTTATAGTGCTTCAAAATAGAATCATTAGGCTGTGCCAACTCTGCATGAGGAAGTGTATAGGTAAAGAATCCATAAAAAGGCTGTGTACCATCTTGCTTGTCGAGCCATTCCAAGGCTTCCCGGTGAATCATATCTGCCGAATATTGGGGACGTTTCTTATATTCGTCACCATACATCGGATACTGAATATTCTCATCCATCACCACCCGAATTGTAGCTGTATCTCCCTTCGACTTGCTATAACGGTTCAGAAAGTTGGGATAATACAAATGTGCCTGAAACTGACAAATAAAGCCATAATACTCGTCTATTCCACGTTTGTCCGGAGTAGAACTGGAGCCTTCATATCCTCCAGCCCATTTGCCGAACATACCGGTTGTATAACCGTTTTTCTTCATGATTTCGGGCAAAATGATATGTCCTGGATCGTACGGTTCCTGCCCCACTAATGTATACTCATCGTTATTGCCATACTTCATCATAGGTACATCTTTCCAGTATTCTCTGTTTCCACGTACATGTCCGTGGCCGGAATGTTGGCCTGTCATCAGAGAAGCACGCGAAGGAGCACTCACCGGACTTCCGGCATAGGCTTGTGTAAAGCGCATACCTTCCTGAGCCATACGGTCTAAGTGAGGAGTAGAAATATACTTCTGTCCATAGCAACCTAAGTCGCCATAGCCCATGTCGTCACAAAGAATAAAAATAATATTGGGCTTAGAAGGTTTGTCGGCTGCGTGAATACCTGGGGATGCAGCAGCCAAAACACCTGCACTTACAAATAAAGAACGATAATTCCACATCATACGATAGATTTAAGCATATTAACAAACAAATATGCCGGTTCTTCCTGCTACTATCAGCAAAGAAGAACCGGCATCAATCTTTTTTATTTTCTATTACGATCTATGTCTTTCAACAACTCGTCGACAGCAGCTTTCAATTGTGTATCTTCTCCTTTGACAATGGTTTCAGGAGTATTCAATACATATACATCCGGCTCAAGTTGTGTATTTTCCAAATAACTGCCATCAGGCAAACGATAACCTACTACCGGTATACCAAATACCAGACTACGATCCTGCAAGGTAACCCAATTCACACTGGTCATTGTTCCCGGTACAGGTGCTCCAACAAGTTTACCCAACTTCTGGTGACTATACACCCAAGGGGTACCATGTGCATTGGAATAGTTGGCCTCACACTGCAGCATGATAGAAGGTTTATTCCAACGGCGACTCGGCATATCACAGGCTTCACGTCCACGTACTACCTGAGTAAAATATTTCTTACCGCTGAACAGTACTTCAATATCTTCGTGCAAACGGCCACCTCCATTGAAACGAGTATCAATTACAATGCCTTCGCAGTCGTTGTATTTACCCAAAATATCCGAATACACAGTACGGAAACTTTCATCGTCCATCGACTCGATGTGTACATAACCCAAACGACCGTTCGACCATTTTTCTACATCTGCCGCACGCTGTTTCACCCAACGCTTGTAAAGCAAAGAAGAGAATGCACCGTTAGAAATAGGTTTCACCACTTCTTCCCAACGCGATTTGGTTTGTGGATCATACAAAGAAACCAATACTTTCTTTCCACCCTTACCATTGAGCAACAGTGTATAATCCATACCTTCCTTGATTTCTTCTCCATCGATCTTTTCAATGATAACTCCAGCCTTTACCTTCGATGTACTACGGTCGAAAGGAGATTTCTCTACCACTTCTGCCACACGCAATCCGTTGCCTGTATAGCCCCAGTCGTACAGCAAGCCTAAATTAGCTGTTGCCTCACCAGGAAGAGAAGCTGAATAACGTCCACCGGTATGAGATACGTTCAGCTCACCCAGCCACTCGCTCAAAAGTTCGGCAAAGTCATAGTTATTGTTGATATGAGGCAGGAACTTACGATATGCAGCAGCCATAGCATCCCAATCTACTCCATGCATGTCGGTTCTGTAAAAACGTTCCTTTTCTTCCTTATATACATAATCGAACATATATTCACGTTCGGCAGCCAAGTCCATCTTCATCTGTGCCTTAAAAGAAATCGGCTTCAGTTTTTCGGATGCACTATCCATTTTTTTCATCGAACTGCTGCTGATGATAAAGATATTCTTTCCGTCCTTATCAGTCTCCATGAAGGCAGCATCCGAATCCATCTTATGCAGCAGACTGGTATTACCTTTTCTTAATTCCAGTTTCCACATATCAAATCCTCCTTCGAAGGCAGACAGATAATACAGGTCTTCTCCATCTTTGGAAAGGATAGCCGATGCAAGACTTGAAGAGTTAGGAGTCAGGCGTACGATACGGTCTTCGATACCATCCAGTTCCACCACAACAGACTTCGGTTCTTCTTTCTTGTCATTCTCTTCTTTCTTATCTTTCTTCTTGTCCTTGTCTTCCTTCTTTTCTGCAGCTTTCTTCTGTTCGGCTTCCAGCTCTTTCTGCAATTCGTAATCCTCCTTGCTGAGACGGAACTTATCGTATGCATCCCGATTCATGAATACCATCATTACGTCATCCAGCGAACCCCATGAAGCATGGTTACGCATACCATAACGTTCGGTAGTAAAGAGTAAGGCATTTCCATCCATTGCCCACTTAGGAGAACCGCTGGTATACCCACTATTAGTAAGATTTACAATCTGACCTTTTCCATCAGCACTTACGATACCTACATCCGAATACGGGTCATGCTTGTTGCCGATAAACTCCAAAGCAAACCATTTTCCATCCGGAGACCATGAATAGTCGAATGGATAAGAACGAGTATACCAAGTAGAACCGTCTGTTATCTGACGTACCTTTTTACTCTTCAGGTTTACCACCATCAAACGGGAACGGTCTTCAATGAAAGCCACTTCCTTACCGTCTGGAGAGAACTGAGGAGCGGTACGTTCCACCTTATCAGAAGGGAGCAATGCTTCTTCTTCAATCAGTGTTGCATTAGGGAAGTTGAGATCTTCTTCACGGGTAATCTTGGCAAGATACAATCCTTTCTTTCCGCCTCGCTCACTACAATACACCAAAGTACGGTTATCTGCTCCGAAAGAAACTCCACTTTCCGCTTCCGGAGTATGTGTAATCTGTTTGGTAGTACCATATTCTACAGAAGTTACAAACACCTCTCCACGTACAATAAAGGCTACCTGCTTTCCATCGGGAGAAGGAGTAGCTGCAGTAATACCCCTTGTCATGTTCAACATCACCGGAATATCCTCATCATCACGGGTAACGTTAATTTTTACCTTTTGAGGTTTCGCTCCTGTTGCCTGTGTATAGATTTCACCATCGTATGTATAGCAAAGCATCCCATTTTCCGCAACCGACAGAAAGCGAACCGGATGTGTCTTGAAAGAAGTTACAGCCTGTACTTTCTCCGGAGTTTCCAAAGCAAACTGATATACATTGAACGAACCATTATTACGTTCGCTCAAAAAGTATACATCTTTTCCGTTTGGTACAAATACCGGTTCACGGTCTTCACCTGCACGCTTCGTCAGATTAGTATGAGAACCAGTCTTTACATCATATTTCCAGATATCACGTGTAACAGAAGAAGTATGATGCTTACGCCACTTGTCTTCGTATCCTTTACAATCCTGATACAAGAAGAAATCTCCAGTCGAAGCAAAAGAAACCATTTCGGCAGGTGTACCCAATACTTGCTGTACAGCTCCTCCTGCGACAGGAACCTTATAAAGCTCTGTCATTGCCGCAGTAGGAAATAAAGCACTCGTTGCCGGATCCTGAATAGAAGCCGAGAACAATATATACTTACCGTCAGGAGTAAATGAAGACGGAGTTTCAGCAGCAGAATGAGTCGTCAGACGCTTTGCAGAACCTCCATTGGCCGACATGATAAAGATATCGCTGTTTCCATAGCGGTTGCTTGAAAATGCGATTTGCTTTCCATCCGGCGACCACACCGGATTTTCTTCATAAGAATCCTGAGTAGTCAATTGAACAGCTTCCCCTCCTTTTGTACTAACTTTATAAATATCACCTTTGTAACAAAATACTATTTCCTGACCATTAGGAGAAATACGCACATCACGCATCCATAGCGGAGTAGTAGCAAAACCTGCCACACCGCTTGCCCCCAATGCAAGACAGACTAACAATTTCTTCATATAATTCTTTGATTAATTGACAGACAAAGATAATGATTCTACCTTAGCCACGAAAAAAAGTGAAAAATTATTTGGAGCATATAATACAAAATATTTATCTTTGCAACGCTTTCTAAGGAAAGTGAATTTAATGTTTGGACTATGGTGTAATGGTAGCACAACAGGTTTTGGTTCTGTTTGTCCAGGTTCGAATCCTGGTAGTCCAACGCTGAAAGCTCTGAAATTTTTTTCAGAGCTTTTCTTTTTATATACTCTGTGCTATTTATTCTCCCCACAGCATCTCCGATTCATTTCAACTCTCTACTATCCAGATTTTACAACTTCACTGTGTAGATTCTTTCACCTATTCTGTAGAAAAACTCTACAATACTTTTCCTGTATACCTTGATAAAACCCATTAAAACCCCTATTCCCGTTTGGCCTGAAATTTGAACTATTGTTTTATGCTAAAGATAAAACATTATGAAGACAATTTTCAGAATCAAGATTTTGCTTGCTATACTGATTAGTCTCTGCTATCAGCCATTGCTTGCACAGAACAAGGAAATCAAAGGAATTGTAACTTCCGCAGAAGACGGTGAGCCGCTTATCGGTGCTACAATCTCTGTAAAAGGTAACGAAGCACAAGGTGTAGTAACCGACATTGAAGGGAAATATATACTTCAAATCCCGAATTCGGACTGTACACTGGTAGTTGCGTACCTAGGAATGAAAACTCAAGAACTGAAAGCCCCCAGCAGCGGCATATTAAACATCAGCCTGGAAGCTGAATCCATGAATTTGGACGAAGTGGTAGTAACCGGATACGGGAACTTCTCCAAATCCTCCTTTACCGGTTCGGCAAATACACTCCGCGCAGATATGATGAAGAACATTCCTGTAATGACCGTGGAACAAAAGCTGCAAGGTATGACTACCGGTGTCAATATTACCAGCAGTTCCGGACAACCGGGTGCCAATCAAAGTATCCGTATCCGTGGTATGGGTTCTTTCAATGCTTCACAAGAACCTTTATTTGTAATCGACGGAGTTCCTGTAACATCAGGTAGCCTCAGTACTGGAGGGGCCGATGCAGCTTATATGAATAACTCCAAAACCAATATCATGAGTACACTGAACCCGTCGGATATTGAAAATATTACCGTCGTCAAGGATGCAGCGGCAGCTTCACTCTACGATTCACGAGCAGCCAATGGAGTAATTCTTATCACTACCAAACAGGGAAAAGCAGGACGAACTCAAGTTTCACTGAACATTGCCGGAGGTTTTTCGGATGCTGCTGTCGACTTCAGACCGACTTTAAGCGGTGACCAACGATACGAACTGCTATACGAAGGCTTGTACAACTATGCACTCGACAAACAAATGAAATCGCCTTCGGAATATGCCGGACAGGAAATAGGCAAATACGCTTATGTTCCTGAACTGGGATATACCGACTGGAGGAAAGAACTGCTCCGCACAGCCATACATCAAAATTACGAAGCTTCTGTTTCGGGAGGAAACGAACGCACTACTTTCTATGCTTCATTAGGTTATAACAGTCAGGAAGGTTTGGCAAAAAATTCCAGCCTCGACCGCTATTCAGCACGATTGAATACTTTCGCAGAAAGTAGGAAAATACGGAGAAGTAGGAGCTAACGTAATGTTTACTCAGATGAATCAGGAAATGAACGAAGAACGAGGTTCTTCCATCAATCCATTCCTTGATGTAGCCATGCTCATGAACCCCTCCATGACTATAAGAGACAAAGACGGGAATTATGTAGGAGCTTATCCCGGCACAACATTGAATCCTTTACGGGATATCCTTACCGACTATAACCGTACACGCATGACCCGTATGTTTTCTACAGGTTATGCCAGCATCGAACCCCTCAAAGGACTGAAACTAAAAGAAACTTTAAGTTACGACTATACCATTCAGAAGGATTCACGATACTTCAACCCACTGAGTGCCGCCGGCCCTAAAAGCGGAAGCGATGCACAGACTTCCAAAGGATTTATTGAATACGGAAAACTGATTTCTTCCACTTCGCTGAACTATGTACACACGTTCAACTATAAACATCATCTGGATGTACTGGCAGCATACGAAATAGAAAGTTATCAGACAGATAAAGCTTCGGGAGAGCGTTCTCGCCTTCCGTCGAACAGCAATCTGGTAGAACCGGACAATGCTTCTGTATTGAACAGCTTTATTTCGTCTACCCAGGCATACAGAATGCTATCGTATCTCTCTCGTCTGAATTACGATTACGACGACCGTTACTACATTGCCGGAAGTTTCCGTCGGGACGGAAGCTCACGTTTGTCACCCAAAAACCGTTGGGGCAATTTCTGGTCTGTATCCGGTATGTGGCATTTAAGCAACGAATCGTTTATGAAACCAATCAAACACATTCTAAGTGATGTGAAAATCAGAGCTTCTTATGGTGTAAACGGAAATCAACCCGGTTCTTTATACGGATACATGGGATTATACACCTACGGCCAAAGTTATATGGGTGGATTTGGTTCTTATGAATCGTCGCTGGCTAATCCGAATCTGAAATGGGAAAAAAACTACAATCTGAATATCGGACTGGATTTAGCCTTCCTTAGCCGTATTTTCCTGAGCATAGAATATTATAACCGCGATACCAAAGACTTGCTTTACAGTCTTCCTATCAGTGCCACAACCGGATTTACCAATTATCTGAGTAATGTAGGGCAACTGAATAACAAAGGAGTAGAGCTTGAACTACGTACTATCAACTTTGCAACTCCACATTTCAACTGGAGTACCGTCCTTAATTTAAGCCATAACTCGAACAAGATTATTTCCTTGAACGGCCAATTGGAACAATCTATCGAAGGTACCTGGTTCATACACAAGGTAGGATTGCCATATCACACATTTTATGTGAAAGAGTTTGCCGGTGTAGATCCTCAAAACGGAGATGCACTCTATTACACCAATACTCTGAATAAAGACGGTTCTTACAGCAGAGAAATCACCAACGATATCAGCAAGGCACAAGCTATCCCATACAAGTCTGTGAATCCTAAGATATCGGGCGGTCTGACCAACATATTAAATTATAAGCAACTGGATTTAAGTTTTACACTTACTTATTCACTGGGAGGATATTCGTTCGACAAACTGGGAACTTACATTGAAAACGGAACAACCAACATATACACTTCGAAGTATAATCTTCCTGCTTATGCTATGGACCGTTGGCAGAAACCCGGCGACCAGACAGATGTTCCCCGCTTTGTTTACAACCAGTCGGCAAGCGACAACAATTCCTCACGCTATATCCACAGCACCGACCATTTGCGTCTCAAGAACCTGACTTTGGGATATACTCTACCTCGAGAGTGGACCAGAAAAGTAATGGTAAATAAAGCCCGTTTCTATTTCTCGGGAAGCAACCTGCTGACCTGGGCAAAATGGAAACAATACGATCCGGAAACTCCTGTCAACGGAGAGGTATTCTGTGAGGCACCTCCCATGCGTACTTTTAGCTTTGGTGTACAACTGACTTTCTAAACTCTATTTTAATACTGAATGTTATGAAAAAATTTTATACTTATATACTCATTCTGATGACTCTCGGAAGTTCCTCTTGCTCCGAGAGTTGGCTCGACTTAGACCCGTCGACTTCTATCCAAACTCCGGAGGCTATCCGGACATTGGAGGATGCACAAAGTGCCTTGAACGGAATTTATCGTCTGGCTTCTGCCCACAGCTACTATGGGGATAACTACCTGTATTATGGAGATTGCAGGGCAGAAGATGTACAGGCCCGCGAAAGCAAAGGAGCCGGACGACGTGTATCTCCTTATTATGAATACAATGTACTGGCAAGTGATAACTTCAACATTACCCTGGTATGGAATCAGGCTTACAAAGTAATACGCCAGACCAATAATCTATTGTATTATATCGAACAGGGAAATGTAAAGACCAGTGATACCCAATCGCTAAACCGTATCAAATCGGAAGCATTGGCCATGCGCGGACTGGCTTTATACGACCTGACACGTCTTTTCGGTATGCCTTACAGTTACGATAACGGCGCTTCGCTTGGAGTACCTATCGAAACGACTATCACCGACCAGACTCATCAGCCAAAGCGGAATACAGTAGCAGAATGTTATAAACAAGTGATTGAAGACCTCAGCAACTCATTGTCCGGATTGAGCACAGAAAAAGCAGACGGATTCTTAAATTACTGGGCCGTACAAGGTCTGCTCTCCAGAGTATATCTGAATAAAGGAGATAACGAATCCGCTTATACAGCTGCTACCGATGTTATTGAAAACAGCAAACAACTTTATCAACTGTACTCGTACGAAGAGTATCCTAATGTATGGGGCAAAGACTTCCAGTCGGAATCATTATTCGAATTTTATTTTTCACTCACAGAACCTTCCGGCGGATCGGGAGGAGAAGGTGCTCCCATGGTGTATGCCAACGAAGCCAAAGTAGACTGGAACAATCTGATACTGACAAAAGCTTATCTGGATTTACTGAACGAAGATCCGAATGACATCCGGCACTGTCTGACACAAGCTTCCGTCATTTCCAACAATGAAGGTCTTCCTGAAGCTGCCCGTTCGGAAAAAGTCTATCTGACTAAATACCCGGGAAAAAGCGGCGACCCAAGAGACAATAACCTCTGTATTGTACGCTTATCCGAAATCTATCTGAATGCAGCAGAAGCAGGTTTCAAGCTGGGTGGAGATAAATCCTCCAAAGGCAGAGAGTATCTTAACGAAATCGTAAGCCGTCGTACCAATCCGGCAAAGACTGTAGAAGCAGCAGAATTTACATTGGAAAGAATCTTGAAAGAACGACGCAAAGAACTGGTAGGAGAGGGGTTGGCTCTTTACGACTATACCCGAAATAAACTGACCATCAAGCGGGAAGGCGGATGGCATCTGAACACAATCAAGGATGCACAAGCCAATAGTATTGCTCCCAACGATTTGCGTCTGGCATTGCCTATTCCACAAACGGAAATAGATGCAAACCCTAATATGCAGCAGAATCCACGATAAGATATTGTTGAAAGGTGATGACTGTATAATAAAGTTTTCATTCAGGGCCGGCTTCGGATATGAAGTCGGCTTTTTTTATGCCATACAAGAAGAGAAAATAAATTGCAATCTACTTGTATGCAAAATAAAGAAGAGCAGATAGCTGTAGCTTCATCTGCTGCCATAAGCAACAAAGTGTAATCCGCGCCGTCGGCTGTACGGCCAGCGACGCGGATTACAAAACCAACGACGACGATTGTACATCCGACGTCGTCGATTATAGAAAAAGACAAGTATAACAAACAATTTTTACTGGAGCAGACAAAGACTTTTACTCCAAAAACATACCTCTTTTTCTTTCTATAAGCAGATTACTTTACATTCTCATCAACCCATACATGAGTAATTTCCACTACATACATTTTATGGAAATTACCATGTCCTTCGCCATACCAGCGATCTATCAGTTCTTTATCGAAAAACAGTTCAGGCTTAATCATATCGGCATACAGCTTTTTACATTCAAAGACAAGACGGGCCTGTTCGAATGTTACATTGCCTTCTTCTGTAATATAAGGTTTCAATCCGGTTGCTGCTACCTTATCCACATTTCTTCCCGACTGAAATCCACAAACCTTGTGAATATCTTTGTGTGCTTCTCCCAAGAAGGACAAAGTCAGCGTATCCTGCTGTTCTATAAATTCATAAGTATAACGCTCCGGACGGATAAAAACAAAAGCTACCGGCTTGTTCCATAACCATCCTGTACCACCCCAGCTTGCTGTCATGGTATTAAACTTCTCTGGTGTTCCGGCTGTAACCAGCATCCACTCTTTTCCTATTGTCTGAAACAGATTATCTGTCAGTTCCGTTGCTTTTATTTCTTTCATATCTTCAGTATTTGTGATAAAAACTAACTTACAAAAGTAAGAAAAATAACGTATCTTTGCCTTGTAAATAGAAAGGTATAATCAAAAAAAGAAAGGACTTGACTGTGGCAAAAGATACTGATGTTGTATTGACTCCTATGATGAAACAATACTTCGACCTGAAAGCCAAGCATCCGGATGCAATCATGTTGTTCCGGTGTGGTGACTTTTACGAAACTTACTCGGAAGATGCTGTGGCAGCTGCCGATATCTTAGGAATCACACTGACTAAACGTGCCAACGGACAAAGCAAAACAGTGGAAATGGCAGGATTTCCACATCATGCACTCGATACATATTTACCCAAACTGATTCGTGCCGGAAGAAGAGTAGCCATCTGCGACCAGCTGGAAGACCCGAAAACCACCAAGAAACTGGTGAAAAGAGGTATTACCGAACTGGTTACACCGGGAGTAGCCATCAGCGACAATGTCTTGTCGTACAAGGAGAACAACTTTCTTGCAGCTGTACACTTCGGGAAAACCGCATGTGGAGTAGCATTTCTTGATATCTCCACCGGAGAGTTCATGACAGCCGAAGGTCCTACTGATTATATAGACAAACTTCTGAATAATTTCGGCCCGAAAGAGGTTTTGTTCGAACGGGGTAAAAAACCAATGTTCGAAGGAAATTTCGGCAACAAATTCTTCACATTCGAACTGGATGACTGGATTTTTACAGAAACTTCCGCCCGCGAAAAACTGTTGAAGCACTTCGAAACCAAGAATCTGAAGGGATTTGGAGTAGAACAGTTGAAAAACGGTATCATCGCTTCGGGAGCAATTCTCCAGTATCTGGATATGACACAGCATTACCAGATAGGACATATCACTTCACTTTCCAGAATAGAAGAAGATTCTTATGTACGTCTGGATAAGTTTACAGTACGCAGCCTGGAACTGATTGGAAGTATGAACGAAGGAGGTACGAGCTTGCTCGATGTCATCGACCATACCATCAGCCCTATGGGAGCACGTATGCTGAAACGATGGATTGTATTCCCCTTGAAAGATGTAAAACCTATCAACGAACGGTTGGATGTGGTAGAATATTTCTTCCGCGAACCGGAGTTCAAGGATTTTATTGAAGAAAAAATGCATCTGATAGGCGACTTGGAACGTATCATTTCGAAAGCCGCAGTAGGACGTATTTCTCCACGTGAAGTGGTACAGCTTAAGATTGCACTCCAAGCCATAGAGCCGATAAAAAATGCCTGCCTGAATGCGGAAAACGAAAGCCTTCGCCGCATTGGGGAGCATCTGAATCTGTGTACCTCTATCCGCGACCGGATTGCCAAAGAAATAAAGAACGATCCGCCTTTACTGATTAACAAAGGAGGCGTTATTGCAGACGGAGTAGACGAGGAGTTGGACGAATTGCGCCGCATCTCTTATTCCGGAAAGGACTATTTGCTTCAGATACAGCAACGGGAAATAGAACAGACAGGTATTCCCAGCTTGAAAATAGCGTACAACAATGTATTCGGTTATTACATAGAGGTACGTAACACTCATAAAGACAAGGTCCCTGCAGAATGGATTCGTAAGCAGACTTTGGTGAATGCCGAGCGTTACATTACCCAGGAACTGAAGGAGTACGAAGAAAAAATATTAGGAGCGGAAGATAAAATACTAATCCTTGAAAACCGCCTCTATACAGATCTGGTCATGGCATTGGCCGAGTTTGTTCCAGCCATCCAGATTAATGCTAATCAGATAGCACGGTTGGACTGTCTGCTTTCGTTTGCCAGTGTGGCAAAAGCTAACAAATATATCCGTCCGGTAGTAGCCGATGACGATATACTGGATATTCATCAGGGAAGACATCCGGTAATCGAGAAGCAATTGCCTTTAGGAGAGAAATACATTGCCAACGATGTATATCTTGACACAGAAGAGCAGCAGATAATCATTATTACGGGTCCGAATATGGCCGGTAAATCGGCTTTACTCCGACAGACGGCTCTGATTACATTAATGGCACAGATTGGCTGCTTTGTTCCTGCGGAAAGTGCTCACATCGGACTGGTCGACAAAATCTTCACCCGTGTAGGGGCCAGCGACAATATCTCGGTGGGAGAGTCTACTTTCATGGTAGAGATGAACGAAGCTGCGGATATTCTCAACAATCTGTCACCACGTAGTCTGGTGCTTTTCGACGAATTGGGTCGCGGTACCTCTACTTACGACGGTATTTCCATTGCCTGGGCCATCGTAGAGCATATACACGAGCATAAGAAAGCACGTGCCCGTACACTTTTTGCTACTCACTACCACGAGCTGAACGATATGGAGCAAAGTTTCAAGCGTATCAAAAACTACAACGTATCTGTCAAGGAGGTAGACAACAGAGTAATCTTCTTACGTAAGTTGGAAAGAGGAGGTAGCGAGCATTCTTTTGGTATCCATGTAGCCAAAATGGCCGGAATGCCGAAATCGATTGTCAAACGTGCCGATGAAATTCTTCACCAGCTTGAAACAGAGAACCGTCAGGAAGGAATACAGTCAAGCAAGCCGAAAATGGAAGTAAAAAAGACACATTCCGACGGGGTACAGCTTAGCTTCTTCCAATTGGACGACCCGGTACTCTGTCAGATACGCGATGAGATACTCCATTTGGATGTAAATAATCTGACACCACTCGAAGCACTGAATAAACTGAATGATATAAAGAAAATCGTCAAGGGGAAATAATTCTTCCCTTGACGATTTTCTTTATCATTCAGCTTCAACCCAAATTCCTTTTAAATTCCATATTTTAATCAATCTATTTAATGATTTTAGGAAAGCCGTATAATCTTTTTTATCAGGTAAAGTCCAACCTGTTTCTGCATAAGCAGCTATACGAGGAAAAATTAAATGATACATTCGCTCATTTTGCATAATCTCCTCTCCCCACATTTGACATCCTAATCCAAGTATCTTTTTTTCATATTCACGAGGAAGACCTTCAGGTATTGGATTAAAGTTGTAAGCTTGATTCAAAGATATTTTCTTATAATCATAATCTAAATAAGTTTTTGAATGATAAGAATTAACAATATCATATCCCTGTCTGACCGTTTTCTCTATTAAATCAATATCTCCTTTCCAAAATTGCACAATAGTTCCCTCTGCTAATTTTTGTGTAGCAACGGCATCTTCCAACAAATTATATTCATGTATTTTATTACCCATGATGTCGTTCCATCCCATCATTCTACGCCCTTTCTGCTTCAATAAATAAGAAATGTTATTTGTGAAGAGTATTTGTAAATCAGCATGAGTAGCAATACCATTCTGCTTCATATATGCTTGCACAGAATCTGAAGCTTTCCACTGATCATATTTTACCTCATCACCACCTATATGAATAATATTTGAGGGAAATAAAGCTATTAACTCATCCAATACATCTTCTACAAATTCTTGTACTTGTGGAGAGGTAATATTCATAATTTCATACTGTACCCCTGTAGATACTAATTGAAAAATGCGCCAATATTCCAGTTGAAAATTGCGCCACCATAGGATAAGTATAATGACCTTTGTATAATCCAAATGCAAAGGTAAAATGAAGACTATGGTAGAAAGACAATCAATAATACACATGTATAGAGTATGCGGTTATAGCAAACGGCGTATCTCTCGTGAACTTCATGTCAGCCGTCATACCGT